>Ga0134126_10002219_pt1 | contig 24586 bp, 28 predicted proteins | sample KB31752_FD_96881 | JGI IMG/M metagenome (GOLD analysis project Ga0134126, IMG submission 96881) | Terrestrial soil microbial communities with excess Nitrogen fertilizer from Kellogg Biological Station, Michigan, USA - KB3-175-2 | ecosystem: Environmental > Terrestrial > Soil > Unclassified ... | reverse complement strand
GGCGGTGGGCTGGCCTGCGGCGCCTGCGAGGGCGGTGCGGCGGGCGGCTGTAGCGGCTGATCGTCACCCACGATCGGGGGCACGTACTGCGGCCCCGGCACGCGGACCCGACTCTCGGCCCGTGTGGTGGTGGCGGGAGGCGCCGCCGCCGCCGTCTGACGGGCGTGGCCCTTGAACGCACTGGCGGCGACGACCGACAGCGCGCTCGCGAGCCCCGCCGTGGCGGCGACGACCGCCCAGGTCAGCCGGCGCGCGCGCAGAATTGCGCGGTCGCGGCGAGATGGAGCCGATCGGGGGACGTCGCCCATCACAGCCGGTCATGTTCGCGACCCCCTGGTCAAGGCATGGCAAAGGAGCCGTTAGGAGGAGATAAGTCTCAGTCGAAGTGGTGATTGTGACCGGGGTCCCAGCCGGTGATGAGCGGCAGCACGGCGATCGCCAGGGCCACGCCACCGCCGGTCGCCGCCACGACGAGGCCCAGGCGCAGCTCCGCGCCCGGCACGCGCCGCCTGCCCGCGCGGGTCCAGTCGCCGAGCAGCGACCCGAGCATGCGTTGCAGGTGCGCCAGGAAGTGAACGCCGAACAGCACTCCCCAGAGGATGAAGCTGACCTTGTGGAGGGTGAACAGCGTGTTGGACTTGTGGCCGTCGATGAGCAGCACGACCCCGCTGGCGAACACGAGCAGCGTGGTGAGGACCAGCACGGGCGCGAGCAGCCGCAGCGGCAAAAACGGCGGCCCCTTCTCGCGATAGGCCGGCGTGCTCAGGTAGTAGCGGGCGAAGCGGTAGCCCGTGCTTCCGAGCTTCAGCAGCACCGGCGGGATCAGCGCCATGCCGATGAACATGTGCTCGGTCCGCAGCCCGCCGATCCAGAGGATCGTGATCCCCTCCGCGATGAGGAGCAGGGTGAGCACCACCGCGGTGGCGTTCGTGAGGACCTCGTTGCCGGCGCTGCCGCCCGTGTCCATACCGTTGCCAATGGTCCTTGGCGGCTGGTCAAGGGCGGGTAAAAGCCTCAGGGGCTCGGGCTCTCGCCGGCGATCGGCAGCCAGTAGAACGCGTTGAACGCGGCGATCACGATCACGCCGAGCACGGGCAGAGCGAGGCCGATCAGGGCGCCCAGCCCCAGCCAGGCGAGGGCGAGCCGGAAGCGCCGGGCGATGGCGACCGCGCCCGCGGGGCCGAGGCTCTCGCTGACGAGCCGGTGCCGGCGAGCGTACCCCCAGACCCCGTTGAACGTGAGCGCCGTAACGGCGAACGCGATCCCGTAGAAGACGACCGCCGTTCGCTCGCCGTCCCCGTCCCTGAACGCCCCGGCGAGCACCGATGTGGCGAACGGCAGGAACGCCACGACCATCAGCAGCAGCGTGTTCAGGAGCAGCACCCCACGGTTGGCCCCACGGATGTGGTCGAACATCACGTGGTGGTTCGCCCACACCTGCCCGATGAACAGGAACGTGAGCGCGTAGGCGAGGTAGGACGGCCAGAGGTCGAGCAGGCCGTGCAGCAGGTCGCCGTTGTCGCCGGGCGGCTTGATCTCGAGGACGAGCAGGGTGATGCTGATCGCGAAGACGCCGTCGCTGAACGTCACGAGGCGCGCGGTGTCGCGGCCGAAGGGGCGCCCGTTCACAGGTCCACCACCACGTCGTCGTGCGGCCGTGAGCAGCAGATCAGCACGCTGCCCTCCGCGGGGGGCTCCACCGGGTCCGGGTCGTAGTCGACGCCGCCCGCGATGAGCGTCGACTCGCAGTTGTGGCAGACGCCGGTGCGGCAGGACCAGCGGACGGGCACGTCGCACGCCTCGGCGAGCTCGAGCAGGCTCGCGTAGTCGTCGCTCCAGGGAATCGCGAGGTTGCTGCGCGCGAACTCGATGGTCGGACCGCTGCCCGGCTCGCCGGGTGGCGGATGCGGCGCGCGCGTGGGTGCGCCGGCCGCGATGCCGGGAGTCATGCCCGGTGCCGGTCCGAACGGCTCGGTGTGGATGTGGCTCGCCTCGAGACCGATCGCCGCCAGCCCGGCGCTGGCCTCCTCCATGAACGGGGCCGGCCCGCAGATGTACGCCTGGGCGTCACGCGGGGGCGCGAGCTCGGCGAGCAGCGATCCGCTGAGACGGCCGGTGCTGTCGAAGTCGCGGCCCTCCACATCGTCCGGCCCGGGGCGGCTGTAACAGATGTGCGTCCGCACGTTCGGGAGCGAGCCGAGCAGCGTGCGCGCCTGGGCGGCGAACGAGTGGTCGCGGCTGCCGCGCGCGCCGTGGAGCCACCAGATCCGCCGGTCCGAATGGTCCTTCGCAAGCTCGCTCAGCATCGCCAGCACCGGCGTGGCCCCGATCCCCACGCTGATCAGCAGCACGGGCGCGTCGCCTTCGTCGAGGATGAACGTGCCTCGGGGTGCTCCGATCTCGAGCTCGTCGCCAACCGCGATCCGCGTGTGCAGGTAGCCGCTGGCCAGGCCCAGCTCCTCCCGCTTGACGGCGATCCGGTAGCCGCTCGCGCCCGGCTCTCCGCACAGCGAGTAGTTCCGCAGCACCGACCGCTCCTGCCCCTCCGGCTGGAGCCGCAGCGTCAGGTACTGCCCGGCGCGCGCGGCGGGGACGGGCTTGCCGTCGGGGTCCTCGAGGCCGATGGAGACCACGGAGTCGCTCTCCCGCTCGATGTCGCTGACCCTCAGCCGCCGGAAGCCGGTCCAGGCCGGCGGCGGGCTCGTGGCGACCAGGCCCGCGTTGCCGCCGCCCGCGTCGCCCTCGACCAGCGCCTTGAACGACGCCTGCCAGCCGGGGCTGAGCGCCGGAATTCGCAGCGCCTTGAGCAACTGCTGGCGCGGGTGGCCGGGGAGGTAGAGCAGCCCGTCGACCTCGGCGACCGTCATCTGCTCGGGGCCCGTGGCGAGCTTGACGATCTCGTCGCCGGCCTCGACATCGCCCTCCTCGAGCACCCGGAAGTAGAAGCCGGGACGGTGATGCGAGACGAGCAGCGCCGGGATGCGCGGATCGTTCATTCGCAGGCCCACCCGGTAACAGGTGACCCGCGGCTGGGTGACCTCGAAGACGGCGCCGCCGATCCGGTAGCGGTCGCCGATGCAGACCTCGTCGTCGGGGAGTCCCTCGATCGTGAAGTTCTCCCCGAACTGCCCGTGGACGAAGTCGTCGCGGCCGAGCTCCCTCTCCCAGTAGCGATAGGAGTCGAGCTGATAGACGAACACGGCCCGCATCTCCCCGCCGTGACCGGCCAGGTCTCCCTGCCCGTCGCCCTCGAGGTTCAGCCTGCCCGCGTGGCAGGGGCCGCTGACCGGGTCCTTGAAGACGCCCGTGAAGACGGTCTTCCCCTGCCAGGGCACGTCCTTCGGCATGCCCACGTTCACGGAGACGAGCGTGCCGACCGCGTCGCTCATGACTCCACGAGCCCTATCTCGCCGAACTCGTAGAGCGCCAGGGGCGCGTGCGTGCCCGCGACCACTTGGTCGCCGGCCCGGACCGGGAGGTGACGCGAGGTGCGGCGGATGTCGATGCGGTGATAGGGGTCGGCGGAGTGCCCGACTATGCGCTCGTCCTCCTCGTAGAACGCGTCCATCAGGTGCCAGGCTCCGCGCCGCCCGCCCACGTCGAACCAGATCGTCCTGCCGAGGTCCGGGTGCTCGCTCTCGTGGTCGGACGGCTCGAGCACGCCCTCCTCGATGTCGCGGGTCGGGAAGTAGGCGACGGGGTAGCGGCCGGGCTCGAAGAGGAGCACCGCGTCATCGCTTCTGGCGATGACCCTGCCGCCCAGCTCGACGCTCATCCTCATGCCTGCTCCTCTACGTGCGTGAACCGAGCGGCGGGTCGACGTCGTCGTAGACGCGGGCCGCCGCGAGCCTGCCGCTCTGACCTCGCTCGTAGACGGCGACCCCCGCCTGCGGCGGCAGCTCGGTCTCGCCCCAGCGCACCACGTTGTACTCGAGCGCGCAGGCGCGCCCGTTGTCGATGACCGTGCAGTGCTCGAGCGGGATGCCGCCGCCGTTCGAGAACAGGAGCTCGTAGAAGTCGCGCAGGGCACCGGCGCCCTTGTGAACGTACGCGCCGCCCGCGGGCTCGCGCGCGTAACCGTCCGGCTCGAACGCCGCGACGATCGCGTCCACGTCGCCCGCCGCCAACGCTTGCTGGTATTCGCCCACGACATCCGCCTCGCGCAGGTCGGGATCGGGCTGCAGCAGCGGCGAGCGGTTCGTGTGCCGGCCGATCAGCGGCCAGGTGCTGTAGTACATCCGCAGCTCGCCGATCCGCCCGTCCGGCCGGCGGTCGTTGACGATCGCCACCGGAAGATCGACGGCGTCGTCGAGGTGGAGCACCACCTCGGCGAACCCGTAGCGGTCCTCGACCACGCGCTCGACGTCCTCGATCGACGCGTTGTTGCGGCTCAGCCACTCCTTCGTCTCGGCGACGAATGCCTCGAACGCCCGCGTGCCCCTCACGCGGCCGCGCACCGGGTCGTACAGCTCGGGCTCGCCGTCGAACGACCCGACCAGCGCGTCGACCTCGTCGGTCAGCAGGCCGTCGAAGAAGGGGACGGTGACGAGCTCCTGCTGCCACTTCTCCTGGATGCGCTCGAGCGCCGGCGCGGAGAACAGCTCAGGGGCCCAGGGCACGCGGAACAGGATTCCACAGGGCCGCGGTAATCATCCGATCCGGGTGAGACGCGCGCGGACGAGCGGAGACAGACTGGCGGCATCGGCTGCCTCCTGGCACTGCTTGCCCTGATCTCGCCACGTCTGGTCCTGTTCCTGCTGTGGATCTTCGGCGACCTCTTGAGCCGCGCCTTCGACAGCTGGATCGTTCCGCTGCTCGGCTTCTTCCTGCTGCCGTGGACGACGCTGACCTACGCGGCCTTCTGGGAGTGGGGCTCGGGGCGCCACGTGACCGGCTTCGAGTGGTTCTTCGTGATCCTCGCGTTCCTCGTCGACCTCGGCTCGTACGGCGGGGGTCGCCGGGCGCAGTACGCTCGCGGGACTTGAGCGAGCACACGCCCTACATCGACTACGACAACCTGCCCTTCCCGGCCGAGGGCATTCTGGTGACCCACTTCATCATCGTGCGGAGCGTGGCGGCGTCCCGCGCGTTCTACTCCGACGTCCTCGGCGGCAGGGTGGTGCTGGAGGAGAACCCCTGCATCGTCAAGCTCTCGAACTCCTGGGTGATCATGAACCCGGGCGGCGGGCCCACGCCCGACAAGCCCGACACCACGATGGCCGACTACGAGCCGTCCGACAGGGTGTCGACCTTCATGAACCTGCGCGTGGCCGACATCCAGGCGTGCTACGAGGAGTGGAGCTCGAAGGGCGCCGAGTTCATCACGCCGCCGATGGATCGGGGCGCCGAGATCCGCTGCTACATGCGGGACCCGGACGGCTACATGATCGAGGTCGGCCAGTCCACGGGACTGCTCCACGGCGAGCTCGCCAAGAAGCGGCCAGAGGACCTGCCCGGCTAGACGAACTGCTGGCCGCCGTCGATGTCGTAGGTCGCGCCTCGCCGCGGGCGCGCCGCGCGGTCTCGAGGCCGATGCGCGCGCTGCCGCCGATCACGACGACGGTCTGGCCTCGAAGCTCCGGTTCGCGCATGGCCGGCGAATGATGCGTTACGCGGCAAAACGGGCGCGGCGGCACTACCTCAGCCGGTGTAGCGTCGGCATCCCAGCCCAATACAGAGGAGGAGCTAGATGGCCCAGCTAGCTGGTAAGCGCTTCGAGAGCCCCGACGAGGTGCGTGAGTTCACCGACGGCAAGGGGCGCGTCGAGCTGGTGGACCTCAACGGGAACGCGGTCGGGCTCGGCACCTTCGAGCCCGGATGGCGCTGGTCCGAGCACGTCAAGCCGCTCGCCGGCACCGACTCCTGCCAGGTCGAGCACATCGGCTACGTGCTCGAGGGCCGCATGGCGCTGCGGATGGACGACGGCACCGAGCAGGAGTTCGGCCCCGGCGACACCTTCCACATGCCGCCCGGCCACGACGCCTGGATCGTCGGCGACGAGGCCTGCAAGCTGCTCGACTTCGGCGGACTGAAGGGGTACGCGCAGTCGAGCTGAGCTAGCGCAGCAACCGGAACGCGGCGCGCACCTCTGTCGCGAACAGGCCGGGCTCCTCCCAGGCGGCGAAGTGCCCGCCTCGCTCGGCCTCGTTGAAGTAGGCCAGCGTGGGATAGATCTTCTCGGCCCAGCTCTGCGGCGCCGGGAAGATCTCGCCCGGGAAGGTGGTGAACCCCACCGGGAGCTCGACTCCGGGAGGGGCCTTGCCGGACGCCGCCGCGGCCGCCTGCGCTCGTCCGTTCTCCCAGTACCAGCGGGCCGCCGAGGAGCCGGTGCCCGTCAGCCAGTACAGCGTGATGTTGTCGAGGACGCTGTCACGGCTGAGCCCGCCCGACGGCTGACCGTCGACGAAGGCGCGGGCGATCTTGTAGTAGGCGTCCGTGTCGTGGTCGAGCAGCCAGGCCGCAAGGCCGAGCGGTGAATCGAGCAGGGCGTAGCCGATCGTCTGCGGCCGCGTGGACTGCTCCAGGAAGTAGCCGAAGCCGCTGCTCATGAAGGTGGCGAGCGCCTCGAGCACGGCCCGTTCCCGCTCGGTTTCCGCCGGCAGCTGATCGGGCATCCCGGCCGCGGCTATGAGCAGGTTCAGGTGGATGCCGGCGAGCCCGCGCGGTGCTTGGCGGCCCATCGCGTCCGTGACCGCGGCACCAACGTCGCCGCCCTGCGCGACGTAGCGGGTGTAGCCCAGGCGGCGCATCAGCTCCGCCCAGGCCTGGGCGATGCGGGCGCTGTTCCAGCCGAGCTCTGCCGGCTCGGCGGAGAAGCCGTAGCCGGGCAGCGACGGCAGCACGAGATGGAACGCGTCGCCGGCGTCCCCGCCGTGGGCGGTCGGATCCGTGAGCGGCCCGATCGAGCCGAGCAGCTCGATGACCGAGCCCGGCCAGCCGTGGGTCATGATCAGCGGCAGCGCGTTCTCGTGTGGCGACCTGACGTGGATGAAGTGGATGTCCACCCCGTCGATCTCGGTCTTGAACTGCGGCAGCGCGTTCAGCTTGGCCTCGGCCTTGCGCCAGTCGTAGTCGGTGCTCCAGTAGAGCGCCAGCGCCTGCATGGTCGCGAGCTGCACGCCCTGGGACCGGTCGTCGACGAGCTCCTTGCCGGGCCACCGCGTTGCGGCAATGCGAGCGCGGAGGTCCTCCAGGGCATCGTCGGGGACCTCGACATGGAAGGGACGGATCGCTGTGGAGTCTGACTTCGCCGTCGTGACGGACATCTGCGTCTCCTGGGTTGATCTAACCGAACGTGAAGCAGTGGGCCTCGGCGCCCGCCTCGAGGAAGGTGATCTCGAGCATGCGCCCGCGGATCTCGCCGGCCTGCCGTATGAGCTGGTACATGCGGCCGTCCTTCAGAACGCCGTTCCCGTCCTCGTCCGTGTGCACCCCGTGCGACGCGCCCAGAGGCTCGCCGTCGAGGAGCACGCGGAAGGGGATCGGATCGTTCTTCCCGGGCGACATCACGAGGTGCGCGTCGCGCGCGTGGAAGCCGAAGCTGATGCTGCCGCCCGGCTCGTCGAGCACGACGGCCTCACGCTCGGTGGACCACTTCCCGCTGAGTGCCCAATCGTCGGAGCGCTCGCCGCGCGCCCAGCCGAGATACGTCTCGGGCGTGCTCAGATGGTCCCAGTCGGCCTCGGCCTCGTCCCCGACTCCCTCGACGGAGATCAGCTGGCGCTCGATGCCGAGCAGCTTCTGGATCTGCCGCTCCGACTGCTCGTAGCGCCCCTCGCCGAAGTGGGTGTCGCGGATGATCCCCTCGCGGTCGATGAAGTACTCCGCGGGCCAGTAGTGATTGTCGAAGGCGCTCCAGATCGCGTAGTCGTTGTCGACCGCGACCGGGTAGGCGATCTCCCGCTCGGCGACGTGCGCTCGCACCAGGTCGACGTCGTGCTCGAACGAGAACTCCGGGGTGTGGACGCCGATCACCACGAGCCCGTCGTCCCGGTAGGCGTTCGACCACGCGCGGATGTAGGGCTCGGTGCGCAGCCAGTTGATGCAGGTCAGGGTCCAGAAGTCGACGAGCACCACCTTTCCCTCGAGCCCCTCGGGGCTGAGCGGCTCGGAGCCCAGCCACTCGGCCGCCCCGTTCAGCGGGGGCATGTGCAGACGCGAGAAGACGCTCATCGCGAGTAGCGTTTCGAGCCTCGAAGCGAGCGCATGTCCGCGAGCGCGAGCATGGTGGCGAGCTGGGTATGTCGACGGGGATCTCTGTGGCGCCTGACTGTGACGGCCATGGGGTCTCCTTGGTGGGCGAAGGGCGCCCGAATCTCTACACGAGCGACGCGATCTGCCTTCACCCGAATCGGGTGAGGCGCGGTCAGCGGTGGCTCGCGTTCACAACCGCCGCGATCTCCGCGTGGGCCCGGTCGTCATAGGGCCAGAAGTGCGACTTCTCACCCGCGTCCCACTTCTCCCGGGATCCCGGCGCGCCGAGCTCCCAGTCCGGCCGGATCTTGCGCGTGACCTCGCGTAGGTCCTGCCACAGCTCGCTGACCGACGGCCGCCCCCAGAACCAGTAGCCGTTGTAGATCCTGTGGACCACGAGCCCGGGGTCCAGCACGAGCGTGTGCGGGATCATCGGATCGTGGTGGGGGTCCGTGTACTCCTGGATGTCGAGGTCCTTCTGGATCTTGCGCCCCGGGTCGCAGAGGAAGGGCCACTGCGCGCCCACCGCGGCCTTGAACTCCCGCCCCTCGAGGATGTTGTCGGTGGAGATGGTCACGATCTTCGTGTAGGCCACCGCGATCTTGGGATAGAAGGCCGCCAGCTCGAGGTGCTGCTGGTGGTCCTTCGGGCAGAAGTGGCCCCGCGACAGGATGAGGATCATCGGATCCCCTCCCTGCAGGTCGCTCAGCTTCTGCCGCTTCTTCTCGGTGTCGGTCAGCTCGTAGTCGGGGAACTGGGCGCCGGGGACGATGTCGGGACGCATGCGAGTCTCCTTCGTGGGGGGCGGACTAGGATCCCACGGCGGCTTGGCTCGGGACCTGACGAATCTGGAGATCGCGGATCGCCTCGACGCGTTCGCGGCGCTGCTCGAGCTGGCGGATGCGAATCCGTACACGCCGCGCGCGTACCGGCGCGCCGCGGAGATGATCCGGAGCGCCCCGCTCTCGGTCGCGGAGCTGGTTCGCGGCGGCCGGGCACGCGAGCTGCGCGGAATCGGCCGGGGCATCGAGGGGCGGCTGCGCGAGCTCGTCGAGACGGGTGAGATCGCCGAGCTCGCCGAGCTGGAGCGCGAGCTGACCCCCGAGGTGATCGGCCTCGGCCGCTATTTGGGGCTCAGCGCGAAGCGGACGCTCGAGATCGCGCGTGCGCTCGGCACCACGAGCGCGGACGACTTTCGCGACGCGATCGCCGGCGGCCGCCTGCGCGAGGTGCGCGGGGTGGGGCCGAAGACGGAGGCGCAGCTCCTGGAGCGCCTTCAGCGGGAGGACCGGACGCGGCCCGAGCGCGGCCTCCTGCTTCCTCGCGCGCGCGAGCTCGTGGCGGGGGTGGCGGCGGCGCTCGAGGGCACGCCCGCCGGCGACGCTCGCCGCTGGCGCGACCTGTGCGAGCGGCTGGCGGTGGTGTGCGCCGCGGCCGATCCGCGCCCGCTGCTGGCGCGGTTCGAGGAGCTGCCGGCGATCGTCGCCGTGATCGACCGGAGCGAGCGGCGCGCCGTCGGGGTCACGATCGAGGGCCTGCCGCTCGAGCTCGTCGTCTCCGAGCCGCACCGCTTCGGCACGGCGCTCGTGCGCGCCACTGGATCGCCCGCCTATGTGGAGGCGCTCGAGCCTCTGCCCGACGCCGCCGACGAGCGGGAGGCCTATGCGGCGCTCGGGATCCCCTGGTGCCCGCCCGAGCTGCGCGAGCAGCCGTTCGCCGGCGCGCCGCCGAAGCTCGTCGAGCTGGAGGACATACGCGGCGACCTGCACTGCCACTCCACCTGGTCGGACGGCCGGGCGAGCGTCGAGGAGATGGGGCGCGCCGCGCGCGAGCACGGCTACGAGTACCTCGCGATCTGCGACCACACGCCCGCGGTGGGGGCGGTGCAGGGGCTGAGCGCGGACGACGTGCGGCGCCAGGGCGAGGAGATCGCGGCGGCGAACGAGGCGCTCGCCCCGTTCCGGCTGCTGCGCGGCATCGAGTGCGACATCCTGCCCGACGGCCGGCTCGACCTGCCCGACGACGTGCTCGCGGAGCTCGACTGGGTGCAGGCGAGCGTCCACGCCGGCCAGCGCACGCCCGCGCGCGAGCTGACGGCGCGCGTGGAGGAGGCGCTGCGCAACCCGCACGTGAGCTGCCTGAGCCACCCGAAGGGGCGGCTGATCAATTACCGGCCGGAGAACGCGCTCGACCTCGAGCGCGTGTTCGAGGTGGCGCTCGAGGAGAACGTCGCGATGGAGGTGAACGGGCTGGCGAACCGCCTCGACCTGAGCGACGAGCACGTCCGCGAGGCGCTCCGGGCCGGGCTGCGGATCGTCTGCTCCACCGACGCGCACTCGCCGCGCGGCCTGGGGAACATGGAGCTGTCGGTGGCCACCGCGCGCCGGGGCTGGGCCACCGCCCCGGATGTGGTGAACACTCAGCCGCTCCGGGTAGTAGTCGGCTCTTGACCACCGCCCTCATCGTCGTCGACATGCTCAACCACTACGAGCATCCCGACGCGGAGCCGCTGATCGCGTCCGTGCGGGAGCGCCTGCCCGCGATCCGCGAGCTGATCGAGCGGGCGCGCGACGCCGGCGCGCCGGCGATCTACGTGAACGACAACCACGGCGACTGGAGCGCGGCGCGGCAGGAGGTGAGCGAACGGGCTCTTGCCGGGGCTGCGCCCGATCTCGTCGAGCCGATCCTGCCCGACCCGGAGCTGCCGTTCGTGGTGAAGGCCCGCCACTCGATCTTCTACGAGACCCAGCTCGAGTACCTGCTCCGCCAGGAGGAGATCGAGCGGATCGTGCTCACCGGTCAGGTCACCGAGCAGTGCATCCTCTACTCGGCGCTCGACGCGTACGTGAGGCACTTCGAGGTCGTGGTCCCCGCGGACGCGGTGGCCCACATCCACCCCGATCTCGCCGAGGCTGCGATGCGCATGATGGAGCGCAACATGCGGGCGGAGATCGAGTCCGCGGCCGAGCTCAGCCTCTGATCTCGCGCCGCAGCGCCTTCACCGTGAACGCGTGGATCTCGGAGAAGCTGGGGAACGGCTGGATCGTGTCGTCGAGCACGTCGATCGGGACGCGCGCGCGGATCGCCAGCGTGGCCTGCTGGAGCCATTCGCCCGCCTCGGGGCCGAGCGCATGGGCGCCGGTGAGGCGCTCGCCGTCGCTGAGGTAGGTCATGAAGCCCTTCGAGTCGGCGTAGGTGCGGTGCTGGTAGGTGGCGGCCTTCGGGATGTCCTTCCAGGCGTAGCTGGCGCTGAAGCGGTCCTCGGCCACGCCGACGGCGGCCGCCTGGGGGTCGGTGTAGATCACGCGCGGCACGGCCTCGTAGTTCGCCGGCCGCGGCTCGCCGAGGATGTTCGCGGCCACCACGTCGCCCTCGTACTCGCCCACGTGGGTCAGCGGCCAGATGCCGTTCACGTCACCGATGGCCCACACGCGCTCGGCCACGCGCAGGTGGTCGTCCACTGGGACGCCCTTCGGGTCCGGCTCGAGGCCGATCGTCTCCAGGCCGATGCCCTCCACGCGCGGGCGCCGGCCCGTGCAGATGAGGATGCGCTCACCCCGCAGCTCGCGGCCGTCATCGAGGTCGAGGATGAAGTCGTCCCGGTCGCGGCGGGCGGCGGTGGCCTGGACGCCGAGCGCGAGCTCGATGCCGTCGACTCGGGCCAGCTCCTCACCCAGCGCCCGGCCAAGCGGAGCGGGCTCGCGCGAGAGCACGTGCTCCCCGCCGTCCACGATCGTCACCTTCCCGCCGAAGCGGCTGATCACCTGTGCCAACTCGACCCCGGCCGGCCCCGCGCCCAGCACTATCGCGCTCCTCGGCACCGCCTTCATGCTCGTGGCCTCGCGCGTGCCCCACACCCCCTCGAGCTCGCGCAGCCCCGGCACGGGCGGGACGAACGCGTCGGCCCCGCAGGCCAGCACGATGTGCTCGGCTGTGTGCCGCGCGCCGTCGACCTCCACCACTCCGGTGCCGGCGAGCTTCCCGCTGCCGCGGATCACGTCGATGCCGCGGTCCGTGAGCCACTTCGCCGCCTGCTTGTCGTCGTAGTTCGAGACCATCCAGTCGCGGTAGGCCAGAGCGTCCTTCACGTCGATCTCCGCGGTCGCCGACGCGTCCCGGGCGCCGCGGGCTGCCTCGCCCGGGCGCAGCAGGGTCTTCGACGGGATGCACGCGTAGTACGAGCACTCGCCTCCCACCAGCTCGCGCTCGACGACGGCGACCTTCAACCCTCCCTCTGCCAGCGCGTTGGCGCAGTGCTCCCCGGGTGCCCCGCCGCCGAGCACGATCACGTCGTAGACACCGCTCATCTGGACCTCCGTGATTAGGTTGTGGGCGCTAACGAGGACTCGCGGAGGTGTGAATGATGGACTTCAAGCTCGAGGTCGTGACCCTGGCCGTGTCGGACGTCGATCGGGCGAAGGCTTTCTACTCAGGTCTGGGCTGGCGCGAGGACGCCGACATCACGATCAGCGAGACCTCTCGCATCGTCCAGCTCACGCCGCCGGGCTCGCCCGCCTCGATCCAGTTCGGATTGGGGCTCACCTCGGCTCAGCCCGGCAGCGCCGAGCGCATGTACCTCGTGGTCGACGACATCGAGAAGGCGCGTGCCGAGCTTGCCGCCGGCGGTGTGAACGTGAGCGAGGTCTTCCACCGCGAGCCCGGTAACCCACAGGCATCGGGCCCGGACCCGGAGCACACCACCTACAACTCCTTCGCCTCCTTCCAGGATCCCGACGGCAACGGCTGGCTGCTCCAGGAGATCACGACCCGGCTACCCGGGAGGTAGACATGAGCATCGAGGAACTGGCCGGGCTCCTTCACGAGACGGCCGAGCACCACGACCCGTTCGAGAAGAGCGCTCAGCCCCACGACTGGTGGGACTGGTATGCGGCGTACATGGACGCGCGACAGTCGGGCAGCAGCCCGGAGGAAGCTTCGGCGGCCGCCGGGAAGTACATGGAGGAGGTCAAGCACGTCTCCGCCGCCTGAGTGAACGAGATCGCCCCCGGCCTCCATCACTGGACCGCCCGCCACCCGACGTGGCATCCGGGCGAGTTCGGCGCCGAGGTGGGCGGCTATGCCGCGCTGACGGACACCGACCTGCTGCTCATCGATCCGCTGGTGCCGGAGGCGGACCCGGGCGCTCTCGACGGGCTGCTGCGGGAGAACGTCTCGATCCTCATCACGATCGGCTACCACGTGCGCAGCGCCGAGGAGCTGTGGAAGCGCTGGGGCTGGGACGTGCCCGTGACGGTCTACGGCCCGCCCAACGCAGGGAAGCGGCTGGACGGCGTCTCGTTCGTGGAGCTCGAGCCGAACGGCGAGGGGCCCGCGGGCGTGCGCGCGTTCTCGATCGGCCGCCCGGTTCGCGGCGAGCGCCCGCTCTGGCTCCCGACCCACAACGCCCTGGCGTTCGGCGACGCGCTCGTGACGAACACGGACGGCGAGCTGCGCATGTGGATCCAGGACCCGCTGAACGAGGAGCGGCTCGCCTTCTACAGGAACCGCTTCGCCCCGACGCTCGCGCCGCTGCTCGAGCTGCCGGTCGAGCGCGTGCTGGTCACGCACGGGCCGCCGGTGGTGAAGGACGCGGCCGCGGCGCTACGCCGCGCGGTGAAGGCGCCGCCCTGGTACCACCACGGCTGAGCGGACCGTCCCCGCGCCCACCACCAGCCACACGGCCACGGCGACCCACACCCACACGCGCGCGAAGTCGGTGATCGCGCCCGCGTGCGTGACGGCTCCCACAGCGAAGCTGCAGGCGGCGTACATCCCGACCGGGAAGACGGTCGCCCAGCGATTCAGGTCATGCCGCAGGCGCGGCCGCAGCGCCTCGAACAGGAGCAGCGCCGGCAGCCAGGCGATGGTCAGCGCCCAGAGCACGATCGCCACCGCCTTCAGCGCGTCGAAGCTGAGCACGTCCAGGGTTCGCGCGTCGAGCGCGATCTGTCCCGCGGCCAGCGTGGAGATGGCCAGCGCGCCGCCGGTGATCCAGTGGTCGCCGCGGCCCTCGGCGAGCTGGCGGAAGTCGAAGCGGGCGAGCACGAAGACGTAGAAAGCGAGTCCGAGCACGAGCGCCACGAGCGCCGCGTACAGCAGCGCGTCGGTGTGCTCGTGTACGGCCAGCGTCGATGACAGCACGGCCAGGGATTCGGTCGCGACCGTGAGCAGGAACGCGACGCCTGCCGCCGGCAGAGGCAGGTGACCGACCACCGGTGCGACCAGAGCGACCCACATCACGACCGCTACGACCAGCAGCGCGATCCCCGCCCAGTCCCAGCCCAGCAGCTCCACGCCGGAGCCGAGCACGGCCGTGGCCGCCACGCCGGTGAGCGCGGCCGGGGTCCGCGCCTCGTGCACGAGGCGCGCGCGATCGCCGAGCGCACGGGCGGCGAACAGCAGTCCCAGCACGACCCACACGGCCGCCGCGATCGCGAGCAGGATCCGGGCGAGCACCGTGTGATGGTCGAGCGACAGGTCGATCGACACGATGCCGGTGCCCATCACCACGGCGCCGGCGGCAGGTGGGATGCCGGAGAGCAGGAAGCCAAGTTAGCGCCGTGGTGCTGAAATCGCCGCATGAACAAGTTCAACGTCTTCGACGCAGAGTTCAGCTACGACGACTCCGATCCTGAGGGGTACCGCGCGGGGGGCAACCGCTTCGGCCCGCAGATCGGCGGCAGACGCATGGGTGCGACCGTCTACGAGCTGCCGCCCGGGCAGGCCCTCTGCCCCTACCACTACGAGTCGGAGGAGGAGTGGCTGCTCGTGCTGCAGGGCGAGGTCACGCTTCGCCATCCCGGCGGTGAGGACGTGCTCGTCGCGGGCGACGTGACGGCGTTCCCGGTCGGCCCGGCCGGTGCCCACAAGACCACCAACAACGGGACGGAGACCGTGCGGATGCTGATGTGGGCCACGAGCGACCCGATCGGCTACGCGGTCTACCCGGACTCGAACAAGATCTCGCACTGGAACGACTCGAGCGACGAGGCGGACAACCTCGTGCGCACCCACCGCGGCGAGAAGATCGGCTACTACGACGGGGAGATCTAGGACCGCCGCTCGGCGATCGAGATCATCTCCGGCACGCGGACGAGCTTCACGCGCGGGCGCCCCTGCGGCTCGCCGAGCCCCTGCTCGTGCGTGTCGATCGCCTGCCAGCCCTCCCAGGTCACCAGCCCGGGGATCCGCCGGCTCAGCCACCGGTGGCACTCCTCGGGATCGTCGACCCGCGGCTCGTTCAGCCTGCCCGCCTCGACGTCCTCGGCGATCCTGGCGACCGTGTCGGCCGCGTCCTTCTTGTTGGTGCCGATCACGCCGCTCGGACCGCGCTTGATCCAGCCGACCGCGTACTCGCCGGCCAAGGGCGCGCCCTCCTCGTCGGTCACGCGGCCGCCGTCGTTGCGGATCAGGCCGCGGCGCTCGTCGAACGGCACGCCCGGTAGCGGGTTGCCCCGGTAGCCGATCGAGCGCATCACGAGGCCGCACTCGATCACCTCCTCCTCGCCGGTCGGGACCGCACGCAGGCGGCCCGACTCGTCCGGCTCGATCCGGTTGCGCATCACGCGCAGCGCCGACACCGGGCCGTCGTCGTCGCCGATCACCTCCAGCGGCGAGCGCAGGAAGCGCAGCTCGATGCGGTGGCTCTTGCTGCCCGGCGGCCGCTGCGCGTACTCGCGCAGGATCTCCACATTGCGCCTGTTGGTCGGCTCGCCCTCGGACTCGAGCCAGGCTGCGCTGTGCGCGTCGAGCTCGACCTCCTCCGGATTGACGATCACGTCGGCGCGCGCCAGCTCGCCGAGCTCGCGCAGCTCCGGGTTGGTGAACGCAGCCTGGGCCGGCCCGCGCCGACCGAGCATGATCACGTGCTCGACCTGCGCCGCGGCGAGCCCGGCCACGGCGTGGTCGGCGGTGTCCGTCGGCCTCACCTCGTCGGGATCCAGCACGAGCATGCGCGCCACGTCGATCGCCACGTTGCCGTTGCCGATCACCACCGCGCGCGACGCGGTGAGATCGAACTCGTGGTCGGCGAAGTCCGGATGGCCGTTGTACCAGGCCACGAACTCGGTGGCCGCGTGCGATCCCGGCCGGTCCTCGCCGGGGATGCCCAGCTTGTTGTCGGCCGCCGTGCCCACCGCGTAGATCACCGCGTGGTAGCGCTCGAGCAGGTCCTCCCGCTGCACGTCGGACCCGAGCTCGACGCCGCCGAAGAAACGGAAGCCGGGCTTGGCGGCGGTCTTCTCGTACACGCGCGTCACCGACTTGATCTTCGGATGGTCCGGCGCCACGCCCGCGCGCACCAGGCCGAAGGGCGTGGGCAGCACGTCGTAGAGGTCCACCTCGAAGCCCTGTCCGAGAAGCTGGTCGGCGCAGTAGAAGCCGGCCGGGCCAGCGCCAATCACGGCTCCACGAAGTCGATTTGGTGACGGCATGAGTGAGAGTAAAGACGGTCCGCGCGGCACCCCCTAGGTGACGCGGAAGACCTCGTACTCTACGACGGGCCCCGGGTGCAGGCGCCCCCGCGCCACGAAAACCGTCCGGTTCACCCACTCGTAGCGCGGATCTCCTGTCTCGAGGCGCGGGGCGGTGCGGAAGTAGTGCTCGTCCCACTCGCTCGAGCGCTCGCCGCGGTTCGCCGCGAGCGCGGCCTCCGTGTACTCGATCACGCCGTAGTACTGCACGTAGATGTCCGCGCCGTCCTCGGTGCGGATCTGCAGGCGCACGTCGAGCCGGCCGTGGCCGTCGGGTCCGACGAGCACCCAGTCGCCTCCGCCGCTGCCCACCTTGCCGTTGATCCGCTCGCCCTTCACCTCGCCGGACAGCACCTCGCGCACGCGGCGGTTCCCGTATGGGCCCTCGCCGATCGGCACCGACTCGTTCAGCGCGGCGGTGAACGTGAACTCGTGGACCAGCTCCATCGTCGCGCGAGTCTAGGGGGCGGCTCACCCGTTCGGGGTGACATCCGCGAGCCGCCGTGATGGGAGCCTCGCCCAATGACCTGGGCGCTCGCCTCGATCGCGCTCGGCGTGCTTCTGGTAGCGGCCGTCTCGCGGCTCCTCACAGGCACGCCGGTCACGCCGCCGATGGTGTTCGTGCTGTTCGGGATCCTCGTGGGCCCTAGGGTGCTCGACGGGCTCGATCCGGCCGCGAGTGGCGGCACGGTGCGCACGCTGGCGGAGGCGACTCTGACGGTCGTTCTCTTCTCGGACGCGTCGCGGATCAAGTTCTCGCATCTGCGCCGCGAGTACTCCGTGCCCGTGCGCCTGCTGGGAATCGGCCTGCCGTTGACGATCGCGCTCGGGGCGCTGCTGGCCGCCGCGATCTTCGGCGAGCTGTCGCCGGCAGAGGCGCTCGTGCTCGCGGTGGTCCTGGCGCCGACCGACGCCGCGCTCGGCCAGGCGGTGGTCACGGACCCGCGCCTCCCGTCGCGGATCTCTCAGGGGCTGAACGTGGAGAGCGGGCTCAACGACGGCATCTGCGTGCCGCTGCTCTACATCGCGCTTGCGGCCGCCGACGTGCACGCGAAGGCGACGACCAGCCACCACGCGATCAAGATCGTGGCGGAGCAGATCGGCTACGGGCTGCTGGCCGGCGTGATCGCCGGCGCTCTCGTGACCGTGATCGTTCAGCACGCCGGGCCGCGGCGGCTGATCACCGGCGCCTGGCTCCAGGTCATCCCGGTGGCCGGCGCCGCGCTGGCGTACGGCGTGGCCTCGGCGCTCGACGGCTCCGGGTTCATCGCGGCGTTCGTGGCGGGCGCGCTGTTCGGCGGCTTCGCGGGCCAGGAGGCCGACGAGGCGTCGCGGCTCGGCGTGGAGGTGGGTGACATGCTCGACGGCGTGACGTTCATCGTGTTCGGCGCCGTCCTGCTCGGGCCGGCGCTCGGGCACCTGACCTTGGAGGCCGTCGGCTACGCGCTGCTCAGCCTCACCGTCATCCGCTTCGTGCCGGTGGCGATCGCGATGATCGGCAGCCGCGCGCGCCCGCCCACGCTCGCCTTCCTCGGCTGGTTCGGCCCGCGCGGGCTGGCCTCGATCGTGTTCGCGATCATCGTGGTGGACGAGTACCACCTGCCGCACGCGAACACGATCACGCTGGTGATCTACATCACGGTCGGGCTGTCGGTGCTGCTCCACGGCCTCACCGCGGCGCCGTCGGCACGCGCGTACGCGCGCTGGTACGAGGGCGAGGCGCCCGCGATGGAGAGCGTCCCGAGCCCCGTGCACCGCCCGCGCGGCGCGCACGTTTCCTGAGATCATTCCCGCGCCCGTGCCGGACTTCGATCTGCTGGTCCTTGGGGACATCAATCCCGATCTCGTCCTGCGCGGCGACGTGGAGCCCGCGTTCGGCCAGGTGGAGAAGCTGGTGGACCACGCGGACCTGCTCATCGGCGGATCGGGGGCGATCGTGGCCTGCGGCGCGGCGCGGCTCGGGCTGCGGACCGCGATTGCGGGTGTGGTCGGGGACGACCTGTTCGGCCGCTTCATGCTGGACGCATTGGCGGCGCGCGGCGTGGACACCGGCGGGGTGGTGGTGGACCCCGCGCGGCGAACCGGCCTCACCGTGGTGCTGTCGAAGCCCGGTGGCGACCGGGCGATGCTCACGCACACGGGCGCGATCGCGAGCCTGACCGCGGACGCCGTCGACGTCTGTACGGCGCGCCACGTGCACGTGGCCTCGCTCTTCCTGCAGACCGCGCTCGAGCCCGGCCTGCCCGATCTGTTCCGCGCGGCGCGCGCGGCCGGCTCCACGACGTCGATCGACCCCAACTGGGACCCGTCGGAGCGCTGGGACGGCGGGCTGCGCGAGCTGTTGCCGCTCACCGACCTGTTCCTCCCGAACGCCGAGGAGGCGATGCGCATCGCGGGGCGCGCCGACCCGGCGGCGGCGGCCCGCGCGCTTGCCGCCGAGGGGCCGCTCGTGGCGGTGAAGCTCGGCGCCGAGGGCGCGCTTGCCGCGCGCGGCGACGAGCTGGTGACGGTGGCGGCGCCCGCCGGCGTCGAGCCGGTGGACACCACCGGAGCGGGCGACTCGTTCGACGCCGGCGTGCTCGCCGGCATGCTGAGCGCCTGGCCGCCCGAGCGCATGCTCGAGCTCGGCTGCGCCTGCGGCGCGCTGTCCACCCGCGCGGCCGGCGGCACCGCGGCGCAGCCCACGCTGGAGGAGGCGCTGGCGTGATCCTCTGCGTGGCGGGCAACCCTTCGATCGACAAGCTGTTCGAGATCGACCGCATCGAGCTCGGGTCGCTGCACCGGCCGTCCCACTTCGTGCAGGTGCCGGGCGGAAAGGGCCTGAACGTGGCGCGGGCAGCCTCGTCGCTCGGCGCGCCCGTGATGGTCACGGGAGTGCTGGCCGGCCACGCCGGCCGCTGGATCGACGACGAGCTGACCGCCGAGGGAGTGGGGCATCGCTTCGTGTGGGCGGAGAGCGGCGAGACGCGCTCGTCGCTGTCGGTGGCCGAGAGCGACCACGCCCATCTCACCGAGTTCTACGAGGCGGGCACTCCGCTGACGGGGGAGGACTGGGGTGCGCTCGAGACGACAGTCGGCGAGCTGCTGTCCCGCGCATCCTGGATCGCCATCTCGGGCTCGCTGCCGCCCGGCGCCCCGGCGGACGCCTACGCCCGCTTCACGGCGGCGGCCCGCGCCGCCGGTGTGCACGCGTCGGTGGACTCGCGCGGCCGGCACCTGGCGGAGGCGATCGAGGAGAAGCCCGACCTCGTGAAGATCAACGTGCACGAGGCGGAGGAGCTGCTGGGCCATGCGATCGAGGGTGTGGGGGGCGCGCACGCCGCGGCGCTCGAGATCCGCGAGCGATGCGGCGGCGAGGGCCACGCCGCAGTGGTGACCATGGGCGCCGAGGGCGCCGTGCTGGTGGAGCCCGGCGGCACCGCCATGCACGGCCGGCTCTACGCGAAGGGCAGCTACCCGGTGGGCAGCGGCGACTCGTTCCTGGCGGGACTCCTTGCCGCGCTTGACACCCGCAAGCGGTGGGAGGGAGCATTGAGGCTGGCGCTCGGGGCCGCCACCGCCAACGCGGAGCAGCCGGGCGCCGGCCGGCTCGATCCGGGTCGTGCGATGGAGCTCGCGGGCCGCTCCGAGATCAGCGCGCTCAGCGAATAGCGCTTCCGCTGGCGGCGTCGAACACGTGCACGTCGGCCGGGTCGATCCCCAGCCGCAGCACGCTGCCCGCGCTCGGCCGCACGCGTGCGTCCACGCACGCCACCGCGGTGGTGGCCGCCGCCGTGCCGTGCAGCACCACCTCGTCGCCGAGCGGCTCCACCACGTCGATCCTGAAGTCGAGCACGGGCATCCCGTCGGAGGCGGGCCGCAGCGCCTGGGGCCGCAGCCCCACCATCACGTCGCCGTCGGGAACGCCCGGGCGCTCGAGCACGAAGTCCCCGGCGCTCACGCGACCGCCGCGGGCCACGCCGCTCAGGATGTTCATCGGCGGGCTGCCGATGAAGCCGGCCACGAACACGTTCGCCGGCCGGTCGTAGACCTCCTGAGGCGCGCCGAACTGCTGGAGCCGCCCATCGCGCATCACGGCGATGTGATCGCCGAGCGTCATCGCCTCCACCTGGTCGTGCGTCACGTAGATCGTGGTCACGGGCAGGTTCTGATGGAGCCGCTTCAGCTCGGTGCGCATCTCCGCCCGCAGCTTCGCGTCGAGGTTGGAGAGCGGCTCGTCCAGCAGGAACACCTCCGGGTCGCGCACCAGGGCTCGCCCCATAGCCACGCGCTGGCGCTGGCCGCCCGAGAGCTGGCCGGGCTTGCGCTTCAGCAGCTCGTCGAGACCGAGCAGCTCCGCGACCTCGGTCACGCGCTTCTGCACCTCGTCCTTCGGCGTGCGCCGCTGCCGCAGCCCATAGGCGAGGTTCTTGTGCACCGTCATGTGCGGGTAGAGCGCGTAGTTCTGGAAGACCATCGCGATGTCGCGGTCGCGCGGCGACACCTCGTTCACCACGCGGTCGCCGATCCGGACCGTGCCGGACGTGGGCTTCTCGAGGCCCGCGATCATCCGGAGGGCGGTGGTCTTCCCGCAGCCGGACGGGCCCACGAGGATCATGAACTCGCCGTCCGCGATCTCGAGCGAGAGACGGTCGACCGCGGCCTTGCCGGGCTCGTACTCCTTCGTCACCTCCTGGAGCATCACGCTCGCGCTCATTGCTTCATCCCGCTGAACGCCAGCGACTGCACGAACCAGCGCTGCGCGAAGAGGAACACGATGAGCATCGGCAGCTGGCTCATCACGGTGGCCGCCATCAGGAGGTTCCAGTGCTGGGCGTGCGCGCCCTGGAACATCGACAGCCCGAGCTGGAGCGGGGCGTGCGTGTCCGAGTTGATGATGATCAGCGGCCAGAGGAAGTCGTTCCACGACCACATGAACTGGATGATCCCGAGGGTCGCGAGCGCGGGCAGCGACAGCGGCAGCACGATCTTGAACAGGATCCCCAGCCGCGAGGTGCCGTCGATCCGCGCCGCCTCCTCGAGCTCGATCGGCAGCGTTCTGAAGAACTGGCGCAGGAGGAAGATCCCGAACGCGTTGCAGAGGTTGGGCACGATCAGGCCGCCCACGCTGTCGACCATTCCCAGGTGCTTGACGATCAGGAAGGTCGGGATGATCAGCACCTGGAACGGCACCATCAACGTGGCCAGGAAGACCACGAAGAGGATGTTCGACCCCCTGAACCGCATCCGCGCGAACGCGTAGGCGGCCAGGCTGCAGAAGAGCAGGTTGCCGGCCACCGTGGTGAGCGAGTAGAGCAGGCTGTTCAGGAAGAAGTGCGCGAACGGCACCGCGTTGAAGGCGGTCTTGTAGTTCTCGAACTGGAACGACTTCGGGAACAAGAGCGGCGGAAACGCGTGCGACTGTGCGTCGGTCTCGAGCGAGACCGCCACCATCCAGACGAGCGGCAGCAGCATCACCGCCGCGATCGGCATCAGCGCCAGGTGCCAGGGGCTGAACGGAAGCCGCCGGCGGCGCGGCTCCTCCGGCGGCGGGTCCAGCCGGAACTGCTGCGGCGGGACGCCGAGTAGCGGCTCGGTGGTCATGAGCTGTAGTGCACGCGGCGGTTGCCGACCCAGAGCTGGATCACGGTCACGATCAGGATCGCGACGAAGAGGACGTAGGCGATCGCGGCGCCGTAGCCGCCGTTGAAGAACTGGAACGCCTGCTGGTACAGGTAGTAGACGATCACGGTGGTCGAGCTGAGCGGCCCGCCGCGCGTGGTCACGTAGATCTCGTCGAAGAGCTGGAGCGCGTTGATCGTCGACCAGACGGTGAGGAACAGCGTGGCCGGCCCGAGCAGCGGCACCACGATCGTCCGGAACGAGCTCCACTTGCTCGCGCCGTCGATCTCCGCGGCCTCCAGCAGATCGCGCGGGATGCCCTGGAGCGCGGCGAGGTAGATGATCACGTCGAAGCCGAGCCAGCTCCATACCGTCATCGCCACGATGCAGTAGAGCGCCTGGTTGGGGTCCTGGAGGAACTTCTGCTGCGGTAGGCCGAGCCCGTGCAGGATCCAGTTGACGAGGCCGAAGGTGGGGTCGAGCAGCCAGAGGAAGACGATGCCGGTGGCCACCGTGGAGGTGACCACGGGGATGAACACCGCCAGCCGGTAGAAGCGGATGCCGCGGATGCGGCGGTTGAGCGCCACGGCGATGGCCATCGCCCCGGCGATCGAGATCGGCACGAACAGCACCGTGTAGATCAGCGTGTGCTTGGCCGCGGTGCGGAAGGCCGGGTCCTTGGCCAGCGCCCTGTAGTTCGCGAAGCCGACGCCGTGCGGGGGCGAGGTGAGGTCATTCGCCTGGAACGAGATGACCCCCGACCAGACGATCGGGAAGATCCCGAACAGCCCGATCAGGATGACCGCGGGCGCGACGAACGCCCATCCGGCCAGATGCTCCGAGCCGAGCGCTCGCTTTGCCCAGGTCACTCCGCTGGGTCCACCACTAGCCCGGCACCGCGAGGATGCTGTTGGTCTTCTGGGAAGCCGAGCTGAGCGCCTGCTGCGGCTGCGCCTTGCCGAGCAGCACGCTGACCACCGACTCGCCCACCGCGCTCGAGATCTTCGGGTAGCTGGCGATCACCGGCCGCACCTGGGTGGCGTTCTTGAGGTTGTCCGCCCACACGCCCACGCCCGGGTACTTGTCGAGGAACTGCCGGTAATCCGGCTGCTTGAGGGTGGCGGCACGCACCGGCAGCGCGCCGGTGAGGATGTCCCACTTGAGGTCGATCTCCGGCGAGCTGAGCCACTTGAGGAACTCCCACGAGGCCTGCTTGCGCGCGTCGCCGTTGTCGAACATCACCCAGTTGTCCGGGCCGGAGATCGTCTGGTGGTTCTGGTCGCCCGGCAGGATCTGCACACCGTACGCGGCCCCGCCGTCCTGGATCTGCGTGAGATCCCACGGGCCCGTGAACAGCATCCCGATGTGGTTCGAGGCGAACAGGCCCAGGTAGTTCTGGTTGCCGTTGTCGTTGTAGATCGCCTTCGCCTGGGCGAGGCGCTGGATCAGGCTCATCGCCTTCACTCCGGCCGGGGAGTCGAACGCCGCCTTCTTGCCGTCGGGGCTGAGGATCTGGCCGCCGGCCTGCCAGAGCAGCGCCCAGTAGCGCCAGACCGTGTCCTCGCTGCCGTCGGCCACGTAGGCCCAGCCGAACTTCTTCTGGGCCGGGTTGGTCAGCTTCAGCGCGGCGTTCTCGAAGTCGCTCCAGGTCCAGTCCGGCGTCGGCGGCGACAGGCCGGCGTCGGCGAACATCTTCTTGTTGTAGACGAGCGCGAGGTTGTCCACGAGCGCGGGGAATCCGACGACCTTGCCGTTCACGGTCGCGGCCTCGCGCTCGGCCGGCCAGAAGTCGTTCCAGTTGAACGTGGCCTTCTCGCGGTTGATGAACTCGTTCAGGTCGACCGTCTTCGGGCTCTTCGCGATGTTCGCCGCCCACGAGCCGTAGAGGTAGGCGAGGTCCGGCGGCTTGCCCCCGGCGATCGCGGTGAGCACCTTCTGCAGCGCGAAGTCGCTGTTGCCGTAGAAGTGCGGCGTCACCGTGATGTTCTTGTGCGTGGCGTTGAACTCGGACGCGAGCGTGTTGATCGCCTTCTGCTCGGCGTCCGTGTAGCCGTGCCAGAGCGTGATGCTCACGTGGCCGCTCGGCCCGGTGGAGGCCGCGGACGACGACGACGAGCTGCTCTTCCCACTTCCCCCACAGCCCGCCGCCACGGAGGCTGCGGCCAACACGAGTGCTGCGAATGCGGCGATTCCACGGCGCTTCACTTGTCACCTCCAACGATCACGGCAGGACCACGGACCTCGTGAGATGGCGCGGCCGGTCGGGGTCGAGCCCCCGGGCCTGTGCCAGTGCGACGGCGGCTCGCTGGATGCCCACGAGC
>Ga0134126_10002218_pt1 | contig 24598 bp, 16 predicted proteins | sample KB31752_FD_96881 | JGI IMG/M metagenome (GOLD analysis project Ga0134126, IMG submission 96881) | Terrestrial soil microbial communities with excess Nitrogen fertilizer from Kellogg Biological Station, Michigan, USA - KB3-175-2 | ecosystem: Environmental > Terrestrial > Soil > Unclassified ... | reverse complement strand
CACGTCGGTGCCGGCGGGCGGAGCTTCCGCGGAGTCGGTGCATGAATGAGTTCCTCCGCCCGGCGACGCTGGGCGAGATTCTAGACCGCACCGCCAATCTCTACCGGTCGCGGTTCCTGGTGCTGTTCGGCATTGCCAGCGTTCCCTCAGCGATCCTGCTCGGATTCATGGGCTCCATGGTGCTGCTTTTTGCGTGGGTGGGGACTTCCGGGCCGGATGCGGGCTTCCTGGTTGGCGTGTTGGTTATGTTGCTTTCGCTGGTCATGCTTCCGCTGCTTACGGGGGCGCAGTCGCTCACCGGCGCCGCGCTATGCCACGCGGCGGGCGGCCTGATCTACGGCGAGAAGATCACCATTCGGGATGCATTTCGCGCTGCATGGCGCCGCGGCTGGAGGTACCTGGGGCTGTATCTGCTCCTTCTGCTCATTATCTTTGGCGCTCCGTGTTTTGCATGGAGCATGTTCTTTGGCGTCCTCACCGCCGTGGCGGTGACCGCCGGGCCGAGCAGCGCGGGAGTGCTGGTGGGGATCTTTATCATCCTGCTGGTTCTCGGCCTCGCTGTCTACGGGTTCTGGATGCTCACGCGCCTCTGCCTCGCGTTCCCGATTGCGGTTATCGAGCAGGCCCCCGTCACCATCTCATTGAAGCGCGCGGCATCTCTGAGCCGAGGCACCCGGGGGCGCATTCTGGTGCTGTTTCTGCTCGGACTTGTTTTCGGCTGGGTGGCATCCCTGATGGTCATGGTGCCCCTGTTTGTGGTTGTGTCCCTGGTTCCGGGCCTCAACAGCCCGGCGCATAGCCAGACCGTCGGAGCCATTGCCCTGGTGGGTGTGTACGGAACGTGGTTCGTGATTCAGGCGCTCACCATGCCGGTGTACGCCATTGCTCTTGTGCTGTTCTATTACGACCAGCGAGTGCGGCAGGAGGGGTTCGACATCGAGATGCTGATGCGGCACGCGGGTATGGACGCGGAGCCGCCGGTACTCGTGGAAGACGGTTCCGGCGACGCCGGAGCGGCGACAGTTTCGGAGGCGCCGATCGCCGCGGTCCCAGTTGTGACGGATCCTGCGGTGCCCGAAGCGGCAGCGGTTAAATCGGGCTCTTCAGTGGAACCAGCATGAACACGGCGCTGCGCCCCATGTCGCTAGGCGAGATCCTCGATCGCGCAATTCAGGTTTACCGCTCGCGCTTCTGGGTTTTCATCGGACTATCGGTTTTTCCCGCGGCCGGCATGACCCTTCTGCAACTCCTCAATTTGTACTGGTGGAAACTGCGTCCCGCGGACCTGTTGCACATTCTGGGCATCAACCTGGGATTTGTCCTTTACGCCGCCGGGGAGTATCACTGCAGTTTGTTCTTTCATGCTCTTGCCTGGCCGCCGCTTGTGCTGGCGGCATCGCAGACCTATCTGGGCGAGCGGCCGGGCATTGGATCTTCGTTGCGCCGCTGTGCCGTGCGGTGGAAGAGTTGGATCGGCCTGGCACTGATTGTTCAAGTCTTGGTGGTGCTGGTCGCCGAAATCTCAGCCATCGCTGTCATGGTTGGATTAGCCGCGCTCGCGGACTGGCTATCCCGGGACAATGAGGAGTTCATGGATCCGTTCATGAGCGCGGTTATGGGAACTCTGATCGTGGCAGGATATGTGTTCTCGTTGTGGCTGGGAACCCTATATCTGCAGGCAGTTCCCACCTGGGGTGCAGAGGCGCTCAACCTGCCAAAATCGCTCAAGCGGTCCCGGCGCCTGTCGCAGGGGTCGAGATGGCGCCTGCTGGCCGTGCGCCTCGCGCCCGTCGCCATGATCCTCATAGTGGACGTTGCCGCGTCCTCCACCATCCGCCTCATCCTGCTGTGGGTTGTCAGGAGCATGCACCACCCATTCTTCCTGTTTAGCCGCATCTACGGCTCTACTTATGTGGTCTTCGCCGGCGCGGTTTCGCTTCTTTTGACGCCCGTCTTCCCGATTGCGCTTACGCTTGTCTACTATGATCAGCGCATACGCAAAGAGGCTTTCGACATCGAGTACATGATGGAAACTGCGGGTTTGGTTGCGGACGCTGCCGTTGCCACGACGGCGAATGATGCGGAGTCGCCTGATTGCGCTCGTGTGACCGCGGAGGAACTGGGCGCGTGATCGCATCCGCATTCCTTCCGGGCGCATTCCTCCTGGACCAGGATCGCGAGCCGCGGCCTGCCGCATCTCGCGTGGCGCGCCGGCTGTCCTGTACCGCCGGGATGGTGGCAGTCACGCTGCTTGCGATGGCCTCAGCAACTGCCAGAGCCCAGGAACTGACTCCCACTCCTGCTCCCGCTGCGGCGGTGGAGCGGAGCGCCTCGTTGCAGGACTACCGCGCGCATCTCGACCAGCTGGAATCTCTTACGGCCGCGTGCGCCAAGGGTCGCGACAAAGAGACATGCGATCCTTCCAGCATCGGCTCCGATGACGTGCTTCCGGTCGGGGGACAACAACGGCTCGTCAGCTATGCGTGGCTCCGCGTGCTGTTTGCGCGCGCGCAGGAGCCGGACGCAGCGGTTCGAGCGCCGGGCAGCGACTCCGTGTTGAAGAGCGATCCGGACATCAAGTCCGATGTGCTGACCACCTCTGAGCTGCTGGTTCGTGCGCAGGCGCGGCTTGCCGCTGATCTGGAACAGGCAGATCGCGCTACGGGCCAGCCAGGCACGCATGCGCAGGAGCGCGCGGTGCTCAAGACGGTGCTCGCAGGGCGCGAATTTCGCAAACTCGAACAAGCGAACAATGGCCCCACAGTTTTTGAAAGGATCAACAACTGGCTGAACACGTTGTTCGGCTGGCTGGGCAGCAAGCAGGTCCACGCGCGATGGATTGGCCGCGTGCTCATCTGGGGTTTTCTGACGCTCGTGGGGGTGGGCCTGGTGTGGGTCCTGCTGCAATGGGAACGCCGCTGGCGGATTCGCCTTGTTCCCGATTCCGACGCCCCCGCCCCAACTGCAGCGTCGGCGCGCGACTGGCAGTTATGGCTCAAGGATGCGCGCGAGGCCGCGGGGCGAGGCGACTGGCGCGAAGCGATCCATTTTCTGTATTGGGCTGCGATCTCGCGGCTTGAATCGAAGCGCCTGTGGCCGGCGGACCGCGCCCGCACGCCCCGCGAGTACCTGGCACTCGTGTCGCCGGAAGATCCGCGGAAGCCGCGCCTGGGTGCGCTGACCCGCGAGTTTGAGTGGACCTGGTACGGAGGGCGCCCGGCCGACGAGCCGGACTATCGCAGGGCGGAAGAACTGGCGATGGCGCTGGTGGAGGGAGCAGCAAATCAAGGAGGGCCGGCGCGATGAAAGCTCCCTCATGGTTTCTTCCCTCGCTCGATGCGAAAGACCGCAAGCTGCTTTTGTGGAGCCTGGGTACGGCGGCGGTGCTCGCCGTCGCCATCGGCATCCTCAGCTCAGGGAATGGAAATGATGATGACCGGGTTCCTTCCACCTACCTCAATGGCAAGCATGGGGCGCTTGCGGCCTACGAGTTGCTGGAGCGCGCAGGCTACCGGGTGGAGCGGTGGGAACGTCCGCTGAACGAGTTGGCCGCCGAGGCGGGACCGCAGACCGTAGTGATCCTGGCAGACCCGTTTACCCCCGGCACACACGACATGAAGGCGGTGCGCCAGATCCTCGAGAAGGGCGGCCGCGTAGTCTCCACCGGATTATTGGGCGGCTTCATTCTTCCGGGTCAGAATGTTGCGCCCGCCGATGCATTCGGTATTGCTGCGTGCAAGCTCACCCCGCAGGGACTCGATCCACTCGCGAGTTCCGGCGAGGTCTGGATGTTGCCACAGGCGTCCTGGAAGCTGGGCAATCCCGCGGCGCGCGTGCAATACACCTGCGCGGGCGATCCCGCGGTGGTGGGGTATGACTGGGGCAAAGGCCACGCGGTGTGGTGGTCCAGTTCGACGCCGCTCGAAAACGGCTCGCTGGGCCGGGCGCAGAATCTCGATTTTTTCCTCAACTCACTGGGGCCGCGGGAGGGAAAGCACTTCTACTGGGACGAGTCGCTTCATGGGGACATTCGTACCGTGTGGAGCTACGCCGGAGGGCCCGCGCTCACTCTTCTGGAGATCGGCCTTGCGGTTCTCGCGTTGCTGATTCTGTTCAGTTTCAGCCGGCGGAGTGGTCCGGTGCGGGAGTTGCCCGGCCCGGTGCGCGCCACACCAATGGAGTTTCTTGAGGCGCTTGGTTCTCTTTATCGGAGCGCCGGCGCTTCCTCCACAGCAGTCGCGATTGCGTGGGAACGGTTTCGCCGGGATGCGTTGCAGCTCTGCGGCATGCGCATGCAGAAGATTGGCGCAGGGGAGATGGCGGCGATTGTGCGGGCAAGGTTTTCCGCCGCGGATGCATCACTGGAAACTGATCTGGCTGAGGCGGAGGCGGCCGCGGGCGATGAAGGGCTTGCTCCGCGCGAGGGGCTCCGCATTGTGCAGGCGCTTGCCGCACAATCCGCACGTCTGCATGAACTGGCGCGGTCAGGGCGCAGCCTCGCCAACCAGGCCTTGAGCCAGAGTATGGGAGCGCAGTCGTGAGGCGCTGGACTTGAAGAAAAGGCGAGGCTGGCGTGACGCCAGAGCTGTTGAGGGGGAAAGGGACCCGATGAACGAGGAATCGATGGGGATGCAGATGGACGGGCCAGAGCAGTCGCCGGGGCAGGTATCGGGGCAGGTAACGGAGCAGGGCCTGGATTCGCTGCGGGCGACGCGGAGCCTGATTGAGCATGCGCGCGAAGAGATGGGGCGCGTGATCGCGGGCCAGTCGGCGGTGATTGAAGAAGCGATCATTGCGCTTCTGTGCCAGGGACATGCTCTGCTCGAGGGCGTGCCGGGACTCGCCAAGACGCTGATTGTGAAGACCATGGGCCGGCTGCTCGGGCTTGGCTTTCAGCGCGTGCAGGCCACCCCGGACCTGATGCCGGCGGACATCCTCGGCACTACGATTCTCAAGCCAGGCACTGACAGCTTCGTCTTCCATTCCGGGCCGGTCTTCACCGATCTGCTTCTGGTGGATGAGATCAACCGTATGCCTCCGCGGACCCAGGCCGCCCTGCTCGAGTGTATGGAAGAGCGGCAGGTTACGGCCGATGGAGTCCGCCACGCCCTGCCTGGATGGTTCACCGTGTTCGCGACGCAGAACCCCGTCGACTTCGAGGGCACGTATCCACTGCCGGAGGCGCAACTGGACCGGTTCCTGTTGAAGATCCGGGTAGCATATCCGGCGGAGGCCGAAGAGCTGCAGGTACTTGAACGCCACCATGCCAGCAGCGGAAATGGAATCCTGGACGACGCCCACATCGCGGCCATTCCGGAAGGATTGTTGGCGGCGGCGCGGGCCGAGGTGCGCCGCATCCGCATTGAGCCGGAGCTGTACCGCTACATTCTGGCGCTCGCGCGCCGGACGCGGGAGTGGCCGACGCTGCTGCTGGGCGCGAGCCCAAGGGCGGCGCTCAGCCTGATGCTGGTGGCACAGGCGGCGGCTGCGTTCGACGGGCGCGACTACCTGGTCCCCGACGACGTGAAACGCGCCGTGCACCCGGTGCTGCGCCACCGGATCATTCTCAAGCCGGAGGCCGAGCTGGAGGGGTTCGATCCAGACCGCGTACTGCAGGATGTAGTTGCGGCGGTGCCGGTGCCACGACAGTGACTGCGCCGCCGGGGAGGCGATAATCCAAGTCTCGCTGAGTGGAGAAGACATCGAGCAATGATCTCGCCTTCATTCCATCCCGAGCCCATTCGCGCTGTATGCGAGCGCCGGCGAAAGCTCGCCTTTGCGCTGACGCCGCGCTCCATTGGGCTGCTTACGGCGGGATTTCTGCTGCTGATCCCCGGCTTCTACAACGCGCGCCTCGGCTACGCGATGCTGGTGTGGGACGCCATTGTGCTCATCGCCGCGGTGCTCGATGGACTCCGCCTGCCACACGCGTCGCTTCTGAGCATCGAGCGCTCGTGGAGCAACGCTCCCGCGCTCGATTCCGAAACCGAGATCGAGCTTACTGTCATGAACCAGGGCCGCGTCATCGTCGAATGCATGCTTATTGACGATCTGCCGGCGGCGCTGTCCCCTGAACCGGTACGCCAGCGCGTGACGGCCTTCCCGCGGGTTGCGGCGCGCAGACGTTTCCGTGTGACTCCGCGCGAGCGCGGCGACTGGGAAACGGGATTCGTTTATCTGCGCTATCGATCTCCGCTGGGATTGACCGAACGCTGGGCGCGCTCGGGGCTTACTCAAGGTGTGCGCATCTATCCGGCACTCCGCGCGACTGAGGAGCAGCAGATGTTTCTTGCGCGCAGCCGGCAGATCGACTTGCAGTTGCGACTGGCGCGGCAGCGCGGGCTGGGCCGCGACTTTGAAAGCCTGCGCGACTACCGGGAAGGCGACGACCTGCGCGATGTGTGCTGGACCGCGACAGCACGGCGCGGCGGCCTCATTACGCGGCAGTACCAGACGGAACGCAGCCAGGCGGTGTGGGTGGTGCTCGATTGCGGCCGCCTGATGCGCGCGCGCATCTCCGGCGCAACGGAGGAGGCTGGGCCCGGCCAGGATGGCAACGCGCAGGTCCATTCGAAGCTCGACTTTGCTTGTTCCACGGCCGTGGCGCTGGCGCAACTTGCGCTCTACGGTGGCGACCGCGTTGGCCTCCTGGTCTATGGGCAGACCGTGCAGCAGCGCCTGCTGCCGGGGCGGGGCGCGGCCCACCTGCGGCAGTTCATCGAACTGCTTGCGCAGGCTCGGGCGGAAACAAGCGAGGCCAATCACCTCCGCGCGACCGCGGTGCTCAACCGGCTACAGCCGCGGCGTTCTCTGATTCTCTGGATCACCGACCTGGCCGAGACCGCCATGCGCCCCGAGGTCATCGATGGCGCCATCCAGCTTCTGCGGCGTCATGTGCTGCTCTTTGTGGCCATGGCGCAGCCGGAAATCGAACGAGTTGCCGGGGCTCGCCCGAAATCCGTTGACGAGATGTTCCGCGCGGCTGCGGCGCAGGAGATGGCCGCCCGCCGCGAGCTGCTGCTGGCGCGCTTGCGCGAACACGGCGCGCTGACTCTCGACCTCGATCCGGATCGGCTTACATCGGCCGTGCTGAATCAATATCTGACCGTAAAGGAACGCGCAATGGTGTAGGCAATGGACATCATCGCGCGCTCCGAGCTTCGGCTGTTCTCGCCCAGGAGACAGAAGCGCTTACTGCGTAACTATCGCCGCGCCCGCTTCTTCGGCTTGCTGACCATCGCGCCCTCGTCCACACTGCGAATCGTCCAGAAATCCGACGCCAGCTTGGGTGAGGTCAGGTACGAGTAGGGCATGGTGAAGTAGCCCTTCTTGCCCCACTTCGGTCCCCACGAGTTGCGCACCAGGAACGTGCGTTTATTGTCGTCATATCCCACCGCCATCACGGCGTGGCCGCCGATTCTTTGCTCTCCCGATTTGGGCATGTTCACGACGCCTGACTTTGCCACAGCCGCGCTCTCAAAGGACGCATACACCGTGAATCCAAATACGAACGGGAATCCCTCCGCCAGGCAGCCGCGCATCGTGTCGATGTCCTGAATCAGGCGCTGATAGAGCACCACCAGGTCGGCCTTCGCCGCTGTGACCGCTGGTTGCGGGGGGGCTTCGCGGAACTTGGAGATGTCATACGGCCAGAGACGCTCAGGCGGTGCGCCCAGCGTGGCCACGCTCTTGATCCCATCGCGAATCTGCGCGCCGGCGTCGCTTTCGACCGTGCCTTCCATCGCGCGCTCGTTGTAGTAAATGAACAGCCGCGAAGGCACGAACTTCTTCTTCTGATCGAACTCGATTGCCCCTCCAATTGCATTGGCCGTGCAACTGCCGAGCTGGCCCTGGTCGTATACCGGCGGGCACTTCTTCGACAGATCGACCTTGGGAGGAATGTTACGTTGAATTGGCGTTGGAGCGGCATACATGAAGTCGCGCTGGTCGGGAAGATCAGGGACCCACCCATACCGTTGAATTGTGTGCGCGCCGGCGACAGCATAAGGTTTAGCCATCTCGAGTTTTCCTTTCGCGAGCGGCAGTCGCGAGTACCCGCATCCTGTCACCTGGGGTGGCTCGAACGAATCTGCCGAGATCTTGGGATTTCATACGCGAGCCAAGCACACTGGTTTACGGTTCCTCCTCATGCAGCGCTGGAAGAGATGTCCTGAAACGGGGGCCCGCTCTTCATGGGAATCGACGCCAGGATTCAGCATGCTTGCTTCGCCAGATGTCACGTAGAACTGGGAAAGGAAAGTGGGGCAGTCAAGCGCAAGTTCCGCCTAGTATCACTCCTATCGGAGGTTCAGGCAATGAAAAAGTGCATCGCGGCAGCCGTTCTGAGCGGTAGGCAGCGTACCGTTTGCGAATTGCAGCAGGCTCCGCTGTAACGTCCGCCGGGAAGGTGCGGTACACAGGTAGCAATCGAGCATCCGCGGCAACGCGGCCTTCACCCCTCGGCTGGGCGCACCCGCTTCGCCAGCGCCCACTTCAACTCATCGATGCCCTGGCCGGTGACGGCGGAGATAGCGTGGAACTCTAGCTTGCGGCGCCTGGCATGCGCAGAAAGTTTCTTGAGTTTCTCCGGATTGGCCGCGTCGATCTTGGTGGCCGCGACGATCATGGGCTTCTGCAGCAGCTCGTGCCCGAAGTTCTCCAGCTCCCGATTGATCACCTTGAAGTCCTCGACGGGGTCCGGCCGCCCCGAAGCATCGGAGACATCCACCAGGTGCAGCAGCACGCGCGTGCGCTCGATGTGTCGCAGGAACTGCGTTCCCAGGCCGTGCCCCAGATGAGCGCCCTCGATCAGTCCCGGCACATCCGCGACCACGAACGATTCTTCATGCGGCGCTTCGCCCACCGTGACCACTCCCAGGTTGGGCTCCAGGGTGGTGAACGGGTAGTCGGCGATTTTGGGTCTGGCGGCGGAGATTCGCGAAATCAGCGTGGACTTGCCTGCGTTGGGATAGCCGACGAGACCGACGTCCGCCAGCAGCTTGAGCTCCAGCCGGAAGACGCGCTCCTCGCCCGGGCGGCCCAACTCGTGTTCGCGAGGGGCCTGGTGCGTCGATGTGGCGAAATGCTGATTTCCCCGCCCACCGCGACCGCCTTTGGCGATTACCACGCGCTCGTCAGGATGCTGGAAGTCATGCACGAGCTCGCCGGTTTCGGCGTCGTAGAGCGAGGTTCCCACCGGAACCTGGAGCACCACGTCGTGGCCGTCTGAGCCGGAGCAGTTGGATCCCATGCCGTGCTCCCCACGCTGGCCCTTGTGTTCGGGGTTGTAGCGGAAGTGGATCAACGTGTTATGGCGCTGCGACGACTCCATGACCACGTCACCGCCACGTCCTCCATCACCGCCTGACGGGCCGCCTCGCGGAACGAACTTCTCCCGCCGAAAGGCCATGCAGCCGTTCCCACCGTCGCCCGCCTTCACCCGAATTTTGACTTCATCAATAAACATTGTTATTCCGGCCGCTCGGGTTCGGGCGCTTTCTTCGCTCGCAAGTGCCGTCTTCTCAGTGTACCGGAGTAGCGGCACCCGCTCCCCGTGCTCCGCCAGGGCGCACGGTAGCGCGGCTCAGCCGAATCATTTCTCGGCCGGGGGGCGCAGTCCATTTTGCGGGCGTATGATCAGGACTCCTGACGATTGCGCTACGAAGTGCTACCAACCGCCAGTGGGGCATTCACTTTCCGGCCTCCGTTTTCCCTCTAGCCGCATTCGGGCCGCGGCTCCCACTGATCGGGACATTCCATGTACATTCCAATAATGCACGAACGTGTGCGCGCCAAAGGTCGACGCGGTATTCACGTCGTTGTTTTTGCCGATTACCGGCGCGGTGTGGCGGACATTCGCCTCGAACTGGACTCGCGGGCCATCGAAAAGGGCGTTGCCTTCGATCAGTTATTTGCGGTCTGGGAAAACGCCCGGCAAGAGACAGTCAATCAAAGCGTAACTCCTCTTGAAAACCAGGCGTGACGGCGCTCACATCCACCGTTTCCCATTCCCGGAATACAATCGCACCACATTCCCCAGGTGGGTCGCAGGGGCGGTCAAAGGTGCGCCTCGTGCCCGGAAGGTTTCCGGACCGGCACCATTGACCCGCACCGATCCTGATCTGCCGGACGGCAGGCGGGCTGCGGGGTGGTGTGAGCGATCCGGGGTGGGCGGGCCACGGTAAAGGCCGCATCGGAAGCAGGACTCGATGGACGAACCGCATCGGGGGCGTCCTCGCGGCGGTGCTTTTGGCCGGCAGTTCTGCGGTCACAGCCGCGCAGGAGCTTGCCTCCGGAGGAGTGGAAGGGCGGCTCACCGATCTCTACTCGAAACCGCTGGATGGCGTTCGCCTGGTGCTGCGCAACGCGCTCACCGGGGCCGAGTTTGTCACCACCACCGGCAAAGGCGGATCGTACCGGCTCGCCGGCCTTGTTCCCGGCAATTACGTGTTGGAAGCCTCAAGCGCGCGGTTAGGCTCCGGGCAAACCTCGGGGATCCTGGTGAATGCCGGGCATGTCGCGCGCATCCAGACGGCGCTCGCGATGCATTGGACTGCGCCCGCTTCGAAAATGATTCTCGCCCATGGATCGCCGGCGGCTGCAGCACTCCCCAAACCTCAACCAGCCCTGAGGACCGCGGCGAATGGCCCGGTCGATCCTTCCTCGGCCGGGGCGCTCGCCGCAGCGTCTGTCTCCGGCAATCGTTCGGGCGCGCTTCTCGCCTCGGTTGCCTCTGCCAGCCTGGTTGCGGCGTTTCAACTGGGGCCGCCGATCGCGGCTTCGGGGGCCACTGCGGCAATCGAGACCGAATGGCAACCCGGCGTGGACGAAATCTTCACCGGTGAAGAGCTGGAAGCCATGCCGCTCTCGTCGCGCGGCTGGGAGCCCTTCCGGCTGGACACTCTCCCGCAGCCTCCCGTCGAATCTGAAGGGTCGGAGTCCGGCGACAGCCGTCCGGAGCCCGGCGATCGCGCAGCAGCACACGTGGATGGCATGAGCATGCGCCTGGCGTTTGGACGGGGCAGCGGACGCCGGGACCTTGGAACCTTTACCGGGCCCGCGGCCTCGGAATCCGCCATTCGCGAAGTGCAGGTCGTCCGCTCCAATGGACTCGACGCCTCCGGAATGCCCAGCGCAGAAGGCGGGGTGCGTACGCGGGGCGGCGCAGACATCGCAAGCGGCCGCCTGCACGGACAGGCGTTCGTCTTCGAGAAACAAAACCTGCTGAATGCCCGCAACCCGTTTACGGAGTGGGTGAAGGAAACCGGTCCGGCAACGCCGGGGTCGCTCCCCGTATTCACGCCGTTCGCGTGGTCTCCCGCAGATCAGGCGTTGCGCTGGGGAGCGGGAGCGGGTGGTCCGTTACGTCGCGACCGGCTGTTCTGGTACGGCACGTTCAGCCAGGAGAGGCGCGACGATCCGGCTGTCGCAACCGTGCGCCACCCCGATCATTTCTTCGCCACCCCGCCGCTGGATGAGATGCAGGTGTTGAGCGCACGTCTCGATCTCAGCAGCATCGACCCCGTGGGCGAAGGCCTGGCGGCGTATTCGGACATGTTGGAGACTCTCGATGGCCTGCTCGGTCCAGTTGCCCGTACCTCATCGCGCTGGACCGGTTTCGCGCGCTTCGATTGGAAGGCCACCAGCCGGCATCGCTTCCAACTGGAGGGCTCGACCGCCCGGTGGGACGCGCCCGGGGGCGGGCTCCTGCGCGCTTCGGAAACCTATGGCAGCCACAGCTTCGCCGTGAGCAGATCGCGCGAAGTCTGGCTGATGGGCCTTTGGGATGCGGTGCTGACGCCGAACCTGATCGCTGTGACGCAGGCGTCGGCGGGGACGTACACGATGCAACACCCGGCCGGCGCACCGTCAGAGTTTGAGCAGTCGCTGAACGTGAATGCGTGGGGCCAACTCCCGCAGATGGTGGTGGACTCGCGGTACGGATTCTCCATCGGCAACCCCGCACGGTTCGGCGCCGGAACCTATCCCGTCGAGCGCCTGTTCGAACTGCGCGAGACTATCGACTGGCGCCGCGGCCCCGTCGCCTTCCGCGCCGGAGCGGATCTGCGCTACAACGCGGACTCGACGTCATTTGTCCGCAATCACACCGGCACATATCACTATTCGCGGATTGAGAACTTCGCGTCAGACGCGCTGACGTTTGTGAAATTCGGGCTCAGCGATGCGCTCGACCCGGCCAGCCAGCACAATTGCGACCCGTACGGAAAGGCCTGGCGCGATATGGATGGACGGCTGCACGGGATGGGAAACCTGCCTTGTTACTCCTATTACACGCAGACCCTCGGGCCCACGAACTGGCACTTGGAGACCAGCGACTGGAGCGCGTTTACGGCGACGGATTGGCGGCTGCGCCCGGCGTTGCGGTTCTCTGCAGGCGTTCGCTGGGACCGGCAGATCACGCCCACCTCCATCCCCCTGGTAAGGAACCCCGATCTTCCTATGGCCGGCAAATTGCCGGACCAGGCGAACGAGTGGGCTCCTCGCCTCGGGATTGCCTGGGGATCGCGCGAGAGCCGATGGCCTGTCCTGACCCTGGGTTATGGAATGTATTACGGACGGGTGCAGAACCGCACGCTCGAAGAGGCGCTCACCCAGACCGGTTCGGCGGCGGGCGACCTGAAGCTATTATTGCGGCCGGCGGACGATCTGCCACTCGGCACCGGTGGAGCGCCGCCGTTTCCTTACGTTCTGGCCGGGAGCCCCGGCTCGGCGCTGAAGCCAGGCGTGTCAGAGATTGCACCCGGTTTTCGCAATGGCGAAGTATACCAGGCGGTGGCCTCCGCGGAAGAAGCGCTGCCTGGGCATGTCGACGTGAGCGTGAGCGCGGTGGCTACCCTGGGACGGCGATTGCCCGTCACCATGGATACGAATTTCGACCCCGCCGCGAACCCTGGAACCATCACCTACGCGGTGACGGATGCCAAGGGGCTTGGTCCGATCCATGCGTCGCAACTGACCGTGCCGTTCTATGCAGCGTGGCCCTCGACGGGCCAAAGCGCGGGGAGGCTGAACCCGAATTATCAGGAGATTACGCAGCTCGCCAGCCGGGCGAATTCAACCTACGAGGCTGGAGTGGTGCGAGTCACGCGCAGGGCCGCCCGCGGCCTTGGCTTCAATCTGCGCTATACCTATGGTCACGCGATGGATTGGAATCCGAATGAGAACGGGCTGCTTACCGGCGGCGATATGATGGACCCGCTCGATTTCAGCCAGGAGTACGGGCCGAGCAACCTGGATATCCGCCACTCGGTGGCCGGCTACGCGATCTGGCAGGCACCCTGGAAGCTCAAAAGCATCGGCGGAAAGATTGCGAATGGCTGGCTGCTTTCCGGGATTGGGCAGTATCACAGCGGCCTGCCCTATTCCATGCGGACAGCGGGCGGCATTCCCGAAATATCCGACGGCGGCGGACTGGCGGTGGGGCTCGGCCCCGGAATGAACGGCTACGGCGGAGCCAACCGCGTATTCGGAGTGGGCCGCAATACCTATCGCTATCCTTCGACCTGGAAGGCCGACGTGCGGGTTGGAAAGCGGTTCGCGCTGGGCCACGAGCGCGAGTTTCAGCTCATCGCGGAGAGCTTCAATCTGTTCAACCACCGGAACGTCACCGAGATTGAGACCGTTGGCTACACGATCGATACCGGAAGTACACCCGGATCGCTCCCTCGCCTGAACTTTCTTACCAATGCGATCACCGGGCTGCCGGAATTCGGGCTGCCTCTCAATGTGAATGCCACTGACTTCTATCGCGAACGCCAGGTGGATTTTGGATTGCGCCTGCGGTTCAAGCACTAGGTGCGGCTATCGCTCGGCGGCGCAGGATGCGAGCGGCGAGGCCGATAACCCGTCGAGGCGAAAGCAGACTGCGCCGTTGACATCAGTGGAGAAGGTGCGAACCTTTGCCGCGCCCAGCGCTTCGAGCACCTCGGGGCGAGGGTGTCCGAAGCGGTTGCGCGCCCCGCACGAAATCACAGCCCATTGGGGAGCCACGCGCGCCAGGAATTCGGGAGTGGTGGACGTGACGCTTCCGTGATGGCCCACCTTGAGCAACGTGCTCTCGAGTCCACTCTCAGCCAGCATGGCATGCTCGATGGGCGCCTCGGCGTCGCCCTCGAGCAGCACAGAGCTCTTTCTGTACGCTGCATGCAAAACGAGCGAGTCGTTGTTCGCCGGATCGGGCCCTGGCATGTAAGCGGCTGCCGGCGCCAGCACGCGCACATCCACGCTTCCCAGCGTGAGGTTGGCACCTGCGCGAAGACTGCGCACCGTCACGCCAAGAGCTGCGGCTTGTTGCAGGAGCGCCTCGTATGACTGGCCTGGCGGATTGTTCCCCACCCACAACTCTTTGGGGTGGAAGTTGCGCAGTATGGCGGGGAGGCCGCCCATGTGATCGGAGTGTGCGTGGGTGAGCGCGACGACATCGAGGTGCCGAATGCCGCGATCCCAGAGCGCCGCCGAGACCACCTGCTCGCCGATATCGAAGTCCGGCGTTTTGCCGTGCGGACCTCCGCCCAGTCCGCCCCCATCGACGAGGATGGTCTTGCCCTCGGGGCTGATGAGCAGCAGCGAGTCGCCCTGTCCGACATCCAGCACTTGCACCAGCAGCGCGTCACGCGGATGCTGCAGCGGGCGCGGGACCACAGCGGCAATGCCCGCACACAGAAGCGCCGTCCACGCGAACACGGCGTGACGTGGCAGCCGCGAACGGAGAATCCACAATGCGAAGGCCAGAAGCCCGCAAAATAGCGTAATTTGGATTGCGCCGGGTGTGGCGAGCCGAATGTCTCCCCACCTCAGCGATCCGAACAAATGCACCAGTCCGACACCGATGTGCAGCAGCACCGCCGTGAATGCGCCCGGCACGAGCGCAACGGCAGGCGAGAGCAGGGAAGCGAGCAGGGTGACGAGCGCCGCCGGCATAAGCACGACGAGGAGGGGCAGAATGAACAGGTTCACCGGGAGCGCGAGCAGGGTGAGGCGGTGAAAGTAGATGGCCATCGGCAAGGCCATGGCGAACTCCACCACAAACGTGACCACCAGCGCTTCGCAGCATTGCAGCGCAAACCGGACCACCCGCGGAAACAGGTTCCAGCCGATGTGCCGATTGGTCGCGGCGGCGATTTCGGCGGCGAACATGCGCAGCGTGACCCGGAACTGGGCAATGGGGGGCGATACCTTCTGATCGATGGCGGTGAGGCTCAGATCGCGCGTGGCGCGCAGGCGCGGATCGAGCGATGTGGCGAGCAGCGGAACCGCGATGCCTGCAATCGTGACTACTGCAAGCAGTGTCATTTGAAAGCTGGAATCGAACAGGCTGCGCGGGCTGGCGGTGAGCAGGCACAGAACGGCAAAGCCGATGGCATTGAGCGGGGAGCGCTCGCGATAGAAAAGCCGGGCGCAGAGGTAAAGCGCCACCATCCAGAAGGAGCGCTGCACCGGTGTCGCAAACCCCGTGAACAGCGCGTAGACAGCCGAGAGGGCGATGGTGACAATCGTGGCGGGAACACGGGGGATGCGGCAGGCTCGTGCGAGCAATAGAATGAAGCCGGCCACAATGCCAAGGTGCAGGCCAGAGACCACTAGCATGTGAAACGAGCCGGTGCGCTCGAAGCCGGCGCGTAGCGAGTGGGTCAGGAAGGTGCGGTCGCCGGCGACCATCGCCGTCAGCATGATCGCATTTTCGCGGGAAATACGCAGGGGCCCGGGCAGGCGGCGCATTGCGGCGGGCAAAGCGAGAATGCGAGCCGCGGAGGCGTGCTGCGCGGTGCTCAACAGGCAGGCGCGGGGACGCGGCAGAGCCGGCCCGAGGTCTTCCACGCGTTCGGGTTTCATGGATCCAGTCGCCGTGATGCCCTGGCCCAACAGGTAGTAGGTGGAGTTCCACGCGCCGGGATCGTGATAGGCCTGCGGTGTCAGCAACTGCGCGGTGACGCGAAGGCGTTCGCCGCAGCGAGTTGCCACGCCGTGTGCGCCTGCGGGCCAGCGCACCGTGAGCCGTACGGTGCCGTTGATGGGCACCTGGCGGTCCGAGTCGTCGTCCACGGCCTCGATGGAGTCGAGCCGCAGGTCGATGCGCTGCGTGGGTTGGTCGGCGTCCGTTGTGGGATCATCCTCGTCCGGCTCGCCTTGAACCGGTCCGGCGGCGATGACCGTACCTTCCATCGTGCGCAGCAGGCCGTCAGAGAGCGCGAGCAGTTGCGGCGAAGCTGCGGGGTGCGGCTCGACCTGCGCGCACCAGGCTCCGAGCAGAGCCCACAGTAGGCTGAGCGCGACCCAGGCCATTCGCTGGGCACGCACAGCAGCGGCGACGCAGCACCCTGCCGCACAAGCAAGTGAGAGCAAAAGCGCGCCTGCTGAGAACCAATGCCACGAGGCTGCGAGGATTCCCGCAGCAAACAGCCATGCCGCATGGAACAGAGGAATCCCGGCGGAACGCGCGAACGCGGGTGCCGCGGACGACTGGCCGGCGTTGACAGATGGCCCTTGCATCTTCCCCTGAGGATGAAGGGGAACTATAGCAGGAATTTCAGGAGCGCCGCAGGCGGACGATGGTCTCAAGGTGAAAGGTCTGCGGGAACAGGTCGGCCAAGGCGAGGGATTCAAGAGCGTACCCTGAGGCAAGGAGCGTGCGCAAGTCGCGCGCCAGAGTAGCCGGATCGCAGGAAACGTAAACCAGCGCGGGGGCGGCAACCTCGCCCAACAGCCGGTTGGTGTCGTCCCCCAGCCCGGTGCGAGGCGGGTCGACAACGATCAGATCGGGGCGTTCTTCGTGTGTACGGGAACGCAGAAATTCCAGCACCGGCATCGCCACGGATTCGCCGCTGGTTCCGGCAAGATTCGCCGACAATGCAGCCGTGGAGGCGCCCGCCGACTCGACTGCGCGAACGCGTTCGAAGCGATGGGCAAGCTGCCGCGCGAAGAGCCCCACGCCCGCGAACAGGTCCCAGGCGAGCGCGCCCCTCTGATCGGCTGTCACGTGGTCGAGGAGCGGGTCAAGGAGCCAGCGGTTGACCTGGAAGAACGCTGCGTGGTCGACGCGATACTCGGTTCCGCTGGTGCGATACGTGAGTGATGGAACGCCCCACTGCGCGAGCGAGCGCGCCGGATGCCCGGGGCGTCCGCCTACCGCAAGCTCTGCACCCTGCAACTGCGGAATGCGCTCCCTCAGAGCGGCGGCGAGAGGGTCGAGGCGGAGGAGCGCCGGCTCCTGTACGAATAAAGTGGCCAGTAGCTCCGATTCGTCTCCATTGCAGAACAGCAGTGCTTCGTGCGGGCGCAGGTTCGACGGAACCCGCGCCAGCGCTTCGCCCGCGACCATGGCTGTGCGCACAAGCAGCGGCGCGGCAATAGGACACTCGCGAATCGCGATCAGGTCGTGCGATCGGCGGGCGCGATATCCGGGATTGCCGTCTTGATCGAAGCCCACGCGGATGCGGTTGCGGTATTCCCACGGTTGGGCCGATAAGATTGCGATGTCGTCAGGAACTGGGACTCCGGCGCGCTCCAGAGTCTCGCGCAGAATGGCGAGCTTCACCTCGAGTTGATTCGCGTATCCGGTGTGCTGGTAATTGCATCCGCCGCAGGGGCCGAAGTGCTGACAGCGCGGCACGATGCGCTCTGGCGCAGTGCTCAGCACTTGATCGAGCTCGGCCTTGGCATAGCCGCGCTTCTCCCGGTCTTCAATGATGCGGATGCGGGCCTGCTCTCCGGGCAGCGTAAGCGGGACGAAGATGGCCTTGCCGTCAACGCGCGCCAGGAAGCTTCCACCGTAGACGGGTTTCTCGATGGTGACGAGTTGGCTGGATGGGGAAGCAGTCGTACCAGGTCTCGGAATGGAGACCTGGGGCACCCGTTTTCGTACTTGGCGCGGCTTCATAGCTGGCTCATGTAGAAGAGGCTGAGGCGCGGAAGGTTGTAGTGGGCCAGCAACTGCTTCTGCACAAATTGGTGCTCGACCTGGCGTAACTGCACGGTGCCCATGCGTGCGCGGTATGGCGCAAGCTCGCGCGCCGCGTGTTCCTTCAGCGCAACCAGCCGTTCTTCGGGCGCGGCCGACGTGAGCGCAGCGAACAGCTTTTCCTCGAGCACGGTCAGGTTGCGTTCGAGCGCCTCGGTATCGAGCAGCTTGGCCGCTCCGGATGCGCGAACGTCACGGGCGAGCTCCCGCAGGCGCGTGGCCGTCTCGACGCACACCTCGAGGGCAACGGTCGCGGCATCGAGCGCGGTGGCGGCTGCTTCAAGGTGGGCGGCGACGCGTTCGGGTTCGAAGCCAGTGCCATCGCCGCCTGTGTAGCTCGTTTCGGTCGACGCGCCTGCCGCCGCTTCGCGCATCTCCTCGGCCGATTGCATCACGGCCTGCGCGCACCATGCCAGCCCATTGACCTTGCGTTTGTGCCCGCGGTGCGTACGCGATTCGTACTTGTCGAATGCGGTGTCAATGCCGCGCAGCACTGCCTCAAGGGGAAGGCCGGCGTCGCGCCAGGTTTCGATCAGCGCCCAGTCCAGAGTGGACAGGAGCAGCAGCGAGCCCCGGCGCTGCTGGAAGCGCTCTTCGATTTCGGTGAAGTAGTTGAAGTAGTTTTGCACGGCTCGCCTCAGTGGGCGCGGGTGCGCGCGCGAGTGGTGCGGTTGCGCTCGAAGAGGATGCGCAGGCCAGCGAGCGTGAGCATGTCATCAATCTGCGCGATGAAACGCGAGTCACCGCTGATCTGGCGCGCCAGTCCGCCGGTCGCGATCACGCGCACCTCGGCGCCAAGTTCGCCCGTCATCCGCTCCAGGATTCCATCCACCAGGCCGATGTAGCCGTAATAGATGCCGCTCTGCAGGTGCGTGACGGTGTTGGTGCCGATAACCTTCGGCGGCCGCTTGATATCGACGCGGCCCAGGCGCGCTGCGCGGGAAAATAGCGCGTCGGCGCTAATGCCAAGGCCCGGCGCGATGGCTCCGCCGAGGTACTCCCCCTTTGCGGAAATCACGTCGAAGGTGGTGGCCGTACCGAAATCCACAACAATGCAAGGGCCGCCGTAGCGGTCAAATGCGGCGACGGCGTTGACCAGGCGATCGGCGCCAAGCTCGGTGGGGTTATCGATCAGCATCGGCATGCCGGTCTTGATGCCCGGTTCGACGAACAGCGGCTGCAGGTGAAAATACTTCTCGCACACCCGCCGCAGTGTGCTCTCCACCGGCGGTACCACCGACGAAATGATGATGTGCGTCACGTTCTCGACGGAAAGGCCCTGCATGTTGAACAGGCTCACAAAGAGCACGCCGTATTCATCCGATGTCTGCGCGCGGTGCGTGGTCACGCGCCAGTGCGCCACCAGGCCGCGCTCGCGTTCATCATTGCCAGCGCCTGCAGAAGGAGCTGTGGCGTCGAGGCGGTAGAGGCCGAGGACCGTGTTCGTATTGCCGACGTCGAGTGCGAGAAGCATCGCTTCGATTGTATTCGGTCGGGATTACGAGGCACGCTAACGGCCTACGGCGCGGATGCCCCCGGTCTGAATCTGTAGCAGGCCTCCCTCGGTACGCACGAGAAGAAAGCCGTGTTCGTCCAGCCCCTCGGTCGTCCCTGAACACGCCTGCGGCCCATGCACTTCGACGGCGCGGCCGCGCACCCAGGTGGACGCCTCGGCCACGCGCGTCGGGATGCGGTGCACGGCAGCGGGGTCAAGCAGGGCATCGGTCTCGCGCTCAAGGCACCGGAGGACGCCGAGCAGGAGTTCCTGCCGGTCGGTCCAGCGGCCGGATTCGAGATCGAGCGAAGTGGCGGGGGTGGCAAGATCGGGCGCGAAGCTCTGTTGGTGGACGTTGATGCCGATGCCGACGACGGCAAAGCTGGCCTGGCCGCGGTCCGATTGCGATTCCACGAGGATTCCGCCGGTCTTGCGCGGCCCGATCAACAGATCGTTGGGCCAGCGCAAGTCAACGGTGAGCTTTGTGGTGGACTGAACCGCCGCGGCGGCGGCGAGCCCGGCGGCAAGCGGCAACAGCGGCATGCGCGACGAAAGCAGCGGCAGGCGCAAGAGCACGCTGACGTAAAGCCCCTGCCCGGAAGCCGAGTGCCACGCGTGGTCGCCTCGGCCCCGTCCCGCTGTTTGCTCGTCGGCGAAAAAGACGCTGCCGTGAGGAGCGCCCTTTCGCGCTGCCGCGAGGGCATCGCTGTTCGTGGATCCGGTGGTGGGTGCAAAGTGCAGCTTGCCGGCAAACTCGCTACCGGCGAGCGAGGACTCCAGTGCGTTGAGGTCAAACATCATTGGCGCTATTCGGCCAGGATGCTCATGGAGATGTCGACGGCGCGCGCAGAGTGGGTGAGTGCGCCGACGCTGATGAAGTCCACGCCGGTTTCCGCATAGCCGTGAATATTTTCAAGCGTGATGCCGCCCGACGCCTCGGTCGGAATCCAGCGCTCTTCGCGCTTGATGCGCTCGATAGACCGCTTCACGTCGTGCGGGGTCATATTATCGAGCAGAATAGCTTCTGCTCCACCTTCGAGAGCCTCTTCGAGCTCGTGCGCGCTGCGCACCTCCACCTGGACGCGCTGCCCCGTCTTGCGTCGCTCCAAGGCGTGGGCCAGCGCCGTGCGCAGGCCGCCGCCGAGAGAGATATGGTTGTTCTTGATAAGGATTCCGCTGGCCAGGTCGAGGCGGTGGTTGGTGCCGCCGCCGCAGAGCACGGCATATTTTTCGAGCGCGCGCAGACCGGGAACTGTCTTCCGCGTGTCGAGTACGCGTGCGCTGGTGCCGTGGATGGCGTCCACGTAGCGGCGCGTGTTGGTGGCTATGCCGCTGAGGTGCTGCATCAGATTCAGAATGACGCGTTCGCAGCTGAGCAACACCCGCGCGTTATGGCGAATGACGGCCAGCACCTGCCCTTTGTGCGCGCGCACTCCGTCGAAGATTTCCGGATGGCTGATGACTTCAAAGCGCGTCTGCGCCTGGGGGCGGCGGTCGAGGCGGGTGAAGATTTCAAAGAAACGCGGTACCGCGCCAAGGCCCGATACGATGAGGTCTTCGCGCGCAATGATCGATGCCGCGGCCCGCAGGTCCGGGTCGATGGTGACATTCGTGGTCGTGTCGCCGGCCGCCTGGTCTTCCACCAGGGCCTGCTCCAGCAAGGCGTCGATGCGGCTGCTTTTCCAGTCCATGCGGGGCTTCTAGCTTCTAGCTCCTAGCTTCTAACTTGTGCATACGATCATGCAAGTGCCGAATCACTCCGGCAGTGCTGCGAGGCCGGCTCGCGCCTTCTCCAACAATACGGTGGTTTCGGCGTGCTGCTTCTTCAATCCTTCGACAATGTGCGGCGGAGCCTTGGCCAGAAAGGTTTCGCTTGCGAGTTTGCTTTCGTTGGCGATAAAGGCCTTATCCAGCCTCACAATTTCCTTGTTCAGGCGGTCCCGTTCGGCGGCGACGTCGATTGTGCGCTCATAGACAACAGCTACGTCAAATGCCGCGGCATGATGCTTTGCTAATCCGGCAGTGATGGCGTCGACGAAACGGATTTCGCTCACGCGCGCCAGGCGTTCGATCATGGCGTTGTTCTTTTCGGCCGCTCTGCGAGTTGGCGGATCTGCGCGAAGTTCAATGGGTGTCGCGGCCTTCTCTTCCACCCCAATCTCTTTGCGCAGAGCGCGAACCTCGACAATGAGGCTCTTCAACAGTGCCATCTCCTCTTCGGCAGCGCTGTCTGCACCGGCAGGTGCGGCCTGTGGGAATCGCGTGAGCGCGATCGACTTCGCCGGGGGCAGGCCGTCGTACACGGCGTGCCAAAGCTCTTCGGTGAGAAAGGGCATGAATGGCGACAGTAATCGCAGAGCCGCTTCAAACACTGAAACCAAAGTAGTCAGCGCCTGTTTTGCCGCAAACGTGTCGGCCGTTTCACTGAAGTCGAGCCGCAGCTTGACGATCTCGAGGTACCAGTCGCAGAAGCTGCCCCAGAAGAATTGATAGATGGTGCTGGCCGCTTCGTCGAATCGGTAATCCCCTAGCGCCTGATTCACCTTGGCCGCAGTCGCGTGCAACTCCGAAACAATCCAGCGCGCATCGAGCGGGGCGTCGGGCGGCTCCACGGGCATGCTGCCCCAGCCGGACCGGTCCACTTCGATGCCCACCTCCGCCGCGCGATCGATGTTCATAAAGATGAATCGCGCAGCGTTCCAGATTTTGTTAGCGAAGGCGCGGTAGCCTTCGGTACGGGCCACGTTGAAGGCGATGTCGGTGCCCGGCGAGGCCATGGAGGCCAGAGTGAAGCGCACCGCGTCCGTGCCGTACTGGCCTACGATCTCGATGGGGTCGATGACGTTACCCTTGGTCTTCGACATTTTCTCGCGGTTGGCATCGCGCACAAGGGCATGAATGTATACCTCACGAAACGGCACCGACTCCGCAAGCGAGCGTGCGCTCCCGTCCGGCATCGGCACCTCTGCCGAGAACCAGCAGCCCAGCATGATCATGCGGGCGACCCAGAAGAAGAGGATGTCGAAGCCCGTTACGAGCAGGCTCGTCGGATAGAAGGTGTCGAAATCGCCGCGCGTCTCCGCCGTGATGTTCGGCCATCCAAATACGCTCACGGGCAGCAGGCCCGATGAAAACCACGTGTCGAGAACGTCGGTTTCCTGGGTGATTTCGGCGGATCCGCAGTGCGAGCAATGGGTTGGGTCCCGACGCGCGACGTTGATCTTGCCGCACGTGTTGCAGTGCCATGCCGGGATGCGATGGCCCCACCATAGCTGGCGCGAGATGCACCAGTCGTGGATGTTCTCCATCCAGTTCAGGTAGGTCTTCTCATACATCTCCGGCACAAAACGGATGGCCTTGTTGCCGTCGGCATCGGGCTTGACGGCAGCAATTGCCTTGTCGGCCAGCGGCTGAATCTTGATGAACCATTGCGTCGAAAGGCTCGGTTCCACTACGGTTTTGCAGCGGTCGCAATGGCCCACGTTGTGCACGTGATCCTTGACGTCGCCGAGCAGGCCCTGGGTGTCGAGGTCCTCAATGATTTTCTTGCGCGCGGCATATCGGTCCATGCCGGCGTAGGCGCCGCCGTTCTCATTGATGTGCGCGGTCGCGTCCATCACTTTGATGCTTGGCAAGTGGTGGCGTTCGCCAATGGCAAAGTCGTTCGGATCGTGCGCCGGAGTCACCTTCACGGCACCCGTGCCGAAGTCGCGGCTCACGTAGTCATCCAGCACGATGGGAATCTCGCGATCCATGAGCGGCAGGCGAAGCTTCTTGCCGCGCAGGTGCGAGTAACGCTCGTCTTCGGGATGAATCGCGACAGCTACATCGCCCAGCATCGTCTCAGGCCGTGTGGTCGCGATGGTGAGGAATTCGCCGGATTCCGTGCCGTCGGCATTCAGCACGGGATAACGAATTTCCCACAGGTGGCCCTTGTGTTCGTCGTAGACCACTTCAAGATCGCTGATGGCGGTCTGGCACCGGGGACACCAGTTCACGATGTACGCGCCGCGATAGATGAGCCCCTGCTCGTGAAGCCGGACAAACGCCTCGCGCACCGCCACTGACAGCCGCTGGTCCATGGTGAAGTATTCGCGGTCCCAGTCGACGGAAGCGCCGAGGCGCTTCATCTGATCGAGGATGGCGCCGCCGTAGTGGCGCTTCCACTCCCACACGCGCTCGACGAACTTCTCTCGGCCGAGCGCCTGGCGCGACGAACCCTCCGAAGTGAGTTGCCGCTCTACCATCATCTGCGTGGCGATGCCGGCGTGATCCGTACCCGGCAGCCATAACGCGCGATAGCCAGACATGCGCCGCCAGCGGGTGAGGATGTCCATCTCCGTCTGGTTGAGCATGTGGCCCATGTGCAGGCGGCCGGTCACGTTGGGCGGCGGCAGCAAAATGGAGAATTGGGGCTGGCCGCCCGCGTTCTCGTTCTGGGACGGTGTCGGCTGAACGAAGAGATTTTCGCGGACCCAGTATTCGGCCCAGCGGTCTTCAATCGCGGTGGGATCGTACGCTTTTGGCAGGTCGTGAGGCATGAAGGCTGAGGGTGGACCCCGAGCGTCGATGCCTCCAGCTCCGAGGATCGTTCCGCAGGGGGACAACCCCTCAGGTTAGCAGATGATGCGCGGCGGAGATGGGGCTCTCCGCCGCGCTAATCCGTCTCGGTATGCGTTACTTTGCCGCGCAGGATTTGCCGTGCTCCGGCTTGGCGCCGGCGTTCATGGCGTCCTTCTCCGAGACATACTTCCCGTTCTTCGTCTTTCCATACCACTCGGAGCCATAGCAGTGGTAGACGTTCGACTTGCTGTTCAGCCACACCAGGCCGGGGCCTCCCCCGGGAGCGGCGGTGCGCCCGGCGACCGAAGCGGAAGAGGATCCCTTCGCGCTGTTGCGGCTCGAGCTTCCATTCGCGCTGCTGTTTGCGGCTGCCGATCCGTTGGCCGCGGGGCCCGGCAAGGTCTTCCCGTTGTCGTTCGGCGTCGCGACAGCCGCATTACCGGATTTCTTGTTGATGGCGTCGGCCCGGGCGCTGGATACATTGGAGTTGTCTCGGGGATTGACTGTTTCATCCGACTTGGCGGCCTGCTTTGCCGAAGTCGACTGGCTGGGTCTGGCGCCCT
>Ga0134126_10002217_pt1 | contig 24599 bp, 21 predicted proteins | sample KB31752_FD_96881 | JGI IMG/M metagenome (GOLD analysis project Ga0134126, IMG submission 96881) | Terrestrial soil microbial communities with excess Nitrogen fertilizer from Kellogg Biological Station, Michigan, USA - KB3-175-2 | ecosystem: Environmental > Terrestrial > Soil > Unclassified ... | reverse complement strand
GGTTCGGCCGGGTTAATGTGTTGATCAACAACGCCGGTTACGGAATCGTCGGGGCCATCGAGGAAACGCCTGAATCCGAATTGCGCGCCCAAATGGAGACCAACTTTTTTGGAGGTGTAGCAGTCACACGAATGTTTCTGCCAACCTTTCGCCGGTAAGGTAGCGGAGCAATTGGGAATATCAGCAGTCTTGGAGGTCAGCTTTCGGTCGCGGGGTTCGGTGCCTACTCAGTGTCCAAATTTGCGCTGGAAGGAGCGTCTGAGGCTCTGCGCAAGAACTCCGACCATTTGGTGTCAAGATGCTGATTGTAGAGCCGGGGAAGTTCCTGACAGAATTAGCAGGCCAAAAGCGCCGTTGGAAACCTCACGAGTTGGAGCATGGGGGTTTAATGTCCGTTGAATAGTTTGATCCATCCACTGTTCGAGGGAAGTGAGTTCCGAGCGGATCGGCCTTGTTGTACCAGTCGGCCCGAAGCACAGCTTTCTCACCTCAATTTGATTAAATATGAAGCAATTTGACTCCTCGCAAGAGCCAAATTACTTCATGCTTTTAATTACGAAGATGACATCAGTCACATATAGTCATACTGTCAAGCGGGAAAATTTTACTATCCATTTAACATGTTTGTTAATAATAACTTACATGTTTATTTCTCCTTGGAAAAAACCTTGACAATGAAGAAAAACTTCGATAAATAATGCTTGAAAGTAGATTCTAGCGGTGCTCATCCTAGGAGGTTCCGATCATGAAAGTTATGATCTGCCCCACCTGCGGTGAGCGGTGGTGGTGCGTCAGATGTGGTTATTGCCACTGGTGCCACCCCGACTTCGAGCCGCCGGCGGGCGTCGCCGTAAAGCCGCGGGAAGGCAATCCCACACTGCCTTCCCAGGCGGTTTACCTCCAAGCAGAACTGCACCGCGTTTAATGGAGGGTCTGTATGAAAGTTCTTAAAGCTGGAGAAAAAGTGCCGGCTTCTGGCATCTATCGCGTATTACATGTTGCATCCCATTCCCCAGAGCACAGAGAACTGTACTTCGAGGGAGGGCGCTTTCCTGAATGCTCAACTTGCCTTGCCGGAGTGGCATATCGGATGGAGTCGCCGTGTGTGCCGATGGCAGCACCGATACCCGCGAGGCTAGAAACTGCAGTCTGCTGATTATGTTGCTAGTCGGCCTACTCTGTTTATTTGTGAAGCGGAAGCTAGGATCAGGCTCTTCCACATTTCCCCAAGGGAGTGGCAGTCCAGACACTGATACGACTGCTCATTAGTATGTCCTGATCTCTTTTGAATCGCAGTGGTTCTCCGCTTCAAAAGACAATATGAGGACGTATTCAATGCTCGACAAATGTATCAATCAGTCATGCTCCACTCCATTCCGCTATTTGCGCAACGGAAGGCTGTTTCGTCTTGAAAGTGATCCCCTTGTAAGGGCGTCGAAGCCGAAAGCAGAATATTTTTGGCTTTGTGATCGTTGCTCGGCCAAGATGAATCTCTGTATCACGAAAGATGGAACCGTTTCGCCTGTCATGCTGTCAAGGCAAGGCAGCGCTGGTCTTACTCGCAAAGGCGTCACACGAGTGGATCGGAAAGACGGATTTCTGCTAAGTACATTAAGCTTTTCGACACCTCAGCAATGTACGGGCGCTGTATTTTTCGGCTAAACACTTTGCGCAGTAAAGGCATGAACAATTCGGCTTGGCAGAAGGCACTGGGAATCCCACAGTGTTGGCGCGGGATTTTATTTGCTCGACGATTGTTGATCGCCATACGGCGGCAAGATTGGACTCAGCACTCCCAACCAATTTTAGAAGCCTGCTTTCTTGTTAAACGACTCCCCAAGCAGTGTCCTGGGACAACCGGCGATGCGTTTTGCACGGACGAAAAGCGGGTAGATTTGATATGCGAGAATGGCTCGATTCCGAGTGCTTCACGAAGCATAAAAGCAATTGAGCAGTGGTACAAAGGGCCGGAATTATAGGAGATGAGGATCTGGTAAAGGTATTTAATGTGCGTGCCGTGGCTCCGGAAAATCCAGTGCGAACAGTTGCGTCGCATTAATGGATGTCCCGTAGGCGCCGCGCTCTTCCGCGTTCTCAACTTCTGCAATTTCCCATGCACCCGCAAAAACTTGCTGCTCTTTACGACTGACTGATACTGCTAAGAATATCGGGCTTTATCCAGGGTTGATGGCACCGTGTGATTGGGATTTGCCTACCAACCCGAATGTTAAAAAAGAGCTAAATCCGGGGGCGACACAATATACACGAACAAGATGCCGGATGAATTAAACATGCGCAGATGTCAACAGGAAATCTGGACGATTAAAGAATTTTAGCGTTCGTAAGCTCTCTTTAAATCTGTGGTCACCCGCCCAACCACAGAAACCCGCATAAAATCTCATCATTATTAATACGCTGTGTGCCAGTTGTGTGCCGGATTCTCGATTTACCAGTTCGGAGACATCGAGTGGTTCTTCTGCTACCAACGTTCCTGATTAGCGTTAGGTTTTGGCCATGCCGGCTGAGATGCGTCTTTCAGTTGTATGTATTGGCGGCAACTCTGCACACGATCGATGACGCAGGCAGCGATCGGACAGCCAGCCGTCCCGCCAGATGGCGTGAGGCCGTTGGCCAAGTATTCACGTGCAATGTCATCGGTAGGTGTGGGATTGGGGTCGGATCCCACATTACACGATGATGAATCAATTCTCTGTCGACGAACCATCTGATCTCACACGGATCCCATTCGATCGTGTATCTATGCAAGGTCTTTGAAGCATCAAATCCTAATTCGACGAGGATCGGCGTTCCGCGATAGCCATAGTCAAATTTCGCGCCATTGGTGCCCGGGTTGTAGAACACATTAACCAAAAGGCGGTCGGGCCGATTCCCGAGGATTTCGACATCGATCTCCTGTCGAGGCGAATCGCGATGGAGAAAGAATCCGGTCACTAGGCCCGGGACATTCGTGGCTTGTAGCGTCACCTCGAAACGTCCGAACAAAAAATTGGCGCGACTTGACATCGCCGCTGCGCTCAGATTTCGAACCCCGAGTGGCTCCTCAATAACGGCGAAGGACAGACCGCTTCCCGGTGCCGGAGTTATATTAGACGGGCGGAAAAGTCCTAGATTTCCAGGGAAGGTGTCCGTTCGGAGAAGCCATCGCGTGGATTGGATTTGAGAAAGATCGTCTTCGAAGCACGTCCGCAAAGGGCCCAACGATTCCTGTTGTTCAAGTCCGCTCGCGCTGATGCCGCCCCAATCGCCACGTCGGTCCACTGTCCAAGGCGACGGGTCATGCCGAAGCCGTCTTGCAGGAGCGATTATTTTGATTCGTGATGCTACTTGCTCCCGCCTCCGCAGTCCGATATCGCAGACGGACGGATATTGCGCGTTAGGCGGAGCAACCTTCAAGTATTCACATAGATCACGCCAGCTGCTAGTGCCCTCACGACGCAAACGCAGAACGTTCGCACCTTCCAACACGGCGAGTAGAGCGTGGTTGCTACGACCGGCGGATTTATCATCATCATCCACCACAATGTATTTTGCTCTTGGGTAGTGCTGAACGAGGATGTCCAAGTGCATTTCGAGTGAGCCTATGTTCACGTAAGCATCGAAAATGCGATCGGTGCGTCCTGCACGTAGACCCTCGAATTCACATTCTGGGAGACTGTCAAGATCGCTGCAGCAGCGATAGCCAAGCATCAAGAGAGCCATCGCGAGGGATGACAGCCCGGATCCCGGTAGTCCGAAGGCGAACACTGGAGAGTCAATTGGTCGTCCATTAAACAGCGCCGAGTTGCCCTTATCCAGGACACCGATCCGGCTTAATGCCGGCAGGATCGAGTAGGAATTTGTCGAGTGCAGGTCGCGACGTTGGTTGATCACTGAGCGGCGCAGCGCACGGATGTGCAGCTTCTGGAACTGATGATTGATCCATAGATCAATCGGACCACAGCATGGAAGAAGCTCAAGCAGCGCCTGTGCCCCTTTCTTCGAGAGGACATAGCCCGACAAGTACCAAAGGCCCCGCTCCGGTCGAAACACGTTCTTGGAGATTAGTTCTTTTGGAGCACCATGGCGCGCCTCTCCGTACGAGACGTACAGGATGTCAAACTGAGGATTATCCCGGTCAGCTTCCTGCATCTCGCGCCAAGCTTGATCGAGGATCCGTCCAAAGTTACGTTCGAACCGCACGTCGTCCTCAAGTACCAAAGTGTAGAGTGCGCTCGACCGGGCGATTGTCTTCCAAATGCCAATGTGTGAAAAAGCCACGGCTACTTCCGCCTGAGTCATTCTGATGGGGAGCTCAAGATCGAATACATCGGGAACTGCTTGCGGTTGGGGTTCGACGAATAGTTGCTCGCGAAGTGTATAAAACGATTGAACCAAAGTGCCATTAGTAAGTTCCGGAGGATTGGCCTGCCCGTCGCACGCAGAGTACCGCACAACGCGGGCGGAAAGCGGCTTATCCTGAGCGTCTAGGATTCGCCCGAGTTGACGAACCATATCAGTCCAACGATTTGGTTGACGGTCTAGATTGATGATAAGAATCGGTCCAATTTTCGCTTCCAAAGCACTGCAACTGTCGCCAAAGGTCGTAGCGCGTTGACGTGGCAGATGGAATAGAAGCCGTAACAAAATCCTGTGGATAATCCGTGACACTGAAGACAAAGGATTCGAAAGATTCATCTTGTGCTATCCATAATCATTGGAATCTTTTCTGGTTAGACAATCGCCAGTTTCTAGCATCATCGCGATAGCTCAATGGCCATTTCGATATTGCGATGGAATCCCAGTCTCCCAGCACGACTACATTGTTTTCTATATCGAATCCGGAATCGATGCCAAGATCAAAGATCGACTTCGAAATGTTCCCAGGCCCTGTCGCTATTTGGATTTCCGGGAGTTCATCCTCGCCAGCTAGTTCCAGAAGACTTGTTGCTTCCTCGAGCGCATGCTCAATGACCGGATTCCTAGGAGACGCAATAAGCGGATTATTGTTGAAGTAGAAAATCCAACTTTGATCGCATGCACCGGGAAGGAGGAACGCAGAGGGCTTCACCATAGTCTGAGTAGCGAGGTCGTAGCAGAGAGGCTGAAGTTTGAGCCTTCCATCCTGGACTAAACCGTAGGCGCCCGTACTGACGCACACATCGTCCGCATCGACATAAAACCCGCCTTCAACCAGTACATAGCAGAGCCGGAAATAGTCCGCTTGCATTGCCGGGTGATAGCATCGGTCGAAAGCTCTTCGATGCCTCGAACCCAACAAACTACTGATGAAAGCGGCAGCAGTATGTTGGTCAAACAATCTATGCTCGAAGCCCCTCCTCTTCCAAACAATCCACGACCGAACACATTCCTCGACATCGGACGGCAACTCCCCAAGATCATGCCAAAACTGCACGATCGTTTTGGGAGCTGGCGGCATGTAGAGATTGCTGATACGACTCTGACTTATCGGACGCTGGACTAGTTTTCGAATGAATTCAGAGCGCTGCCGATGATGTTCTGTAGTGTCGAGCTCATGCTGCATTCGGGTTCACACTTACGACCAGATGTTAGGCCGCAACTATAAGTTGCTGAAGCCTTATGCTATGCACTATATCTTAGAACGCAAATCACCTGTTCTCGGATAGGGGCGGGTAGGACAAGCGCGCGACTCGCGAAGGGCTAGCGAGATCGTGATGTTATAGATGATCGAAAATTGTCGGAAGTGGAGGTCGCTACAACGTGAAGATCCTCGCTCATAACCCTGGCCATGATGGAGCTATTGCATACGTTCAAGGCGCTCGCTTGATGATGTCGGTCGAAGCAGAGAAAGACTCCAATGCGCGACATTCGCCCGTCTCCATTGCTGAAACATTCAGAGCCCTTGGGGAACTTGGCGACATCCCCGACGTCATTTGCACGGGTGGCTGGTGGCCGCGCGACCATTATGAATTCTTGCATGGGTCGGATCTTTATGCTGGCTACCGTGGTGTGACAAAGAATGACATTGTCGTGCGCAAACAAGGTTTCTTAGGAAAGCAAATCCAGTATTTTTCTTCCAGTCACGAACGGTCGCATATACTTTGCGCTTTTGGTATGTCAAACCTGCCGAAAGGCACCCCATGTTATGCGTTGGTGTGGGAAGGGTTGATAGGCGCCTTCTATGATATTGACTCCGACTTGACTATCACGCGAATTGGGGATGTCCTGAGTTCGCCGGGAAATCGCTATGGCCGCCTCTATGGATTGGCTGACCCCACCTTTCCCAAAGATGGGCCATTTCCTCGTGTTTCCGACTCAGGAAAGCTCATGGCTTTGGCTTCATTTTCGAAGCGCAGCAAACCTACAGCCCAGGAAAGAAAATTGCTTAAGTTTTTATTGGAGGAACCCTTCCGGGAACTGAGCGCCTACGGAAACCTCGAACACGCACCTCATTTGAATGTTGGCGTGTGCGATCCAGAGTTTTGCAACTTCGCTGGTATTTATAGCGATGCAATTTTCGATATCTTCTATCAGTTCGCAAAAGCAAACCTGAAAGAAAGAAAGCCGCTGCTAATCGGGGGTGGATGCGGCCTGAATTGTGATTGGAATTCGAAATGGAAGGAGAGCGGGCTCTTTGTGGAGGTTTTTGTGCCTCCGGTCGCGAATGACTCAGGCTCCGCGATTGGAACAGCTATCGATGCGCAGTTTTATTTTACGGGTAATCCAAAAGTTGACTGGGATGTCTATTCTGGGCGATTTTGTACGATAGAACCATTCGATTTAGAGCCGTATGACGTCTACGATACGAATTGCGAATTCGTGGCCGATTTGTTAACCAGTGATCTGGTTCTGGGCTGGATAAGCGGCAAATATGAAATAGGCCCACGTGCTTTAGGCAATCGTTCAATTCTTGCTGCCCCGTTCCGCGATGCTACAAGGGTTAGACTAAACGAGATCAAGCAGCGCGAGCAGTTCCGCCCAATTGCCCCTGTTTGTTTGGAAGATGACGCCGAGCGATGGTTTGGCTGCAATCGCCCGAGCCCGTTCATGCTTTATACATATCGTGCAAATACCGACGCGCTAACTGCTGTTACGCACGTGAATGGGACTGCTCGTATTCAAACAGTTTCACCTGAGAGCAACTCAAGCCTGTACAAGCTACTTCTCGCGTTTAAAGCACGTACAGGATACGGAGTCTTATGTAACACCTCTTTGAATTTTAATGGGCGTGGTTTCATAAACAAAATTAAGGACGTCTCTGCATACGCCATCGAACACAATCTGGACGGCTTTGTGGTTGAGGCACGCGCTTATCTTCTGAAGGCCTCCGACGCTTATCGGACGTACTTGAAGAGGCAGAAACACCGCTCTCAGATGCGCTAACGATCCTCTAGGTACTCTTCTTTAACTCTTCCCACGACCCGCAGCTTTCCCAAACCAGAAAACTCGCCCGGATCGATGTCTGTTTCCGGAGAAAGGAGACGGGCTTATGTCTCGCAAAGTGGGTCAGATCATCGCGCGCGGCGAGCGTCGTTGGCTTGTCCGCGTTTACTTAGGACGCAATCACGAGACGCGCATTTACTTCAATCGGACAGTCTATGGCTCCTTGAGAAACGCACAAGAATATCTTACGAAACAACTGCATCAACGGAACTTATCGCGCGGAGTGCAAGGCGCTCAAGTTACACTAGATGAATTCTTTAACCACTGGTTGACAACGGCTGTTAAATCTAAAGTCCGGCGGTCAACGTATCGCAACTACAGTGGCATGCTGCGTAGGTATATACGTCCAGCCATTGGCAAAGTGATTCTTGCCTCCCTTGTTCCATTGGAAATTCAAACTGCATACCAAAATATGATTGATCGGCGACTTTCTGCGCGGACCGTGCGATATACCCATGCGGTTCTCCGCGCTGCGATGCGACAGGCTGTGCGCTGGCAGTTGCTCAGTATTGATCCGACGCAAGGAGTTCAACTTCCTCGTCAACTCCAAAGAGAAATGTCTGCTTTTAATGTTGATCAGGCGCAACTGTTTCTCAAGACTGCTCTGAATTCTCCATTCGCTTGTTTGTTTGCAGTCGCCCTTACTAGCGGTATGCGCCCAAGCGAGTATCTCGCTTTGTCATGGCCAGACATTAACTGGCAAAAGGGAACTGCGAGTGTCGTTCGAACTCTGCATAAGGTGGAAGGTGAATGGGTTTTCGAAGAGGTGAAACGCAAACGCAGCCGCCGAGTTATCAAGCTGCAGACGTGGGTTCTCGACATGTTGCAGAACATGAAAGCGCAAAGACGGAAGTCTGACCAAAGCGGCGATTCGCGATTCAAAGAACTCATCTTCATCACAACCTTCGGGCAGCCAATTCGCGAAGAACATTTGGTGAAGAAACATTTCAAACCAATTTTGCTCGAGGCTGGATTGCCGAACATTCGGCTTTACGATTTGCGACACACTTGTGCGACGCTGGCCGTCAGTCTGGGTGTTTCACCAAAAGTAATTTCCGAACAATTAGGTCATGCGAGTGCTGCATTTACACTGGACACCTACGCCCATGTTCTTCCGCATATGCAAGATGAAGCCGCGGCAAAGATGGAAGTATTGCTTACAAACGGAATATCCTTCCCAAGATAGGCTCGCTTCACCGTAACGGCTTCGGTGCATCGGATCGTGTACTTGACAGCGTACAACTCTGAGGGCACACTCTTCGCGGCTGTGCATGGTCATCGCGTGCTTCCTCCTCTCCGTCCATGTCAGCATGGGCCCCGTTACAAATCCCAGGCGTAGTTAGCTGTAAAGTTTCTTGCGTTTATGGGGGACCGATCTATTCCGCTGAATAAGGAGCATTGTGATGGTTAATCGGCGCCTGCATCTTGTTGTATTGACCATTGCTGTTGCTGTTTCGTATGCAACAGCTCAATCAAAGAAGAATTCCTTCACCGCTGGAGAAGCTAACCAGCATATTGGAGAGAATGCAACAGTGTGCGGATTCGTCGCCAGCACACATTACGCCGCGAGCAGTCGAGGCGGACCAACTTTCTTAAACCTCGATAAAGCCTATCCCGACCAAATTTTCACTGTGGTGATATGGCGAGAAGACCGCATGAAGTTTGGTGACCAGAAGTAACCTACAAAGACAAACGCATTTGTGTAACGGGAATCATCGCCAGCTATCGAGGAGCACCCGAAGTTGTTATTCGGGAGCGGGGGCAAATAAACATGCAGTGAAAACATACAAGGGAGCAGGTTTCAAGCTAAGGCTTAACTCTCTTGGCATTGTGAGGTTCATTTGAGCAAATTACGGTTGCGCATCTTCGATGGAAGCAGGAAGGCATTTGCTGAGCCTGCCGATTTTCTGGTGACGATCACCGACGGCAACCGGACTCAGCACGTCCGGGACTATTTCAAGTCTAACGATAAAACTTTCGATCTTCCATTCTTCGATAATCTTGGAGATCGTTACACAGTTGTTGTCTGGGCGCAAGGCTACAAACAGGCTGGATTTGTCCCTGTCATTCTGTCGGATGCGTATGACAAAATTCTAGATATCATGCTTGTTCCGGATGACCCGGGGTTCAACTTCGCTGATGCCAAATGGGAAGTGATCGCAGCTCTGTACTCATTTTTGGGAAGCGACGTGGATGCGACTATCGGCGCAACCCGCTACAGCAATCTCATGGAAAATTCCCCAAAGCCCCTTGCCTGCATGCTCAATCTTTGTGAAGCGATGAGCCAAATATCTCTGTCACAGGGCACACCTCTTGACTACATAAAAGAAGTCCGATGGGAAACCCCCTATGCACCGGCTCAAGATAGATTTTTCGCGTGGTGCGATCCGTCATTAATCAATCAAGTAAAGATAGCCGCTGCGGCGCATAAATTCGCGGTCGAAAACAACCCGGGGGTGTTCCATCCTGGCGCCACGAATAGCTGGAAACAGATCGAATTCGGCGAGGCCAATGTCCAGCTTACTTTTCACGAAGGGGAGAGAAAGACGATCAATGGCCTCGAATGTATTATGGTCGAACCGGACATTGATTATTTTCGCGACTTAGGAGCGCATGCAATATTCGAAGTCATTCCGAATTCTCTTACGCACTCCCTCACGAATCCAGTAGAAGTCTATGTTCTGCGATGGATTGCAGGACAAACGGCGGGCGTTCCTGAATTCGCTCCCAAATACACCATTACATCTTGACGGCCACTCAGTCCGCAGGGCAGGGAATTCCCGCGTAAAACCGTATCCTTAATTATTGGGCTGGGTGCCAGATGTGTGCCGGGTTCCGGAGCATCGGCATCCGTCAAGCAGTACGGGGATCCGTCTGGATCATGGATGCTAAAGGACGTTATCATTCATGTGCTTAACGATCTGAGGCGACGAAACTGCCGTGAAATACAAATTAGACCTTGCACCCAAAGCGAGCGTAAACGCTCCTCCCGTTACTGGTGCCATAATTACCCCAACTACTATCTTTCTCGCATGGCAACCAAGCACTTGGCCTGCTGCTCCGGCGGCCGTGAACGAGAGATTTATTTTCACTCTCAAAAGGATCTTTGAAGACTCGATTCTGGCCGAGATCAGCAACGTCATAGAGGATGCCCACAAGTCAGTTGGCGGGCTTCACAATCGGGGCCACGTGCTCGCGATAGCCATGTTCTCAGCTCTGGATGCGATTGCTGCGTACGGTTATCGGGGACAAAACGTTAGGAAGTTCGTCGAAGCTCACTTTCCACCGGATTATCATCCTCACGCGACGCAGGTATATAGACTTTATCGAAACAGCATGATTCATAGCTGGAACTTATTCGAAGCATCCATTTATCCGGACGATTCAAAGATAAGACAGGAGGGCACGACACTCGCTTTTGGCCTCCTGAATTTCTTCAGCGCCTTGGTCGGTGCCACTGGCGATTTCCTGGAGGAGCTAGCGAATAATCCGGATCTGCAGGGGAACACCCTCAGAAGATATAAACAATCGAAGCAGACTGCGAAACCATAGGTAGTTGAACATGACGCTTGACGAAATTGTTGAAGACTACATCCGCTATGAACGTCCAGGTGCGCGGGAAGAAATGCAGGAATTTGCGGACGAGGATAGCCTCTCCGCGGCAATCCGAAGGGCAGCGCTTTGCAAAACGAAAGATGGCAAGCGTCACCAACATCAACGGCGCATTCCGGGCGAACTTCTTGAAGATGTTGAAGCCAGACTCCAAAGCATCCGTCGGAAATTGTCGAATGCAAAAAACTTCGCTGTTCTCCACGATTTTATCGAAAATGAAATCGGTGAATTGAAAGGAATCGGAGAGCTTACGGCATATGACATCGCGCACCGAATCGGGGCATCTCTACGAAAATCGCCGACGTTGGTGTATTTGCATCGAGGGACGAGAGAAGGAGCGGCTATCCTGGGATTTCGAGGAAGAACACTTGATTCGGCCATGCTGCCGGCCGCCTTCTCGCGGTTGACACCCGCAGAGATCGAGGACTGCCTTTGCATTTACAAGAATGAGCTTCGATCTGAGGCAAATCGGCCTCGTCGCAAGGCCGGATGCGGCATTCCCCTGCACCGGCGACGTCTTTGTTAGTGCGGTTGGTCGAGCCTCCATCCAACGATAGTGCGTTTCGCCGCATTCCTTTTTGAAAACTCTAGTTTTGGTAATGGCATGGGCACGTTGTCTAAATTTTATTACGTTGGCGTATATGATTTGCGAAAAGACTAACGTGAGGCATGCAAAAGACTAGCCTTTCGATGCGGTAGCAGAAACACCCTCCGCAGGTCGAATGATCATCCATTTATCAAAGATTCTGCTTGGCAAGAAATGCTATATCCATGACGCGATCCTCAGATGCAAGCCAATTGGCTCCTTCGCTCAGCAACAACATGGGGGCCAGTTTCCTGAGCAAGTTCGCATCGCTCACCGCTGGCTTCACCAATGCCGGAGGTAGGCGGCCAAGAGTTGCCAGTACCCAATCGTGACCTTGCGCCGCTGCTTCAATCAGACATCTCACCACTAGTTCGTTAGCGATCAGCCGAAGCGCTTCAGACGCAGCAGGTGCACGCTTCGGATCGCCTTTAATAAGGTCTGCAACAAGATCTCGAATTGTTTTTTCAGGAGTGTCAGGCCCAAAGGCTACTATCGCATGCAGCGCGACGTTTTCGTCGCCATCAGCAATGAGAGGCGTCAGCTCGTCATACGCTTTCAATCCTGTTTTTCCCAGCCCCCACACGGCCGCCTGCCGAATTTCGTCTCCGGCTAATTTTTTCGCGGCCGCAATTTGAGTGAGTTCAGCACGGGCGAAGGAGCTTGCCAGTTCGGTCAGGATAAGCACGGCCTCCATGCGAAGATCCTGACGGCCATCGCCCCATACGACTTTATTGATATGCTCCTGGCCCATCGCGGAGCTCAGCGCTGCCGATGCCCCTGCTGCTTCGAGGCAAACACGCTCTTCCTTTTCCGTCTTAAGCAAAGACTCCAACGCCTGCACGGCGACTTTCTGAAGATCATTGCGTCGAGGCAGGGACTTCACTGCCGCATAGCGATCCACGGCGCTTACTGACTTCAAATCTGCGATAGGGTCATACTGACGATTCAAAAAGGACGCTAGATCTGCGCGTTTTTCCGGAGCGCCTGCCAAGATGGACACTTCCGCTTTGAATGTATCTCCGGGCTTTACATAGGAACGCTTGCCGTGGAGCGTGTAGGTTTGCTTTCGGGTTGCGCCCGTTTCCGTTTTCATTGCCACGATAAGCTTGTCAGCCGTGACTGACTGAACTGTCCCGTCACCAGAAGGTGTGATGGAGGGCCAAGTTCTGTCGCGCTCCGCACCTTCGGAGGCAGATTTCGGCGGCCCCAGCCTGGATTGCGCCACAGAATCGCGGAGCGACTTCACTCCGAAAAACACCGCTTCATCTGCGGGGCGCTGACGCCCGCCGAATTCCTTAATTGCGATAAGCGCGACTACATCGTCATCGCGCAAACCAGCGTCCCAGGTACGCTCCGGGTTAGCCGGAGCGTCGCTCATCCGAATTTTGAGATCCGATTTTGCGCGAATCTCAACGCGCAGTCCTGTGCGAACGCACTGCACGTCGGGCAAGCGCAGGCGCTTGACCTTCGTCATCCAGATTTTGTTGGAAGCGCAGTAGCGCTCAAGCTCGATGGGGACAAAACCCATTGTCGCGAGCTGCTGCATGGTCTGCCGGACGCCTAATGCACCCATGCTCAAGAACCGCAAAAAACTGGTGTCGGCTTTAAAACCCATCAGGAAGAACCCTTAACGGGTGGCAGGAGTTCGCCAGGAGGAATTTTCAGTGCGCCGGCAATCGCGTATATGTTCTCAAGTGAGACATTTCGTTCGCCGCGTTCGATGGAACTGATATAGGTACGATGGAGTTTGGCGCGAAAAGCGAGTTCTTCCTGGGAAAGACCAGCCTCGGTTCGGATTCGCCTTAGATTTTTGCCAAAGATTTCTTTAGGATCGCTTTGCACGCTTCCGCCGTGATCATTTGGGTCTTGCCCTTAAGGGTAGGAAGGTGTAAACAATGAGTCTACAGACTTAACGTCACCCATCTGGCATTTAATCGCCAGATTTCAAAGGAGAAGCAGTTATCGTGGTCCCTGCTCTTTCGTACCTCCCCGAAACTATCACCGCCCCGCGTACCGACCCTATTTACAACTGCCATGGCTATCTGACCAAAGTACCGGTGGGTGCGATTGAACCTTTCATTAAGGCGTTCAGCAAACCGGGCGAGATCGTGGCTGACATCTTTGCTGGCTCCGGGATGACCGGGCTTGCAGCTGTGCGTTTGGGACGCAGCGCGACGCTGAGCGACATCTCCGTTCTGGGCAGACATATTGCGCGTGGTTATGTAGCTAACGTCAGTCCGGAGACACTTCGGGAAGCCGCGAATGAGGCTGCAACGAAGGCACGCGAAGCCATTGGCGATCTTTACGCGACGCGCAGGGCAAGTGACGGTGAGGTGGTCGAAGTGGTGCGTACCGTGTGGTCGTTTACCTATCTCTGTCCTTCCTGCAGCGAGCCTCTTGTTTTCTATCGCCACCTTTCGGCAAAAGGCGCTCCTCCAAAGGAGTGTCCGTCTTGTAAGACGCCGTTTGTTCGTCGTAACTGGAAACGCGGGGCTGACGTGCCCGTACAAACAGTCGCGCGAAATGTTCAGGGAAGACTCACTGAGCAGGAGGTGTTTGATCTCGACTTGGGCTTGATTGAGAAGGCTGCCAAAGATCCAAGGCAGCACGAAGTCCCATCATTGGAGATCGAAGAAGACCGCGAGATGTTCAGCCGGTCCGGCCTCGGCAAAGCGGGCATGGTACACACTTCGGATTTTTTCTCACCCCGCAATGCAATCGCCCTATTGGAACTTTGGCGAGCCATCAATTCCGTCAGCGACACAGCACTACTGCAAAAACTGAGATTCGCGTTTACTGCCATTTTGCCGCGAGCGTCGCGACGCTATCAGTGGAGCCCGCAACGTCCGCTCAATGCCCAGAACCAGACTTATTACATTGCTCCGGTCTACTACGAATGGAATGTTTTTGAGTTATTCGATCGCAAGATCGAAGCCGCTGTCCGCGCGGATGAAGAGCTATGCGGCGAGCACACGCTATTCAGAGAGACGCACAACAAGTCAGTGCAATACCATCTCGCCTCGGCAGATAAGCTAACGCATCTTGGAAACGAATCTGTGGACTACGTATTTACTGACCCACCATTCGGAAGCAACATTTTCTACAGCGATATGAATCTGTTCCACGAGGCTTGGCTCGGAGAAGTGACCAACCACGGCTCCGAAGCGGTGGTACATACCACGGGGAAGCGTAAGAAGGGAGCTGCGGAACGCTACGAGGCGTTACTGAGTGCTGCATTCGCTGAGGCATTTCGTGTGTTGAAGCCCGGCCGGTATATGTCAGTGGTCTTTGGAAACAGCAGCGGCCGCATCTGGGGTTTAGTGCAGCGCGCCATACGCGACGCGGGATTTAAGGCTGCTCCGGTGCATGTGGCCATCCTCGATAAAGGGCAACGGTCGGTTAAGGGATTGAATTCCGGCTCTGAGAGCGTCGTCACGGTGGACCTTATTCTTACGGTGCAGAAACCTGACGACAACGAGAATGCGCACGATGGTAATCCTCTCAAGAACGGGGACACGCAGCGACTGATTTTGGAGTCCGTGAACGAACTATCTCCCGGTGATTCGCGTAATCCGAGTCACATATACGCGCGGATTCTCCGCAAAGCCATCCAGGAACACTGTACGCTCGATGAGCTCCATCTCTCAGACGTGCTTCTGGCGCTACGAAACGCGGGCTACACTGCTGATCACAAAACCGGATTGATTTCGTACACGCAAACAGCCGAGTTGCAGGACGAAGTCGCATAATTGCAAACGACTTTAGTGCACTGCCGATTTTCCGGTAGCCCCTCCCCTTTTTGCCGCACCCGGCTGTAGATGTAGTTGTCGCCGTAAACGGCGAAATATCCACTCCCTCATGGCAGGCACAGGCCCGCAGCGAAGAGACTTGTCACGGATAGCGACAACGGAGCTACCGCGATGCCGCAGTTGCCACCGCATCCCTGCGCGAAAACCAGAATCTACAAATCACCGACATAGACATCTGCTTCCGGACAAAGGGGACACATCTATGTCTCGTAAAGTTGGTCAGATCATCGCGCGCGGTGAGCGTCGTTGGCTTGTCGGTGTTTATCTGGGGTGGGATCGTGGAACACGCAAGGCGTACCTACGAAAATTGCACAATTTATGGCTCCCTACAACACGCGCATGATTATCTAGCGAAGAAATTGCTGAACGAGTTCGATGTCGCAGTGTTACAAGTGCGAAACGCCTAATCTCCAATATTGCTTGGTAACGGTTACTGCAAGAGGAGCGCACGCGTATGCCACGTCCAGTATTGTGCCGCGATGCGCAATCGTTTGTCGCAACTTAGTAAGGATAACTTTGATGGTTATACTGAAACCTACAACTTCCCACGAAAAATACTGAGATAGAATGACGCAGCGCGATGTGCATACGGGGCCTGAATGAAAGTTCATTCTCAACAACTCCGCCTATCGGCTACTGATCTTAGCAATCATCTGGCGTGCCAGCATTTGAGCACACTGGAATTGGCTCTGGCTCGAGGACAGATAAAAGAGCCGCAATGGGCGGCCGCTGATCTGGTTGTAATTCAGCAATTGGGTTTGCGCCATGAAGCGGAATATCTCAAACATCTCCGGGAAGTGAAGAAGCTGAATGTGGTGGAATTGGCCGCCGATGGGAATCCCAAGGAACTTCTCGATCAGACGCGAAACTTAATGGCGCAGGGGACTGATGCAATTGCCCAAGGCGCGCTGGCGAGTCAGGAGTGGTATGGGCGTCCGGACGTGCTGTTGAAAGTGCCGAAGCAGAGCGAGCAGTGGGGTTGGTCCTACGAGGTGGCGGATACAAAGCTGGCGCGGGAGACAAAAGGTACGACCATCTTGCAGTTAGCTCTTTATTCGGAATTGCTTGAGAAGTTGCAGGGCTCTGAACCGGACCTAATGTGGGTAATTCCACCGGGAAATGATTTTGCCGGAGAGGCGTATCGATTTGCGGAGTTCTCGGCTTACTACCGCCTTGTGAAGCGGAGATTTGTGGAGTCGATTGCAGATGGGGCTAGCGGAAAAACGTATCCGGAGCCGGTCGAGCATTGCGACGTTTGCCAATGGTTTAAAGAGTGCGATAGGCAACGGCGGGACGACGATCATTTGTCCTTAGTGGCCGGAATCAGACGGCACCAGCGCGAACAGCTTGTTGAATGGGAGAGAACAACGGTCGTGAAACTGGCAGAGATGGCTATTCCCCTAAAAGAACGCCCGGAACGAGGCAGCAGGAACGGTTATGCACGAGTGCGAGAGCAGGCAAGGGTACAGGTTCAGGGAAGAGCCACCAAAGAAAATCTGGTCCATGAGCCAATTCTTCCCCTTATTGCTGGCACGGGATTGTTCCTTTTACCCGAGCCGACACAGAACGACATTTTCCTAGACTTTGAAGGCGATCGCTTCGTGGGCGAGTCGGGATTGCAGTATTTAACGGGAATTGCATTTCGGAATTTGGATGGCCAGTTGGTATATGAAAAGCGATGGGCGCTAAAACGGCGCGAGGAAAGAGAAGCATTTGAATGGTTGATGGAGGAGATCGAAAAGCGGCGAAGCGCCAGTCCAAATATGCACATTTATCACTTTGGAGCTTATGAGAAGACGGTACTCAGTGATCTTTCGTCGTTGCATGCAACGCGTGAAGAGAACGTGGATCGTCTGCTACGTTCGGAAGCGTTGGTGGATTTGCATCTTGTGTTCAAGCAAGGGTTGCGAGCGAGCGTGGAGGAGTATTCACTGAAGAAACTGGAAGGACTTTGTGGGTACAAAAGAAAGATCCCGTCCGAGGTGTCGCGCAAGGCGATGCGGATCGTGGAACACGGGCTCGAGCTGGGAAGGTTAGAGGGCATTGAAGAGGGAACCCGCCAAGCGCTTGAAGGCTACAACCAGGACGATTGTTTAGCTACTGCCTATTTGCGGGACTGGCTGGAAAGTATACGAAAAGGGCTGATTGAAGAAGGACACGAGATCAAGCGGCCTGAAGAGAAGAGTGCCGACCCCTCCGAGAATTTGGAAAAGCAGCTTGAGCGAGCGGAAAAGCTAACCGGAATCCTGCTAAAGCAAGTCGAGGACCAGGAAGGAAATGAAGCAGACGCGCAGAGACTTCTAGCACAGTTGGTCAGTTGGCACCGGAGAGAAGACAAGCGCGTGTGGCAGGACGGCTACCGTTATGCGGCGATGGAGGGTGAGGAACTTCTCGATGAAAGAGTCGGACTGACAGAGATGCGGTTTGTGGAACGGCTGGTTCAAGGAAAGGGGAGACTGCTCTCGACCGACCGATATGAATTTGAGCCACACAAAACAAACGTGCGGATTGGAAAGGATGTGTATTGCGGTGACGATAGATTTGGCGAGGTGATCGAAATCGATGCGGTCAAGGGAATTGTTGCCATTAAGAAAGCAAAAAGGATGGAAGAGACACATCCGGCGACGGTGTACATGTGGAATTCGCCCATAGGTACTGAGGCCCAAACGGGAGCATTGTACCGGATCGGCGAATGGGTAGCCGAGAACGGAGTCGATACAGACGGGAAGTACCGTGCAGGACGAGATTTGCTGTTGCGGAAGGCGCCGCGCCTTGCGTCTGGCGAAACGCTACTACGATGCGCAGCCGAGAAGGGGCTGACTACTCTGGAGCGGATCGCGATTTCGCTGCAGAATCGACCTTCGCGATTCAAGGACCGCCGGGGGCGGGCAAGACCTACGCGGGCGCGCGGATGATTTGCGAGCTTGTGAAGAGCGGACTAAAAGTAGGAGTGACAGCCCTGAGTCATAAGGTCAAACGAAATCTTTTGGAGAATGTGGTTCAAGCCGCCATTGAGAAGGATCTGAAAGGCGTGGTGCGCTGCCTAGACCGAGATCCTAATGGTGAAGAGAGTGATGTGATATCGGTCGCCAAGAAGAGCAATGAAGAGGCCTGGAGCGCTTTGGAGATGGGCACGAAGAATGTAGTTGGCGGAGTGTCCTGGTTATGGGCGCCAGAGAGGGCATTCGAGTGCGTGGATGTCTTGTTCATCGATGAAGCGGGCCAGATGTCGCTGGCGGATGTGCTTGCAGTGTCGCAAGCTGGTAAGAAACTGGTTCTTCTGGGAGATCCACAACAACTAGAGCGACCGATGAAGGGCAAGCATCCCGAGGGAGCAGAAAAGTCGGCGTTAGAGCATCTTTTGAACGGGAAAAAGACGGTTTCAGAGGATATGGGTTTTTTTCTTTCGGAGAGTTTCCGTTTGCACCCAGAAGTCTGCAAATACACGTCGGAATTATTTTACGAAGGCAAGTTGGGTGCCAATGAAATGACGCGTGCGCGAGTGCTAGAGGGACATCCTTGGGTGAAAGGCGCCGGTCTATGGTTTATTCCGGTGGAACATCGGGGAAACCGAAACTCGAGTACGGAAGAAATCGAAGTGATTGGGAAAATTGTGGAGGGCCTTTTGAAATCTGGAGTGGAATGGTTTTACGAGAAGGGAAACAAAGGCGAGTTGAAGCGAGAGAAAGACATCCTGATTGTGGCACCGTATAACGCGCAAGTGGCGGACCTATTAGCGCGATTACCGGGAATGAAGATAGGGACTGTGGACAAGTTTCAAGGGCAAGAGGCTGCTGTGGTGATTTATTCGATGACGACTTCGTCGCCGGAGGATGCGCCGCATGGGATGGAGTTTCTGTTCAGTTTGAACAGATTCAATGTAGCGACGTCGCGGGCGAAGACGGCAGTGATTATTGTTGGGAATCCGAGGTTGTTCGAAGCGGAATGCCACACACCAAGGCAGATGCAGCTTGCCAACGCATTATGTCGCTACCTAGAGCTAGCAACTGTCGTCAGTGCGTCGGATGTGTAAAGAGGCTACAAAGGGCACCTTTCCCTAGAAACTCTCAACCCACAAAATGCTATGTCCTGTACGACTTGCGCAGTCTCAGCGTGTCTTTAAGTTGTTGTAAAACCTATTCCCGCAGCGATGTCACTTCAGCGGTCTTTCCCCCGATTATGACTTCTGTCGGCAAATGAAAAACTCACTTGTCCTCTAATCCTTCCCTGATTTGTGTGCGACGAGGATTCCAGAGTTGGCTCCGCCTCCTTTGCAAAAACCGGAATCTAAAAATTACCGACATAGACAGCAGCTTCCGAAGAAAGGAGAAACATCTATGTCTCGTAAAGTTGGTCAGATCATCGCACGCGGCGAGCGTCGTTGGCTTGTCCGTGTTTACCTAGGACGCGACCGCGAAACGCGTAAGCGCACCTACCACAATCGGACACGGCGGCGCTTACAAATGGAGGCCGCAAATCTACGCGCGCTTTGCTTTGTGTATGTGTGGCCAAGTCTACGGCTCGCTACGCCATGCGCAAGCCTATTTAACGAGGAAATTGCATGAACGTGCGTTATGTCGCGGTGTTACAGCCGTTCCGGCAACAGTGGAGGAATTCTTGGGACACTGGTTGGAACAAGCTGCGAAGCCAAAAGTACGTGCGAAAACATACAAAAGTTACAAGGACATGCTTACTCGGCACCTAAGCAAGATCCTTGGGGACAAAAAGCTTTACGATCTGTCCCAAACCGAAATCCAATCAGCTTATCAACAACTAGGGGCCCAAGGATTGTCAGCAAGAACGATTCGCTATACCCACATGATTTTACATTCCGCGCTTCGGCAAGCTGTACGTTGGAGAGTATTGCCGGCTGATCCTAGCGATGGTCTTCAGTTGCCGCGACAACCAAAGTCAGAGATACGTGTGTGGACAATGCCGCAGGCGCAAGCATTTTTGAATAAAGCGCTGGTAAGTGAATATGGATTAATCTTTGCTCTAGGAATGACGACCGGGATGCGGCCAAGCGAGTACTTAGCACTGTTCTGGAAAGATATTGACTGGGAGCGCGGAACGGTGAGCATTGTAAGAACGCTTCAGAAGATAGGTGGGCGATGGATCTTTGCGGAAACGAAACGAGCCCGGAGCAGAAGGATTGTTAAATTGCAGTCGTGGATTCTGCAGATGCTTAAGAAGAAGGCTGCCGAAAAGCAGGGTACGGGTGAGTTTTCGGAAATGATTTTCACGACTGCAAGAGGTAAGCGTATCAACGAGCACTACCTTGCAAAGAGCAAATTCAAACCTCTGGCCTACTCGTGTGGACTGCCCGAAATCCGACTGTACGATCTTCGCCATACCGCAGCCACTCTTGCCTTGAGCATGGGTATTCCACCTAAGGTTATTTCAGAACAACTTGGACATTCCAAAGCAGCATTCACTCTCGATACATATGCTCATGTGCTCCCGCATATGCAGGACGAAGCGGCTGCCAAAATGGAGGCGGCAATTTTAAGTGGTCTCAGTCTTCCATTGACCTCAACAGTTAGTTCCTAGGTCTTACCAAACCTACAAAACAAATTCATCCGCTGCCAACCGGCAGAGAAGGAATTAGTGTGTCCCATGGCTCGCAAACTAGGTCAGATCATTGCTGTCCGCGAAAACACGTGGATGATTCGCATCCCACTGGGTCGCGATCCTCGAACCGAACAACGCAACTACTACAATCGAACGGTACATGGATCCCTTCGACAGGCTCAGCAGTTCCTCGGACGAAAGATCAATGAACTTGGAGCCAAGGTTGAGAGGGATGGTGCCAGGATCAAACTAGACCAGTACCTCGATCAATGGCTGAAAACTGCGAAGTCGCGAGTTACAAGCAGAACCTATGAGGGCTACGAGAGCTTGCTGGTGAAGTACATCCGGCCACTGATTGGAAAGAAACTTCTTGTGACCCTGAGACCGCTGGATATCCAAGCGATATACCAGCAGATGTCGGAGCGGGGATTATCGCCGAGGACCGTTCAAGGCGTTCATTGGGTCTTGCATGCCGCAATGCGTCAGGCTTTGCAGTGGGGAATGCTCCTGGAAGTTCCAACCAAAGGCATAAAGCTTCCACACATTCGCAGAGCCGAAATGAAAGTGCTTAGTATTGAGCAGACGAAGCTGTTTCTAAAGTTTGCATTGCCGACAATGTACGGCACGTTGCTCGCACTTGCGGTCACGACGGGTATGCGGCCTAGCGAATACGTTGGCCTTAAATGGCAGGATATTGACTGGGAGCGAGGTACGGTCAGTATTCAAAGGACACTGAGAAAAGGACCCACTGGGCAATGGGAGTACGGAGAAACAAAGCGCTCAGGAAGCCGTCGTCTCATCAGGCTACAAAATTGGGTCATCGAAAAATTAAAACAGCTTAAAACATCGCAACTGCAGAATCCCACGGTGGATCCCGAGGAATGGCCTGAAGCTGTTGATCTTATCTTTCTAAGTGAGTGGGGAAGGCCGGTGAACGTGAACAGCCTCGTGTACAAGCACTTCAAGCCAATTCTCAAAAAGGCAGGCTTGCCAAATATCCGTCTTTACGATCTGCGGCATACTGCCGCAACGCTTGGGTTAATCGTCGGCGTATCACCGAAAGTTGTATCAGAGCAACTCGGTCACACAAGCGTGGCATTCACTCTGGACGTCTATTCACACGTGCTGCCGCATATGCAGGATGACGCTGCGGCAAAGGTAGAGGCCGCATTGTTGGGTTGATCATTCGCGAAGGCATGTTCATCGGACGATAAGGCCAGCCGGGGTCGCCACCACGTATGGTGCCTGTCGATCAGGACGTCCTAAGATCTAAACCCTGCGATTCAATCACCGAGCCCTTGATCATGCACAGGCGGCGAAGCCCGTGTAGGAATTTTAAGATGACTTATGCGCTTATACAGGTTAGCAGGTTCGCAACCACATTCGAAGGACTCGCCATTTACGCTATCAATTAAGTCATTAAATTCGATGCCTTCCTCTAGGCGGAAACGTTTATAGATATCGGGGTAAAAGTGCGCAACGATGAACTCGATGAATTGTTTTGGCGTTAGTAGGCCCGCGACTGCAAAACGCGTGCCAGGAAGTCCCGAGACGTGTAAGTGAGAATCAGTATGCAGTACGCGCTCAAGGCCACTGTCACGATAGTCGAACCGCACCCATCGGGCGGGTTGGTCGAAATCCAGCTCAGTTGGAGGATGCACATCACCGAGCTCAGTATCTGAGTCAGAAAGCCCCACTTCATAGTAGGCAAGTCTAGCTTCCTTCACCGCACCGTCGAAAAATCGATAAGTGAGTTGGAGAACGGAGTCGTCTAAAGAAATGCGAAAAGTAAATTGCCGCTGCTGCGATAATTTTAGAGTTTCAGCTTTTGTGATGTTCTCTGGCAGCATTGTCACATGGGAGTTGGACCAGGTGACAAGCTCGTTGTTTCGAATATATTGTGGATCTTTGAGGAACCCATTCCATTCGACCAGAACGGAGGTGAGTTGTCCCATTACATCATTCAATGTCATCAGTCGCTTCCATCAATTTGTTCTTCAGTCGCTCCAAAAGGTTAGGATCAAGTTTACGAAGCGCGTCTACATCGATTTCATTCAGTCGCGACGCCCACCCTTGTGCCCGCTTTACTTCTTTCTTTCTACGTGTCGTTTCGGATGCGTCAAGTTTACGAATCTTCGCTATGTCAGGGAACGTGAATTCGAATCGTGGAAGGTGCTTTCGTATGTCGGCGATCTCGGCTTCCGCAGCAGCCATCTGCACTCCAACACCGCTTATAGTAACGCTGGCCTTCGAACGTGAGATTGATGTGAAGGCTCGGTTTCGATTCTGAATTTCCTCTACGTAGTCGAATAAGGAATCGAAGCTAATTATGTAAATGACGGGTGCTTCGTTTCCTTTCGCCCGGTACACCGTGGCCAGCGTAATTTTCCCTGGTTCAGCGAAGTCTGCCTGGCTGTCCGCAATCCCAGGGATCGTCGAGGCAATTCCAGCGGACCAAAGCTTGGCCTGCAAGGTGCTCATGTGTTGTTTGGCTCGCATCGAATCGAGTGAGATCACCACAATCTGCTCAGGTTTCAATCCATCTTCTGCCACATTTCTGCTAATTTGCTGAGCTACGAAATCAAGCTCAGCATTCCTGTCATCAAATCTGTGTGCGGAAAATAGTGATTTATTAGGAAACAACTGGGCGATTCGATTCGGGCTATTCTCTGCTGGCCTCTCTATTACCACTTTTTCTCCAGTCACTAGATTGCCTGATACAAGTTCGTATCCAATCGAACGCCAGGAGTTCGCATCAGCAAGCATTTGTACTGGGCCCCTTGTCCGATATAGACCAAGTCCAATCGCGTGAGCGATCATTAGAATTTCTTGCGGACAACGGTACGATTTGTGAAGTACAAAATCTTTGTCGATTGGGCCCGGATATTCACCATCTAAAGAAACTAAAGGTTCGCCATTTACATCGCTGCCAAACATTTCCGTGGGACTCGGGATCTCCACCGCCGAAAGGCTCTGCAGTTCGTCATATGCAAAGTAAATCGACTTCGCGGCTGAACCTTTGGCGAGAGAAAACACGACTCGAAAGAATTCCTTCGGAAAATCTTGAGCCTCATCAATCAATACGAAGTCGTAGACAGGAACAATCGGTGCTCTTAACAAGTCAGTACAACATGCACGGAAGGGATCGTCTCTGTCCCGGCTCTTGGCTGACAGAAAGTCCAACGGTTGTGTGCCTTGTCGTTTACAAGCTTCGTAGTAAACACCTGACCTCGACTTCCCACCCCAAGCATGACGAATGTGCAGCTTATCAAAATCAGGTTCAATTCCACTGAAATGCCGATAAAACTTTGAAATCAGTCCCTGTGCTTGGTTGTAAAGGCTTTGAGTGTTAAAGGTAAACAAGATCGTTGCTTCTGGGAATTGTCGATGAATATTCGCGGCTTTCAATGCGAGTAGCACAGTTTTGCCAGTTCCGGCCAAGCCTCTAATTCGTTGGGGACCGGGGGGAATCTGTGTGGCTGCTCTTTGCTGCTCCATATCAAGAAGTGCGATATCGTTCTCGAGTATTTTTAATGCTTCTCCCAAAGTCGTGGGAGGTCTTTTAAGAGGGCCACTGCCATATCGAGAAAGGGGAACAG
>Ga0134126_10002216_pt1 | contig 24607 bp, 20 predicted proteins | sample KB31752_FD_96881 | JGI IMG/M metagenome (GOLD analysis project Ga0134126, IMG submission 96881) | Terrestrial soil microbial communities with excess Nitrogen fertilizer from Kellogg Biological Station, Michigan, USA - KB3-175-2 | ecosystem: Environmental > Terrestrial > Soil > Unclassified ... | reverse complement strand
TCGCCTCTGTTTTTTACACTTATTATGAAAGAAGCGATGTAAAAGACAGGGATTCACGGCCGTTGGTTATCTCTTTTAATGGTGGCCCGGGTACCCCTTCTGTGTGGATGGAAATAGGCTATACGGGGCCGCGAATTTTAAATATTGATGATGAAGGATATCCCGTAGAACCTTATGGTTTGAAAGATAATCCGAATTCCATTTTAGACGTTGCCGACATCGTTTATGTAGATCCTGTCAATACAGGTTTTTCAAGAAAACTAAATGATGATGTTCCTGATTCAAAATTTTATGGAGTAAATGAAGACATTAAATACCTGGCCGACTGGATCAGCACATTTGTAACCCGCAACAACAGATGGGCATCGCCAAAGTTTCTTATTGGCGAAAGCTACGGTACTACAAGGGTTTCAGGGCTTGCACTGGAACTTCAAAATGCACAGTGGATGTATCTTGACGGCGTAGTGTTGGTTTCTCCAACCGACCTCGGCATCAAACGTGATGGGCCTGTTGGCGAAGCCTTGCTGTTGCCTTATTATTCTGCAACAGCCTGGTACCACAAAGCCCTGGCTGCTGATTTGCAAAGCAAAGATCTTACAGCTATGCTGCCGGAAGTTGAAAATTTTACAGTGAATGAATTAATTCCTGCTTTGGCAAAAGGCAGTTCATTAAGCGATGCAGATAAAAAAACAATTGCTTCTAAGATGTCCCGTTATTCAGGCCTTTCTGAAACGGTAATCCTGCAACATAACCTGGTGATTCCTGCTGATTTTTTCTGGAAAGAATTGTTGCGCGATAAAGGATACACTATTGGCAGGTTAGATTCGCGCTATCTCGGTATAGACCGTGAGGATGCCGGCGATTCGCCCGATTACAATGCGGAGCTTACTTCATGGCTTCATTCTTTTACGCCGGCAATAAATATTTATTTAAGGGAAGAGTTGAAATACAAAACCGATTTGAAATACAACATGTTTGGAAACGTATGGCCATGGGATGATAAAAACAACAACACCGGTGAAAATCTGCGGCAGGCAATGGCGCAAAATCCTTTTTTGCATTTAATGGTGCAATCCGGTTATTATGATGGCGCCTGCGATTATTTTAATGCGAAATACAGTTTATGGCAAATGGATCCGGGAGGCAAATTAAAAAACCGCATTAGCTGGAAAGGCTTCCGTAGCGGGCACATGGTGTATATGCGAAAAGATGACAGGGCTACAGCAAACGAAGAATTAAGGGAGTTTATTCTTCAGTCGATTCCAAAGCAGGGAGAGGGAGCTAAGTTTTAAAAGACTATAAGGTTCTAAAAGTCTAAAATAGAAAACGTCAATAAAAGCCTGTCTTGCCGGTAGGCAGGTTAGTTTACTGCGCCGGCAATATTTTTGATAATTTCAAAAAGAGCGTTCAAATTTTGTTCGCCCGAAAATTTCATGGTTAACGCCCTTCCTTTTTCTATTAATTCTTTTCTTCTTTTTTCATCTTTGAAAATCAGCATCATATTTTCAGCAATATTTTTAAAATTTGCCGGGTCTGCATACAATGCGGCATCCCCGCAAAATTCAGGCAATGCGCCCGTGGATGAAGCAATCACCGGCACATCGCATTTCATAGCTTCCAAAGGCACTGCAGAAGATGTTTCGAACGGCGGAACATAAACCATTGCGTAAGCAGACGCAGTTATTTTCGCTATTTCCATTTTCGTTACATCTCCCAGAATTTTCAATTCTTTTTTAAACCGGTATCCTTTTAATGATGCTAAAAATTCTCCATATCCAACTCCCGGATTCCCTGCAATGATCAATTTCATTTTGCTCTTTTGCCGCTTTTTAAATGCTGAAAAGGCTTTAATCAAATTCATCAAATTCTGCTGCTGCCCGATAAATCCTTTATAAATAAAATATTCATTTCCTTCTGCGTATCCTTCTTTTATCGATTCTTTTTCTTCATATTCCAAAGGAATAAAATCCTTATCCGGCTCAACAGGAAAGACGTTGATTTTTTGTTCATTTATTTTATACCGGTCAATGAGTTGATTTTTTGCCAGTAAAGAATGGACGACGATTGCGCCTGCTTTATTTAAGAAAAGCGGTGTGTATTTTTTGTAAAAAGAAAGATGTTTTTTATTTACAAATGATAGTTGATTAATAAAAGTTAGATCAGGAGAAATCAGTAATTGCGGAGTCTTAGTTTTTAAAGAACAATAATTTGTTGTGACGAATATATCCGCTTTATATTTTCTTAAAGCCATCGGTATTTTTAATTGATACCAAATCTTATTTTTTACAGGGCTGCCTGCTTCCGGTCCAATCACAGCGCTGACAGCATTCGCAGGGAAATGAATTGTTTCGGAAAGCGGTTTATCGAAGAGGAAAATGAAAGTGGATTTGGGCTGGGAAAATGCCAGCGGCAAAAGAACATTTGTAAATAAATTTTTATTATTATCCCCCTGGTGCGATTTAAAAGAGCCAGCATTTACAACAATTCTCATGTTATTTTATTAAAGAAGAATTTGGATTTTTTGTTTGTTTACTGTAAAGTAATGTATGGAGGAGATCAAATTGTTTAGAACTGCGGAGAAAACCTAATAACGAATAACTGATAACGAATACCCCCACCTACCTCAATACTTTTAGCTTCACAGTTTCAATCCTGGTGTCGGTCACTTTCAAAATATCAAATTGGTAATCTTCAATAATAATGCGGTCCCGCTGCCGGGGAATAGATTCATGAAGGTTAATAATATATCCGGAAAGCGTTTCAGTTTCCTCACTTTTCCTGAAATTTAATTTGTATTTATGCTTCAGATAATCCAATTCAAGCCTGCCGCTAAAAAGAAATTCTTTTGGGGCAACCTGCTTGTCTATAAATTCTTCCTGCACATCAAATTCGTCATAGATATCACCGAAGATTTCTTCCAGCAAGTCTTCCATAGTTACAATTCCTGCCGTGCCACCATATTCATCTATCACCCATGCAATACTCTTTCTGTCTTTGGTAAATTTATTCATTAGATCACTCGCTTTCATGCTATCCGGAATCACCGGAATGGGAAGTAATATGGAAGCAAGGTCCGTAGGATTTTTAAACATGGAAAGTTGATGAACATAGCCCTTTACGTTATCAATATTATCTTCATAAACTACCAGCTTCGTCAATTTGGTTTCTATAAAACGATTTTTTATATCTTCAATAGTTGAGTAGCTATTTACAGCTTTAATTTCTTTACGGGGTATCAGGCATTCCCTTATTCTTGTTTCTGAAAGTGATAGTACATTTTCAAAAAGGTCACTGTTCATTTCCGAATTTTCATCCGCCACATTTACAGTCACGTGTTGTGTGTAATAGTTAATATCCATCTTGGCAAACGCTTCCGTCTTATGCTGAAGTTTCACATTAAAAAGGTATTTCAACATCCATTCCGCGATACCTACAAAAAATTGAGCTATTCCTGCAAAAAGAGAGTAACCAAACGTTACGATAAAAGCAATAAATCCCGCACCGGTTAAGGCGTTATCTTTTGCTCTAAAAAATGATTTAAAAAGAGTCATTACCAGGACAACTATAAGCGTCAGAACCACAGTTTCCGCAACAAGTATCAATGAAGCGCTTTGAATATTCCAATAAGTCCAGACAGAAGATAAAAGGTGTCCCCACACGAGAGCGGAAACAGTAAGAAGCAGGTTGAAAATTAGCAAAGTGGCACATAAAAACCTGGCAGGCTTTTCCATGAGGGATGACCATATTTTTCCACTATAAATACCCTGCTTCTTTCTTAATTCAATAGACAATTTATTGGCAGAAGAAAAAACCACTTCTATCCCCGAAAAAAATCCAATAAAGAGGATAGCTATTACTATGAGAACTATATTCATCCAATCCATGTTACAAATGTTTTAAGTGAAATGAAGCCTTGCGGTAAATCCCGGATTTTTGCTCAGGCTGACGATGTCTTGTCATATGCTTAATTATTTAAAAAATCACCAATAATATTTTCCACTTCTTTGCAGGCAATTTCAAAGTTCTCATTTATGATGATGTTTTCAAAATGATTTTTAAAGGTCATTTCGTAAGTAGATTTATTCAATCTGGCCTGAAGTGAATCTTCCGTTTCAGAACCTCTTTTTTGCAACCTTCTCTTTAACTCGTCTACCGAAGGCGCCTGAATAAATACGGCAATGGTATTTACAGGATATTGCTGCTGCACGTGAATAGCTCCCTGCACATCAATGTCCAATACTGGAACTTTCTTTTCCGACCAGATCCGTGAGATGTCCGATTTTAACGTGCCATAATATTTTCCTTCGTACACCATTTCCCACTCCAGAAATTCTTTATTATGAATTTTTTCTTTGAAATCTCCTTCAGAAATAAAATAATAGTCTTTCCCTTCTTTTTCATTTTTGCGCGGCTTGCGGGTAGTAGCAGAAACGGAAAACTCAAGTGATGGGAATCTTTTCATTAGGTGGTTTACGATGGAAGTTTTGCCCGATCCGGACGGCGCCGTTATTAAAATAATTTTATTGTATTGTTTTTCCATTTTGTATTTGGTTAATTGGCTAATTCGTTGATTAGCTAATTTCTAACAATCTGCGCTCCCAAACTTCTCAACCTTTCATCAATATATTGATATCCCCGGTCTATTTGTTCTATATTTTGAATTACGCTTTTACCTTCGGCGCTTAAAGCCGCAATTAATAATGCCACGCCCGCCCTGATGTCGGGGCTGCTCATTGAAATCCCTTTTAGCGTAAGTTTTCTTTCAAGACCCACCACCACGGCACGATGTGGATCGCACAAAACTACCCGGGCGCCCATTTCTATTATTTTATCTACAAAAAACAAACGGCTTTCAAACATTTTTTGGTGAATCAACAGGCTGCCTCTTGCTTGTGTGGCCACCACTAAAATAATACTTAACAAGTCCGGTGTGAGCCCCGGCCAGGGATGATCGGAAATAGTGAGCAAAGAACTATCTAAAAAGGTTTCTATTTCATATATATCCTGCTCGGGAATGTGAATGTCATCTCCTGAAAAATTCATTTTTATGCCCAGTTGTTGAAATCTTTCCGGAATAACGCCGAGATGTTCCAGCCCTGCATTTTTTATCCGGATGTCACTTTGCGTCATAGCTGCCAATCCAATAAAAGAGCCAACTTCTATCATGTCAGGCAGAATAGTGTGTGTCGTTTCATAAAGCTTGTTCACGCCTTCTATCGATAATTTATTGCTGGCAATTCCGGAAATTTTCGCTCCCATGCTGTTAAGCATTTTACAGAGTTGCTGAATGTATGGCTCGCAGGCTGCATTATAAATAGTCGTAATTCCATCCGCGAGGACCGCAGCCATTATCAGGTTAGCCGTTCCTGTTACACTTGGCTCATCGAGTAAAAGATAAGCCCCCTTTAATTGTGACGTATGCAAATGAAAAAAGGATTCATCTGAATCATAATCAAACCGGGCTCCTAATTTTTTAAATCCGATGATGTGTGTATCTAATCTCCTTCGTCCTATTTTATCGCCACCAGGCTTGGGAACATAAGCCTTTTTAAACCGGGAAAGCATAGGCCCCGCAAGCATGACGCTTCCACGCAAGCGTCCGGTCTTTTTCCTGAACGCAGGCGATGATAGATAGTCCACATCTACCCGGTCGGCCTGGAAAATGCATGTATGCCTGTCCATTCTTTCTACGGTTACTCCCAGGTCTTCCAATAATTCAATCTGAAGATTTACATCTATAATATCAGGAATGTTAGTAATAGTAACTTTTTCAGCCGTTAATAAAACGGCTGAAATTACCTGGAGCGCTTCGTTTTTTGCGCCCTGGGGTATTATTTCGCCCCTTAGTTTTTTGCCTCCTGTTACTTCAAAAACTCCCATTGAAGATGTTTCTGTGGTTTTTAAAATAAAACCCTGGTATATTTTACCAGGGTCACAAACTTATTAAAATATTTTTTCTTTCAACTATGTTCCATTTTGAACCGAAAACTTAATCAGTAATCAATTTAATACCTCTTTTTACCAAATTTTCGGTTGTTTCTGTTATCACGGCCATTCTGACTGCTACGATTATTATTATTATTTCTTGCACCGAAATTTTTCCTGTATTTTCCACCTCCGCCAAATTCGTCGCGAACAGCTTCAGTTCGGTGCTTTATGTATGGACGTGTATTAAACTCCAGTTCTCCTTTGGTAATTGTTGACAATTCTGTTTGGATATTATCGTCATGTACCAATTCCCTATGCCAGTTGCTGTAAGTAAGTTTCATATAATAAGCAATGGAATTTGCAAATCCCTGTCGTTTTTCAGGGTCTTCTTCTTTCAATGCTTTATCAATAATTATCTCTATATTTTTACCGAGATGATTGTACCTCGGATATCTTTTCGGGTAAGGGATTGGATCAGGTTTTGGCCTTAAAGTTTCACGTGTAGGAATGGGGTAAGGACTATCTACATCGAGCTTAAAATCAGTAATTAAAAAAAGATGATCCCAGAGTTTATGTCTGAAATCCTCCACATTTTTTAAATGGGGATTCAGAAATCCCATTAATTCTACAAGAGCGTTTGCATTTTTCTGGCGCCTTTCCCTATCCTCTATTGTCAACACATATTCCGCCATTTTCTGAATGTGGCGCCCGTACTCCCTTATGGTAAGGTGGTTACGGGTTGTATTGTATTCCATGTTATCGAGATTTTTCATCTGGCAAATGTATAAATAAAAAGTCAGGTAGTGAATAGGTTCTAAAATAAAGAGGCATTAAAAAGTAACCCGGAAGGCCCATTAAATAAATAGATCACAAATAAAACATACCAAACCAGTAAACGAACAAATTGGTTAGATTGTTATTTTACAAACCAGTTTCCGGTTTCAAAAGTTAAATTTAAGAGGTTTTTTAAGGTAACGAAACCAATGCCTTCTACGTCAGCGTGAAAATTTTAGCCAAAAGCGTTGAAAAAACTTATTTTTATTCTATGTTTTATCTTAAAAAAAGCCCCTGGTTCATCAAAAAAATCTACCCGGATTGCATCTGGAATATCAAAACAGACGAAAAAGTTTTATACCTCACTTTTGATGATGGCCCGCACCCGCAGGCCACTCCTTTTGTTTTGGAACAACTAAAAAAGTACAATGCCAAAGCAACATTCTTTTGTATTGGTAAAAATGTAAAAGAAAATTTTGGAGTCTATACCCGAATGATTTCCGAAGGCCATCGTCCCGGAAACCATACTTATAACCACTTAAACGGATGGAAAACCAGGGATAAAAAATATATTGAAGATATCACCGAAGCAGCGAAAATTATTGACAGTAACCTCTTCAGGCCTCCGTACGGAAGGATAACTTCCTTCCAGGTAAAAACGCTGGCGAGCGGAAATTTAAAATTAAAAACGATTATGTGGGAAGTATTAAGCGGCGATTTTGATCCTTCTATTTCGGGGGAAAATTGCTATCTGAATGTAACCAATAATGCAAAGGAAGGTTCGATCATTGTTTTTCACGATAGCCAAAAATCATTTGAGGTACTTCAGCAATCGCTTCCAAAGGTGTTACAATTTTATACAGAAAAAGGATTTCAATTTAAAACCTTGCCAAACCTTCTATAAAAAAATTGGGCCTGAGTAGATACCCAAGCCCGTTTTTAATCCGTACCCTATGAAAACTGACGTGAAGTTAATTATAATTTAACAATCTATCAACATTTTTTTTTAATAAGAACAATATTTTTTATTGCAGCTCATATTGTGTGCAACACCAATTAAAATAGCAGTAGTTTTATTGTCGCAGGCCATTTTCCAATAAAGAATCCGCATCACTAAGTTTAACGGATAATTAATAGAAATTAATTTCCTTTGCTCACATGAAACTTATAGACACCCACACTCATTTATATACCGAAGAATTCAAGGCTGATATTAATTCCGTGATGGAGAGAGCCGCCAGCGAAGGGGTGGAAAAGTTCTATCTGCCTGCGATAGACATGTCAGTGAATAATGATCTCCTTGACTTAGAAAAGAAATTCCCCGGCAAAATGTTTGCTATGGCGGGGCTTCATCCCTGTTCTGTAAAAGAAAATTTTAAGGAGGAAATACAATATATCGCGCAACAATTGGAAGGAAGAAAATTTGCAGGGATTGGCGAAACCGGTTTGGATTTTTATTGGGATACTACTTTTAAAAAACAGCAGTATGAAAGCCTCCGGATCCATGCGCAATGGGCTATTAAATATAAAAGGCCCCTGGTGGTCCATACGCGCAATGCAATGCAGGAAACGATTGACGTAGTAAGAGAATTTGCCGGAGAAGATCTTTTTGGAATTTTCCACTGTTTCAGCGGCACAATACAAAACGCAAAAGACATTATTGACCTCGGATTTCTGCTCGGAATTGGAGGAGTGCTTACTTTTAAAAATTCCGGACTCGATCAGGTGGCAAAGGAAATAGACCTTCAACACCTGGTTTTAGAAACGGACTCACCTTACCTGGCGCCTGTTCCGTATAGAGGCAAAAGGAATGAAAGCAGTTATTTAAAATATATAGTGCAAAAATTAGCTGATATAAAAGGCTTACCCGCGGAAGAAGTTGCCAGTAAAACAACAAATAACGCCGAAAAGATATTTGCTTAGTGGTGTACAGTTATATGAGTGCTCAGAAATTTTAGCCATGTTACGTTTTATCAAATATATTTCGTCACGCTTTTGTTGCTGCCAATAGAAGATATAGTTTAGTTTTACCACGATCTAATTTAAATTTGCAGCTCAAAAAATCCCGGGCTCCCTATAAGAAATCTTGTTCCATACCAGCTGTTAATCGTTTTCATTTTCATGTTGTCCAATCACACGAATGCACAGGACAGATTGATATATGGAAAAATAACAGACGCCCAAACCGGTCATCCGCTGGCATCATGCAGCATTTATTCTTTAGAATCCGGTAAAGGATCCGTCACGGATGACGACGGGAAATACGTTCTCTCCATTGATAAAAGAACGGATTCAATTGCCATCTCCATGGTCGGCTATCAAACCATTAAAAAGCTTGTAACAAAAGAGCCTGAGCAGGAAATTGATTTTGAAGTACTCCCGGTTTCTACTTCTATGCAAGGGGTAGTCATTGAGTTTAAAGCGAAATATTCCAGGGCGCAAAGACTGATATTGAACGTAATAAAAAACAAACCTAGGAATGATGTTTTCTACAATAAGACCTACCAATGCCAGGTATATGACAAAATGGAAGTAGATGCAAAAAATATCCCTCAAAAATTACAAAACAGCAGATTTTTAAAACCACTCGCTTTTGCGTTTGATAATATGGACACTACAAAAGATCACGATTTAGCCTTACCAATTTACCTATCTGAAAGCAGTTCCAATTTCTATTTTAAAAAGAAGCCTCCGAGACGAAGGGAAGATTATACAGGAATCAAAAGTTCGGGTGTGGATAATAAGTCGTTTTTAAAATACGTGGATGGACTTTACAAAAAGGTAAATATCTATGATAATAACATGAAGTTTGTAGATATCAATTTTGTAAGCCCGATAGCCGATAACGCTTTGCACTTTTATAATTATTACATCCTCGATACTTTAGTGATAGATCATCATAGTTGCATCCAGGTGCAGTTTGAACCTAAAGATTACGGAAGCAATACTTTTCGTGGTTACCTATGGGTTACTGATACTTCTTATGCAATCAAATCAGTAGTAATGCACGTCAACAAGACGGCAAGCGTGAATTTTATTAAAAAGTTTGAGGTAACACAAGATTTTGAATATTCAAATTATAATAAATTTTTACCTGAAAAAAATACGCTCTATATCGATCTTTTAGTTCCTGAGTTTAAAAGATTTGGAGCCATCGTAAAGAAAACCACCTTATTTAGAAATACCATCTTAGACAACGACCAGATTGATACCGCCTTTGATAAGAAACAAATTGATCTGTCATCCATGTCAAAAGACACCAGCAATTGGGAATCAAAACGTTTTGAACCGTTGAGTGAATCGGAGAAATCAATATATAAGCTGATGGATACTTTGAGAAAAATTCCCCTGGCCATCACTTATGAAAAGCTTATCTCAGCGGGTACCACAGGTTATTATACTGCGGGGCATTTTGACATCGGGAATTTATATTCAACCTATACCGAAAACAGAATAGAAGGAGACCGCTTCGATTTCGGCTTGCGGACAAATCCTGGATTTAACGGTAATATCCGGCTCAGTGGTTATGCAGGCTATTCTACATTAGATAAAACATTCAGGTATTCACTCGGTTCCGAATTTGTATTATCCCGCAAACAATGGAGTACTCTTAATCTTGAATATATTAATGACATCACCGGATCTTATGATGATAACCAATATGGGCTGGATGAGAATTCTCTTTTTGCGGTACTTTTAAGAAGGGTAAATGCCAGTGCCATAAGGTTTTTAAATAATAAAGGTGCAGATATCACCTACCAGAAATATTTTGATAATGGCTTCCGCATTGGTGGAGAGCTCAGGCACAGCGCTATTACGCCATTCTTCAATGTTTATTATACTTATAATGGCTTCGCTCCCTACATTGTGACCAAACAAGGATCAAATGATAATTATACAATAAACGAAGCAACAGTTTCATTGAGGTACGCTTACCATGAGAAGTATGTTACCCAGCATTACGTAAGAGGCAGCCTTGGAAGCGTTCTTCCGATCGTTACACTTAGCTTTACCAAAGGTGTTAAAATTAATAGTGGCTTACTAAAAAGTGATTTTAACTACGGTAAATGGAATCTCGATATTGAACAAGACATAACCAATGGTAGAATCGGCAAATTATCTTATTCTATCGATGCCGGAGTGGTGAATGGCATATTGCCCATTGTACTGTTAGATGTTCCAAAGGGAAACGATACCTATTACAATAATGTTTATGCATTTAATAACATGAACAGGTATGAATTCGCGACAGATAAGTATGTCAGCCTTTTTGTACAACAGGGATTCGGCAGTTTTCCTTTTAAATATCTTCCATTACTAAAAAAACTTAAATGGCGTTCGCTTGTTTCATTTAAGGGAGTGCTGGGTGGAATGTCTGAAACCAATAAAATCGCAAATGGTTATTATGACCCGACCTCAGATTATCATTTCTCAATCCCTGATAAAACACCTTATATGGAAACCGGGGTGGGGATTTATAACATTTTTAATTTTGCCAGAGTGGATGCGGTGTGGCGATTAAACTATTTAAACAATCCGGGAATTTCAAAATTCGGGATAAAAATAAGTTTTGAATTGAAATTTTAGCTTTCAAATTTATCGCAATTACCCACCGTTAAATGCTTTTTCTACCAACTCCAACTCCCGACTACAATATTCCTAAAGACCTTTCCTTTTCAAAATTTATTAAAAACCCGCACCCAGTAGAGAAACAAAAAACCCGCATTCTTATTGCGAAAATTAACTTGAATTCTATTCAGTGTCCGGTGATTTATAAAAAAGAATTCTTTAGAATGAAAGATAGGAGTGAGTGTTCAGGGTACATTGGTAAAAAACAAAAGGGGCCAGCCCCTAACGCTGACCCCTAACTTACACATGAATCTACCTTACAGTTTTACAATTCTTTGGGTTATTCTTTGGGAGTTACAAATAATTTGTAAAAGATAAATACCATTAGGGGAATTGTTCATATCTATGTTACTCAGTCCTGCCGGAGCTTTGCCGGTCTTCAAAATCCTTCCACTCATATCTGACAGGAGGTAATTATAATTTTGTGAAGCGTTTACGGTTATTTCAGAATTTACCAACGAGGAAACTTTAACAACATCGGTAACGCTTTCAACGGGTTTCAAGTTAATAATATTTGAATAGGCTACCTGCCCTTCTGCAGACATCGTTTTCAATCGATAAAAAATGTTTTGTTGTAACAATGGCGTATAAACGAAATTGACAGCATCTGAAGCAAGCGTGGTAAGCGTGGTAAAAATGGAACCATCCAAAGAACTTTCAATTGCTAGATTTTTTATGGTACCATCAGTAATGATGCTCCATGTTAAATTGTGTTTACCATTATTGGTTTCTCCCGAAAGTAAAACCTGGGTTACAGGCAAAACTGTCAATGGAGAGAAGACGCCACTAAGCCTGTAAGAGCCAAGGCTGCCATATTTAGTGGCATTAGCGTTTCCGGCGCCTTGTACTAAAACATAGTAATCTCCGGCCATTAAAGTGGTATCCACAGTTACATCGAGTTTTTCTTCCGGGTTGTACACTTTTACAACATCCATATTTGAATTAAAAAGTGTTACTTCCACATCAAGATCTGCGCCTTCATTGTTTGCACCTACAGAGAATGGAGTAGCATTCATTTGAAATACACCATTCGAAGGAAGCTTAATCTTAAACGCATCTCTATCAGTATTGGTAGTAATGATGCCATCAGCCGAAAATGGAATTTTTGAAACGTCAATCAAAGTAGGGTTTACCGCCGGATCATCGCTATGGTCATCGGTGCGATAAGTGAATCCGTTGCGTGACGTAATTATCGAAAGATTGTCCTGGTCTGAGGTGCATCCACTTGGAGTAGGCCCGTTATTCCACCCGGATAAATTTCTATAATAGCTGTTGCCCATTACCGGTGCCCAGCTTGTTTGTCCGCTACCTTGCCCACCATTATAAGTAGATAGCAATTCGCAGGTACCATTGTAAGCCGATTGGTGCGAAAGGCCAACTGCATGGCCGCTTTCGTGCGTGCAACACTCTGCTACAAATTTGCTGTTATAAACCAATCTATCTGAGAACACAAAACAGGGTGTATCGTCTCCCCAAATGAATGAGCCGGTAAATGTTATCCCTGATACTCCCTGGCACCAATCACTCGTCGGTGTAATAATCACTCTTATTCTCTGATTTAAAGGAGCCGCTAAGAAAACTGTTGAATCTGTAGTGATATTAATATTAAAAGGCCTGTAATCTTCAGCAACACGATTAAAAACCTCCACAATCTGATCATCTGACATTCCGGACGGAGCGCAAAAAAGTGGCCCATTGCCGTTCCATGAAGTTCCAACAACCGTTTGTCCGTCAAAGTCAAGAAATATGGTAGCCTTCGCAGAAGGGAAGCTGCTAAGTTTCACATCACTATATGACTTTATTGAAATTATCATGAGCAGAAATATTGCTATTGGTATATTTTTTTTCATGTGATTCGGATTTAGGGCATTGTTCCGCTTAGGGTAGGGAGCGGTGTAAGGTTCATTTTAATTAAAATCTTCTATCAGTTCATCTGTTTTTATTTTGTCCATTGCATAATTGCCGTTTGTATCTTTTCTTAACTCAAATCCATCCGCGTATTTCTGGTTGATAATGCGGCCTATATATGAGATTGATTTATCAGGATTTATTCTTTTTGAAATACATAGTATGGTATTGTCTAAATCGGGGGATTTCACGATGACACTTGATAAATTATCGAAACGTTTAACATAAGAAGTAACAATTCCGTTAAAAGAAAAATCAGCGAAATTAATTTTTACCTTAGCTCCTTCTGCAGTATGAAAGGCCTTATCAAGTTCTGATTCAGGGGTTGGCAATTTCTCAGAATATTTATTAAAATAATTTTGCCGGTTAGAAGTAATGACCTGTGACATCGAAGAATATGACGAGAAAATAATAGTGCACAGCACCATCATTTTGCAAATGATTTTCATAGATCGGATTTAGAGTTTTATAAATTTCGGACAATCATAAAACGAGGATCCAATGAAAATATTTCACTTTACAAGAAAAAAACCTTTTTAGATTAAAAAAAAAGAAATAGTACTTCCTAAAAAAAGTATTAATACTGGCCTGTACTTAGTAAAACCAACGTACACGCTTCCATCGTGGCTACTCCCCTGTTTTCAGCCATGGCAGCGAGTTCTTCATTTTCGGCACCGGGATTGAAAATAATCCGTTTTGGATTTTGAGAGAAAATGTAATTGTAATATTCTTTTTGATGGGTAGCATTTAAGTACAGGGTTACGGTATCCAAATTTTCAATTGGCATTTCTGCGGTGACAATTTCTACATCACTTACTTTTCCCGAACGCCTGCCTATGGCAATTACATCATGACCTTTATTCCGGAGATTATTAACAGCGAGATAGCTATAACGGGAAGGATTAGACGATGCTCCCAATACCAGGGTTTTTTTATTAGTCATAATGGATTATTTAAAAATCTTGCCCTTACGTCAGGTGAAGGAATCATACAAACGTCCTTTTTGCCAAACCATGTATACCTGTTTTTTGCAATCCAATCATAAATACCATTACGGAATAATTTTGGAACAATAATAAAGCCATACATCAAAGGCCAAAATCCTTTCAGACGGCGACAGACTCTCAACGCGGCGGTAGATTTTGAATAGAGTTTACCATTTTCGATTAAGAAAAAACTACTCATTCCGGTATTATCAAAATTATGGGATTTTAATATGTCGCGGGCCACCGGGCCTTGCAGGGTCGCAAACTTAAAAATTGATTTTGGGTCCCTTCTGATAACAAAATTCACCGCATTGTTGCAAAAATTGCAAACTCCGTCAAATAATATAATTGGCTGCCCTGGCATAAAACAAAATTACTAAAATTCTCTGCCATGCGTTGCTCTTATCATTCGCCGAATTAAGAAAGGAAAATGTTTGATGCTCTTTACGAAAAGATTAGTCAAGGTTACTTTACCGAATAATTTTTGGATCATTCTTCCGTTTCGCAAACGAGCGGAAAATTTTTGTCGCCATTGCGTCGCGTAACGATTTTCCATTTCCTCCCGGTTAATTTTTTGTGCGAGAAATAAGTCAATGTTATCAAAAGCGATTTTAGATGAATGCAGCGCCATGCTCATACCGTTTCCGCAAAGCGGTGTTATCATTCCCGCCGCATCGCCTGTCATCAGTAAGTGATTTTGCACCTGGTTTTTTTTAGCAAAACTGATTTGAGAAATAGTAACCGGTTCATAAAACAAAAATTCAGCTTGTGAAAATATCTTTTTCAAAAATGGATTCCGGCACAAAACATTTTCTTCCATTCTTTTTATAGAACCTGCGTTCTTATTTAAATTTTCTGCCGTAGTCAGGTAACATAGACAATATTTATTTTCTTCAATTTTAGAAATGCCGCAATAGCCGTTGTCAAAATTGTGTAGTGCAATTGTATCGTTGGGAAAATCGTATTCCACATGGTACTTTACGCCGATATAGTTATTGAGTTTACTTGGCTTTTGTCTTATAAAATCGCGTTGCCATTTTACATCCAGGTTACTTTTTTTTCCGAAACTTCCTGCCACCAGCAACGCTTTGACCTGTCCTCCATTAAATTTTACCATAAATGTTTCATCTTCAAACAGCACTTCGTTTACCTTGGTTTCATCATGTATTGTTACTCCGTTTTCCGACGCAATTTCTTTCAATTTGTTATCCAGGTAATAGCGGCTGATTCCAAATCCTCCGGGATCAAGATCTGATTTTGTGAAATGTCCATCCGGAGAAGAAACCAACAGTTTTTTTATAAGAGGTAAATTAAGTTTGGCAGGATTCAAGCCCAGCCTTTCCAGGAAGTTCCAGCTTTCCATACTAATGTACTCGCCACAGACTTTATGAAAAGGATATTTTTCCTTTTCAAACAACACAACTTTGTACCCCGCTTTCGCAAGTAAAATTGAAAGAGACAATCCTGCAAGGCCACCACCGGCAATAGCTACAGTAAACAAAGGAATACCCGCTTTTTCTGTTTTATATTTTGGATTTTCTTCCACTTAGTGTTTAGCTTTTAGGAATTTCAAACCGTAATTAAATATCTGAAAGCCCATTGCCATTTTAATGTATAATCTGTGAGGCCCGCGTTTCTTAAAATATTTTCCCATTCCCGTTTTTTAAATCCTCTCAACACAGAAAGTGGAGCATCGTTTTTAACAAGATACGATTTTGAAAAAAGTTGAGTAGCCAGTTTTATAAAATGATAGGCCAAAGGATGGCGATGCAAATCATTTATAAAAAATCCAATATTCGAATTCGCGTCCATCCATTTCAGCATGGTTATTATTTCGCTATCATTGAAATGGTGACAAAACAGCGATGAGAAAATAATATCGGGTTTGTCGGTTCCAAAATCAACATTCAGATAATCAGAAACAATAAAATTTACGTTTTCAATTTTAGATTTACCTTTTGCGAAAGCAATACATTCGTTATTAATATCTACACCGGTAAACGAAGAAATAATGCTGTTTCTTTTGCAAAGGTTATAGATTACTTCTATGTTATCTCCGCCACCACAGCCGATTTCACATACAGAGATTTTCTTTTTTTCTTGCAACAAATCTTTAAAACCTTTAATAGTAATTGAATGTCCGCCAAGAACGCTGTTAATAAAATTAAGTTCTTTCATATTCAATGCGATATCCTCAAACGGAATATCCCTTTGATCAAGGAGCTCTTTTTTTAACGAACGGTTTCTATAATCAATCATTAGATAAAATGAATGTCTCCATAGTAAGGCCAGGACCAAAAGCAGCGCCAAAAATATTTGTTTTCGATTCTTGTTTAGTGCCAATCGAATCTAAAATTTCTTTCAACACAAACAAAATAGTTGGCGATGACATGTTTCCATAATCTTTAAGAACGCGATGAGAATGTTGCAGATGGGCCGGCGTAATCGAAGTAACTTTTTCAATAGATGATAAAATTCTTTTTCCTCCCGGATGAATACAGTAATGAGAAATATTATCTTCTTTCATACCCGCGTTTTGCAATGCATTATGAAACAAGTCGTTAAAATCACGCTCCAGTAATTCAGGAACATAACCTGACAACGTCATCAAAAACCCGGAAGAAGATAGCTGCCAGCTCATGTGTTCTTTTCCATTGAAGCCCACTTCGCTATAGAAACTTTTTATTTTCAAACCATCCAGTTCGTCTTCATCATTTACTACTAACATGGCCGCAGATCCATCGCCGAATAAAAGCCCTGCAGCGATGCTATCTGCAGATGTATTTTTCTGAAAATGTAGGGTACATAGCTCGGTGCAAACAACAAGAACTTTTGCATTTTTATCATTTTTACAAAAAGCATCGGCAAGTTTCATTCCATGTATCGCTGCGTAGCATCCCATAAAATTGATAGAAGTACGAAAAATATTTTTTGGCAAGTTCATCATCTCCATAATTTGTAAATCAAGGCCCGGCGCACTCATGCCTGTACAGCTTACTGTTATTAAATGTGTGATTTCATCCTTGTTTACTTTTTCAGAGATACAATCTTTTATGGCTTTAAGAGATAAAGGCGCTGCATTTTGATGGTACCACTTCATTCTTTTTTCCAAATCAGGAAACGGCTCCAGGTTTTCCGATGCCGGATAAAATTGCCATTCACCGGCGTTTAAGCTATAGTCGGGTAATACGGAATACCTGGTTTCTATCGCGCTCTGACGATACAAAAATCTAAGCTTCCTGTTTTCCGTTTCATCTAATGCATACACTTTTTGCATAAAGCTTAGAATATCTTTTTGCTGATGTTTGAAAGAAGGCACTGCCGTTGCTATAGAAATGATTTTACTCAATTGTCTTTAGGATTAAAAGCGTGATAAAACCAAGGTTGGAAAATACGGAAGCCAGCATATTCATTTGCATGGTGTTTTTAAAATTAGCCTGTTCGTCATTTTTTAAAACTCTGGCAAACCAAATAAAAAAATATACGAGTATTGGCAACATAAAGATTTGTAAAATAAAAAAACTAAAAAGCGCCGACTTCAAATAAAAATACCAGCCCAGGGTAATAAATGCAAAAGCATATATAATGCCAGTAAAAATAAATGTGCCCTTATAACCTAATAAGTAACTAATAGTAATGACCCCGTCTTTATAATCTTCATCATGCTGATAGATTTGGGTGAGTGGATAAAAACCTCCAATAAGCAAACTTGATGCGATCATTGCTAAAACAGGAATGTGTAGCGTATGATTTACATCGCTTGCGTGGTACACCAGCAAAAACGTAACGGCGCCCTGGAAAATAATTACGGTAAGATACCCGGTAACGGGATATTTTTTTAAACGGACTCCCCGGAAGCTGTATAACCTGGAGGCAACGATGTAGAAAAAAATCCCTATTGCAAAAACCGGTGAAATAAGAAAACTTAAAACAATGGCCAAACTATCCAAAACTACTGTCACAAAGAATAATTGTGATGTTGGCTCCATTGGGCTTTTTAAGCCACCTATTGCCGAAGTATCACGATCCATATAGCTGTTGTAACCATTGCTTGCCGGATAAACCAGTAAGTGTAAAATAAAAAAAACCAGCAATGCATGCCGCCAATTAATAATCTTTACCTGGCTTAATGCAAAAAAATAGACAGGCATTAAGAAAAAGGAGAAATGGAACCTAAGAAGTTGAAAAGTTGAAATTATTTTGTTATTCACTTCCTGTTTTAGATTAATAAATTCAAAAATCTTGTCGGATCGAATTTGCTGTCATGCGCTTTAAATTTCTTTTGGTATCTGACATTACCTCAATGCTTGTATAAATAGTATCTGCCGGGAAAATTTCCGGAACTCTTTCCGGCCATTCTACCAGGCAAATTTCATTGCTGTTGAGGCAATCTTCTATGCCGGCATCCATCGCTTCCCGTTCACTCTTTATCCGGTAAAGATCAATATGGTAAATCACGGCGTTATTTTCAGCAGAATATTCCTGTATGATAGAATAGGTGGGGCTTGTAACAGTTTCTGTGACACCCAAATCTTTACACAGCGCATTTATAAAAGTAGTTTTTCCGGCGCCCAAATCGCCGCTAAATGCAAATACTTTGCGGCCCTTATATTTTTCCAAAAAATCTTGTGCAATACTTTCAATTTTTTCCAAGTCAAAAACAATGTCCATAGCCAATGATATTTCTGTAAAATTATATTAATTAACTGATGCGCTGATTCGTTGGCCCGATAATTAAGGAAGATTCATTTGCCCTGGGATTCCAACAGCAGATTAATACAATTATATCAACCCAAAGTTCTACTTTGCCGGTAAGCGAACAAATAGCGAAGATTCTTATTTTTGAATTTCTCAAATAAGTCTTTTGCAATTACAGATAATCAAATAATGACATCACCTAACGAGGTTTTAAAAAAGTATTGGGGTTATGAAGCATTCCGGCCACTGCAGGAAGAAATAATTTTATCTGTTTTAGACAAAAAAGATACGCTTGCGTTAATGCCTACCGGCGGTGGAAAATCCCTTTGTTTCCAGGTTCCTTCTTTGGCGAATGAAGGGATTTGCCTGGTAATAAGTCCGTTAATCGCATTAATGAAAGACCAGGTGGCTAATTTGAAAAAGAAAGACATTCCTGCTCTTTCTATTTATTCAGGGATGAATTTTCATGAAGTAAAAAGAACATTGCAAAATGCAGCGTACGGCAATTTTAAGTTCCTGTATGTATCTCCTGAAAGATTGGAGACAGAATTATTTTTAGAATACCTTCCACTTATTAAATTGAACCTGATTGCTGTAGATGAGGCGCACTGCATTTCCCAATGGGGTTATGACTTCAGGCCATCCTATCTGCACATCGCTTCCATTAGGGAATATTTCCCTGAAACGCCTGTTTTGGCGCTCACCGCATCCGCTACTTTGGAAGTACAGAAAGATATTTGTGAAAAATTATTATTTAAAAAAGGATATCAATCTTTTCACCAGTCTTTTGAGCGCGCTAATCTTTCTTACAGCGCCTTCAACCTTACTACAAAGCAATCCAAATTACTTTCAGTTTTAAAAAAAGTTCCTGGAAGTGGAATTGTATATTGTAAAACCAGGAAAAGGACAAAAGAAGTGGCAGAAATGCTCACCATGAATGGTGTAAATACTGATTATTACCATGCAGGGTTATCTGCTGAGGAGCGGAATAAAAAACAAGATGAATGGATCAATAATAAAACCCGGATAATCGCTTGCACCAATGCTTTTGGGATGGGGATTGACAAGCCGGACGTGCGAACAGTGATTCATTATGATGTACCCGACGCTTTGGAGAATTACTACCAGGAAGCCGGGCGTGCCGGGCGCGATGGCAAAAAATCTTACGCAGTTTTATTCTTTAATGATACTGATCTTTTTGATTTAAAAAACAAAGTAAGCAAAAGGTTTCCTTCAATAGAGGTTATTAGAAAAATTTACGGTGCTTTATGCAATTTTTTCCAACTGCCTTCGGGCAAAGGCGAAGGGCTTTCTTATGATTTTGACATCAACGTCTTTGTCAAAAATTTTAAATTGGATGCTTTTACTGTTAATAGCGTTTTAAAAATCCTGGAACAGGAAGAGTTGGTTACTTATAGCGAGGAATTTTTTTCACCATCAACTGTGATATTTACAACAAATAAGAATACGCTAAATCAATTTGAGAAAAGCCATCCTCAATATGATTCCGTTGTAAAAGGCCTTTTAAGATCTTATGATGGCATCTTTGATTTTCCCTCAATAATTAATGAAACCCAGCTTGCAAAATTCATTCAAATAAGTAACAAGAAACTAATGCAATCGTTTGTTGAACTGAAAGCGCTGGGTATGATAGATTATGTTCCACAAAAAGAAAAGCCCCAAATTTATTTTATCCAAAACAGAGTGAAAGCGGAGGATCTTTATATCAATGAGCAAAATATTTTAAAAAGAAAAAAAGCCTTTGAAAAAAGATTGGATGCGATGGTGAATTTCGCAACGAATGAAGCGCGATGCCGAAGTATAATGATTGGGACCTATTTTAATGATAATGCAATTTCCGCGTGTGGGATTTGCGATAATTGTCTTAAAAATAAAAAAATTACAATTACAAGCGAAGAATTTAATGCTATATCTGGGCAGATTAAAAACGAAATTCTTGGAAATCCCATTTCATCTGCTGATCTTTTTCAGAAATTAGCCTCCTTCGGAGAAAATAAAATCTGGAAGGTTTTGACCTTTCTGCAGGAAGAAAATGCCATCTCAGTCGATTCTGAAGGTTTGATAAAAAGTATATAAATAAAAAAGGGACCAAGATAGAAATCCAGCCCCGATTTAATCCAATATCCTATGAAAAACCAAGACAAATATAAGTATTGTTTTGATTTTTATCAATCTTTTCTTCGTCTTATTATAATCTTTATCGTGTAATTTATAAAACGCTGTAAATCTGCAATTGAGACTGGATTTGAATTCCAAGGCAAAAAAAAGGGACCAAGATAGAAATCTAGTCCCGCTTTAAAATCCAATATCCTATGAAAAACCGTAGCAAATATAATACACTTTTATTGACATTTGTCAATATCTGTTAAATAGATAAAAAAAATAAAATATTTACACGGAAATTTTGTTTGTATACATTAGGAGCAAAAAAAAGGGGACCCAGATAGAAATCTAGTCCCGCTTTAAAATCCAATATCCTATGAAAAACCGAGACAAATATAGGGTGATTTGAAATATCTTCAAACATTTAAAAAGCGGTATTCCAAAAAATAGCATATTTATACTACTAAAAAGCAGTTCTATTTAGTAAGCGGTTTATTTTATTGTGTATGTGGTCAGGTATTTTTTGACAATTAAGTACGAATGTTGAAGAGGTATCGAACATCTCAGATATTTTCGAATTTTAAAGTTTGAAAGTATGCCTATCCGGGCGGTTTTTGCCCGGCATGTCCGTTGTCAGTTTTACGACGTTAAAGCAGAAGTCTGAAAATACCATATATGTATTTTAAGTTAATACAGCATTTCAACTATGTAATCCCGTTTTTCCAAGGAATTATCAAGGTCAATTTGTATTATTTCGGATTGTTGAAAAAACTAATGTTTAAATTCGGGCCTTCAAAATCAGTGTTTCATCCCACTGGTTCAGTAAACAAGCAAATAACCGCTTTTTCAAATCAGGCGAAAGTGAAAGAGAATTATTTGGAGGTTATTTTTGGTAAAGTGTCAATAAATTCATCGAAAAAAAAGGTAACAGAATGCATCATTGCCATTTGAAGCAATAATATTTAAAAATACAGAAATTGATTAGTGACGGATTAAATTAATTGCGTGTTTATGCAATGAAAAAGAAAAAGAGAGGAGATCTAAGCGCCTTATTCCGCATCATACCTTTCTACGCTTTCTATACCCGGCAAAGCTTTTAGGTTAGTGACCAATTCATCCAACTCATCTTTATCGTGAACATATACTTTTACATTCCCTTCAAATAACCCTTCTTTGGCTTCAATCGTCAACGCGTTGATATTTATTTTTAAAGTGCCACTAATCAGGTTGGTAATTTTATTAATAACGCCTACATCGTCAAGACCGATAATTTTAATACCGGTGAGAAAAGAAATTTCTTTATTCTTTACCCATTTGGTTTTTACTACCCTATGCCCGTAATTGGCTAAAAGCCGCGCCGCATTTGGGCAATTCGTCCGGTGGATTTTTAATCCTTCTCCCTGGGTTACAAATCCAAAAACATCATCTCCGGGTATAGGCTTGCAACAGTTGGCCAAAGTGTACATAATCCTATCGCTGCTTTCACCGAAAATAATCAATTCATTATCATTTTTATTGTCTTTTTTCGAAGCGGCTTCGTGTTTTTCTTCAACAGGTACTTTATGTATTTTCGGCGGTAAAATTTTGTCGCCTAATACCTGGAAATCCTTTAATTCTTTGAGGTCTATTTTTTTTATCGAAATATCGTAAAGTAAATCAAGTGTCGAATTTTGCTTGTAAAAACTAACCAGTTCATCCAGGTTGGTTTGATTCATCGGTACGTCCATGCCTTCCAGTTTCCTCTGCAGGATAATTTTCCCTTCTTCGGCAATCTTTCTTTTTTCTTCTTTTAATGAATCTTTTATTTTAGATTTTGCTTTGGTAGTTACTACCATTTTCAGCCACTCGCTTTTAGGCTTTTGCTTGGTAGAGGTAATAATTTCTACCTGGTCACCGCTGCGTAGCTTGTGCCCAATGGGTACTAATTTATGATTCACTTTTGCACCAATACATTTTTCTCCGACTGCTGTATGTACGGCAAAAGCAAAGTCAAGAGCAGAAGCTCCGCTTGGTAACATTTTTATATCGCCTTTTGGCGAATACACATAAATTTCTTCCGCCAAAAAAGACAATTTGAAATCCTGCAGAAAATCGATAGAATTGGTGTCCTGGCTGGCAAGCATGTCGCGTATTTGTTGAAACCATTTATCAAAACGGTTTTCCTCAGTCGTGCCTTCTTTATATTTCCAATGCGCCGCTAATCCTTTCTCAGCGATATCATTCATCCGTTTTGTGCGTATCTGCACTTCTACCCATTTTCCATGAGGTCCCATTACGGTGGTATGCAATGCTTCATAACCGTTACTTTTCGGATTACTCAGCCAATCGCGAAGCCGCTCCGGCGAAGGGTTGTACTCATCAGTAACAAGGCTATACACTTTCCAGCAATCTTCTTTTTCATGTTCGGGCGGCGAATTCAAAATAATTCTGATAGCAAAAAGGTCATAAACTTCATCAAATGAAACCCCTTTCTTTTTCATTTTAGTCCAGATGGAATGAATACTTTTTGGGCGCCCGTAAATCTCAAAATCAAATTTTCCCTGTGTCAGCTTTTCTTTCACTGGTCTTATAAAATCGTTGATGTACCTCGTGCGTTCCCTCTTGGTGTCGGCGAGTTTATCAGCTATATAGCGATAACTATCCGGCTCCATGTATTTCATGGACAAGTCTTCCAGTTCGGTTTTAATATTGTAGAGCCCCATACGATGCGCAAGCGGCGCATACACATACACCGTTTCTGAAGCGATCTTCAATTGCTTTTCGCGCTTCATGCTATCGAGTGTGCGCATGTTATGCAGGCGGTCGGCAAGCTTAATTAATATTACCCGTGGGTCGTCTGTGAGCGTGAGTAAAATCTTCTTAAAATTCTCCGCTTGCTGCGATGAATTAGCATCGAGCACATTGGAAATTTTTGTGAGGCCATCTACGATTTTTGCAATCTCTGCGCCAAATTCCCGCTCTACCATTTCAAGGGTGATATCCGTATCTTCTACGGTATCATGCAGCAAAGCGCATATCGTACTGCGCACTCCAAGTCCTATTTCTTCCACACAAATCATAGCGACAGCCAAAGGGTGCAAAATATAAGGCTCGCCGCTTTTGCGCCGTGTGGTTTTATGCGCTTCAGCGGCTATTTCGAATGCAACCCTTACCTGCTCTTTGCTTCCAGGCTTTAATTTCGGTTTTAAGGCCCTTAATAAAGCACGGTATTTACGAAGAATTTCCTTCTTTTCCTCCTCTTCATTCATCGTATATTTTGGGATGTCAAGCGCTGTGTCCATTTAACACGAATTTACACAAGAATTAAATTGAAAAATAAAATTTAAAATCTCGTTAATAATTGACATTTAATTGCCGGGAAAGAAAATTGAGGTATTGAGGTCGCACATCGCTTCCTCATTTTCTTTTTACAGATTCGAAAATTGCAGTTTTTTATTAAAAAATCCATTACTTTTGCCGCCCCAAAAGCGCATGTGGTGAAATTGGTAGACACGTCAGACTTAGGATCTGATGCCGCAAGGTGTGGGGGTTCGAGTCCCTCCATGCGCACTTTCTTCAAC
>Ga0134126_10002215_pt1 | contig 24613 bp, 17 predicted proteins | sample KB31752_FD_96881 | JGI IMG/M metagenome (GOLD analysis project Ga0134126, IMG submission 96881) | Terrestrial soil microbial communities with excess Nitrogen fertilizer from Kellogg Biological Station, Michigan, USA - KB3-175-2 | ecosystem: Environmental > Terrestrial > Soil > Unclassified ... | reverse complement strand
GGGCCCGCCGCGGCGGAAAAGCCGTAGATCACCAGGCGCCCGGTAGGCCCCAGGCACTGCTGGCTGCGCGCGAAGGATTTCCCGCCGATGGGGTCCATGACCATTTCAATGCCGTCCGGCGCGTACTTGCGCACGATCTGAACGAAATCGTCCTTTTCGTAATTGATGGCGTGCTCGACGCCCAGGCGGCGCAGCATTTCCTGCTTGGCCGGGCCGGCCGTGCCGAAGATGGTGACGCCGTGGGCCCGCGCCAATTGCACGGCGGCGATGCCAACGCCGCCCGCCGCGCTGTGAATCAGGATTCGGTCGCCGGACTGGAGATTGCCCATGGCGAACATCGAGTGATACGCCGTCAGATAGTTCACGGGAATGGCGGCGGCATCCTCGAAGGGCATTCCCGGCGGCAGGCGGAAAATCTGCCGCGCAGGCACGGCGGCCCATTCGCCGTAGGCGTTGAGAGAGGTGTAGCCGGCGACGGCGTCGCCGGGGCGAAACGTCTCCGCTTCGCCCGGCTTGCCCGGTTCGGCGGCGGCGACCTTTTCGACCACGCCGGAAATTTCGATGCCGGGAACAAAGGGCGGCTTGGGCGTGCCGGGATAGAGGCCCATCCGCTGGAGCAGATCGGCGAAGTTCACGCCGATGGCCTTCACGCGGATCAGCACTTCCCCTGGCTTCGGCTGCGGGTCCGGCACCTCCCGGGATTCAAAAACTTCGGGCGGCCCGTACCGCCGAACCACCATGGCGCGCATCTAAGTCTCCTTCTGCCGGATCGCCGCGCCGAGCTTTGGGCCTTCGGCGCCGCATTGCGATTCATGCACCGGCTTTTCATTTGGGTACGGAGGGCGTTTCATTCTAAACTACTCGACTTCTCCCATGACACACGAACCGAGACATAAAGGCATGCTTGCGGTGGTCGCGATACTGGCCGCGGCGGGCTCGTGCTGGGCGGCAAATCCTCCCGCCGGGGCGGCTGCGCGGCGGGCGGCACGAGTGGCGGGGCGGCGGGCGGCCGAGGCTCCCGCGCTGCTGGGGGCGATGCAGGAGGAGCTGAACCGCTCGATGGCGGCCCTTTCGAAAAGCGATCCGCCGGCCTATTTCATCAGCTATACGGTTACGGACCAGCACAGGGACGAGGTGTCTGGCTCGAACGGGGCCCTGCTGACCAGCACGGACGACCGCGGGCGCTGGCTGGAGGTGCAAACGCGAGTGGGCACCTACCAGCTCGACGACACGCACAAAATTGGCGACCGCGCAAGCTGGACGAGCCCGGGCGCGCCCGTCTCCCTGGACGACGATATTGCGGTGGTGCGGCGCGAAATCTGGCGCGAGACGGATCGCCAGTACCGCGCGGCCGTGCAGGCGCTGATCAAGGTGAAGACGAGCGAGCAAGTGCAGGTGCAGACGGCCGAAGGCGCGGCGCCGGATTTTTCCCACGAGGACCCGCACACCTATTCCGGCCCGTTCGTGCAAATCGGCGTGGACCGCAAGCCCTGGGAAGAGCGCGTGCGGCGCTATACCGCCGAATTCAGCAAATCGCCCGCGGTGATCAATTCGATCGCCACGTTCAGCGCGGTGGCGACGAATCAATATCAGGTGAACTCCGAGGGCACCAAGCTCGCGTTCGGGCTGATCCATTACCGGCTCGAGCTTTACGTGAAGACGAAGGCGCCCGATGGCATGGATATCGAGCGCTACGGAAATTTCGACTGGCTCGATCCGCAACATGCGCCGAGCGATGCCGCGGTGATGGAGCGCGTCCACAAGCTCACCGCCGAAGCGGAGGCGCTGGATAAAGCGCCGCTGGTGGAACCGTTTGCCGGGCCGGCCCTGCTGACGGGACGCGCCGCGGCCGTCTTCTTCCACGAGGTGTTTGGCCATCGTGCCGAAGGATTCCGCCAGAAGGACATCAACGAAGGGCAGACGTTCACCAGCAAAATCGGCCAGCAGATCCTGCCGGATTTCATTTCGATTAAGGACGATCCCACCGAGGCGACGCTCGGCGGGCAAATGCTGCTGGGGAATTATCCCTTCGACGATGAAGGCGTGCCGGCGCAGGACGTGGAACTGGTGGACCACGGCGTGCTGAAGACGTTCCTGATGTCGCGCTCGCCGCTGATCAATGTTCCGCACTCGAATGGGCACGGGCGGCGGCAACTGGGCTATGTGCCTGTGGCGCGGCAGGGCAACTTGATCGTGTCGAGCACGCGCACGATGACGGATCAGCAGCTTCGGCAGAAGCTGATCGAATTGGTGAAGCAGCAGGGCAAGCCCTACGGGCTGCTGATTGACGATATCGCGGGCGGGTTTACGTTTACGGGACGCGAGCAGCCGCAGGCATTTCAGGTGACGCCGCTGGTGGTGTACCGCGTGTTCGCCGATGGGCGGCCCGATCAATTAGTGCGCGGGGTGAATATCGTGGGCACGCCGCTGGTGTCGCTGACGAAAATCGTGGCCACTGGCGATCACGAAGAAATATTCAATGGCTATTGCGGCGCGGAATCGGGTTCGGTGCCGGTCTCGGCGGTTGCGCCGGCGATCCTGATCTCCGAAATGGAATTTGCGAAGAAGGAAACCTCGACCGATAGGCCGCCGATCTTGCCGCCGCCGCAGCATGATCCGGAAGCAAAGGGGCAACAGCCATGAGGCGTCCGATGAACCGCCTGGCCGGATTCTGCATGAGCGCGGTTTGCGGCATGGCTTTCGTTGCGGCAGCGGCAGGGCCGGCGAACGCGCGGGCGAAGGGCGCCTCGATTCCGGGCGCGGCGGCGGCGCAAGCACCCGTTCCCGCCGGCGATACGGATCAGACGCTGCGCGCCATGCACGACGAAATGGCGCGGTCGGTGAGCCGGTTGCAGATCGAAGGGCAGCAAAAGCCCTTCTACATCGAATATCGGCTGGTGGATTTGGATATTCGAGCGGTGAGCGCGTCGTTTGGCGCGCTGGTGTCGAGCGATTTGGCGCGGACGCGGCTGATGACGGTGAACGTGCGCGTGGGCGATTATCATCTGGATTCCTCGAACTTTCTGAGCGACGGCGGCGGCTTCCAGGGCTCGATGGGCAATTCGGGCGAAGTGGGCATAGACCGCGATTACAATTCGCTGCGCCAGGACCTGTGGATCGCCACCGATCAGGCCTATAAAGAAGCGCTCGTGCAGATGTCGCTGAAGCAGGCGTTCCTGCGGAGCCTGACGAAGCCGCCGGAGATTGACGATTTTTCGCGGGCGACGCCCCTGGTGGACGTGACGCCGCACGCGGAGCCCGATTGGACCACGCGCAATTGGGAAAATGAGGCGCGGAAGGTCTCCGCCGTGCTGCGCAGCTTTCCGCAAATCTACGGCTCGCACGTGAACTATTACCTGGTGTACGAAACGAATTACCTGATGACGAGCGAGGGCACGACGATTCGCACGTCGCACAGCCTGGCGGCAATCGAAGCGGCGCTCGATACGCAAGCCGACGACGGCATGCCGCTGCACAATTATTACGCGACCTATGCGGCAACGCCCGCGGGCCTGCCGAAGCCGGAGGATGCCGCGAAGGAAGTGGCGCAGGCGGGAACGACGCTGATGGAGCTGCGGTCGAGCCCGATTGTCTCCGATTACACCGGCCCGGTGCTTTTCGATCCGCCGGCGGCGGGATCCGTGCTGGCGCAGGTGCTGGAAGCGTCGCTTTCCGGCGCGCGGCCGCCGCTTTCGGCTGTGTCCGCGTTCGATCAGATCATGGCGCGCGTGGGAGGGCAGAGCGAATGGGAAGGGCGCGTCGGCACGCGCGTGCTGCCGGCGACCGTGTCGCTGGCGGACGATCCGACGGCGAAGGAATTTCAGGGCCAGCCGCTGCTGGGAGCGTACGACGTGGACGCCGAGGGCGTGAAGCCGCAGCGCGTCACGCTGGTGGAAAACGGCTTGTTGAAGAATTTGCTGATGTCGCGCCGCCCCGGGCCGGATTTTCGGAACTCGAATGGGCACGCGCGCTCCGCAATGCTTTCCGATCCGCGGCCGCTGAGCGCGAATCTGTTCCTGCAGGCGAGCGATGCGCTGGCGCCAGACGCGATGCAGAAGAAATTTATTGATGCCTGCCGCGACGACGGCCACACATGGTGCCTGGAAGTGAAGCGGATGGATAATCCCGCGCTTTCGTCGCTGAATTCGCAGGACTTCAGCGACTTCGTGCAGGAAGCGGCCGGCGGAATCGCCAGCGGAGAGCGAATCCCGCTGCTGATCTACAAGGTGTACGTGGCGGACGGGCGAAAGGAATTGGTTCGCGGCGGCACCATCGAAGGGCTTACGGTGCGTTCGCTGCGTAATATGCTCGCGGTGGGCACGGACGCGGGCGTGTATACCTACATGCAGAACGTGGCGGGCGGGTTTGCCGGCACCGCGCTAGGCGCATTCGGAGCAGCGCAGGGCGGCATTCCGAGCACAGTCGTAACGCCGTCGCTGCTGCTCGAAGACATGGAAATACGCGGCTTCCACGGCGAGCCGCGCCGCACGCCGATCGTCCCCATCGCGCCGCTGCAGTAAATCTTCAGCGCGCGCGTGCGCAGTGCTTGCGCCGTTTCGTTACTCTTACTGCTGCACGATGGCGAGAATGTCCTCGTCGTCGTTCAGCGAGACTTTATCCGGCTTCACGGGGAGTTCGAAGCGCACCGGCGTGGCCGGAGTCAGGTCGCGCAGCCATCCGATCAGCATCGTATCCTTCCCCACGTGAACGTAAATCGGCAGCGTGTCCATCCACGCGTCCGGCACTTCGGTGCGCGTCACCGTGCCGTTGACGAGCCACTTCCCGTTCTGCTGCGTCACCTGATAGGTGAATTTGTAGTGCGGCACTCCGGTGCCGTAGACGTACTGGCGGAAGAACCAGTCCATGTTGTGCTTTCCTTCGAGGTCCATGTGCGTGAGCATGTGCTTTTCCACGATGGCCTTGAAGTCCTCGGTGGATGCGGCCTTGTTGTTATAGGTCTGAGTGAAATCGTGCATCGTATCCTTGAAGATGTGGTCGGGATCGGTGCGGTTGGTCACGTCGCGCATCATCATGCGAATCATGTGCAGGATCAGGCCGCCCTTATCGTAAATCACTGTGTCATATCCATCGGGGGCTTGCGAGGAATCGAGACGGAGCCCCATCCAGACCGGCCCGAGCGAATCGTAGGTGTGGCCGAAGGCGTTCTTGTGCAGCAGCTTTTCGCGGTCCAGGCGAATGCGCTTCAGATACTCGCCGAAGTTCCGCCGGTATTCCACGTAAAGATTGCCGGAAAATTGCGCGAAGCCTTCGGACATCCATTGGTCGTGATAGCTCTTCCAGCCGACGCGGTGGCCCCACCATTGATGCGAGGTTTCGTGCGCGCGGAAGAAATCGCTGGCGCCGGTCTGGTCGGTAACCCCGAGCACGTCGCGCTGCGTGGAATCGAGAAACGTTACGACGGAGAGATAAAGCAGCCCCGGCCACCCTTGTCCGTAGGTGTACGGAATGTCCGTGACGCTCAGCCGCGAATAGGGGAACGGCCCGTAGTAATTTTCAAAGAGCTGCAGGCAGTTGCCGATCTCGTCCGTCATCTCGCCGCTGGTGCGGCTGGCATCCAGCTGGCCCACGGGCAGCTCGCTGGCCGGGTTCATGCCCGGCAGGTCGCGCGTGGCCAGGGCCCCTCGAAACGCGTCGTTGGGGTTGCGGTTCGCGGCCACTTCCACCTCCACCGGCCCCACCTTGCGTTCGGTTTCCTTCAGGTCGCCGAAGGCGAAGCCCGCTACGGCCAGCGGTATGTCGCTTTTCCAATGCGCGATTCCATCGTGCGCCTTTTCCACAGGGCTTCCGGTGGCGATCAGCACGTCCCGCTTCGGAAAATGGAACGTAAGATCGAAATCCACGCGCGTGGCGAATTGGTTGGGCTGGCCCGGATACCATCCGTAGCTTGGGCAGAAATACATCCCCGCGCCCTCATTGCGGACCACGCGCTTGCCTGCATACTGGAATTCCAGCGTCTGCGTCTTCCCTGCTTGCGAAGGCTGCGCCAGAACCACGGCAACCCATTCGCCGAAATCCTGAGGCCGGTCCTTCTCCTCGCGCGCCTGGAAGAAGGCAAGCGGCGTGCCCTGATCGTTTTTCACAGACGAGACGCGCGCGTTCGAATCGAGATCGAACACCATCACGCGTTCGCCCGACACGCGCTCGAGCAGTCGAACGTCCGCCGTGGCCGAAAGCTCGGCGCCACCCGTGACGGTGGTATCCAGCTTGTAGCCCTGGACGAGCATCGTGTCTTTCGCGATCGGGTCGTTGTAAGCAGCGCTCGACGTGACGTTGCCCGCCGGAAAGTGCATCCAGGTATCGAACTCGTTGAGCGACTCGCGCCCCCGCCAGCGCCCCACCGAAACTTCCTCAGGATCGAGCGCATCGTACCGCGCGAGCACCCATCCCGCCTGTGAAGTGTTCATCTCCGCGGCAAAATAAGCGGTCCGAGCGTGATCCCGCGACATCACGCCCTGAAACAGTCGCGGCAGAATCGAAATCCCCAGGTCCTCGCGCTCGGTCTGCTGCTTGTTATAGAGCTCTCCGAGCTGGCCCGATGCCACGGGGCCCCAATGCACCTGCCGCGCGACTTCGTCGAAAAATCCGTCGGAGACCGAAAAAATCGCCTGACTGAAATCCATATTGACAGTCGCCGCCCCGGCGAGCAGTTGAAGTTGCTGCGCCTCGATCGGATTGGGCGGAAGGATTTGTACCTTGCCGCGTCCCTGGAACGCGGCAGCGAACTCCACCCCGTTCGCGGGCTTCGCGAATTGAATGGCGCCGCTGATCAACGTGATGTGAATTCGGTCCCGCACAATTTCGATATTTTCCACCGCCGCGGATTTCGTCTCGTCGAACACCGGCTGCGCGACGGCGGTCCACGCCGAAGCCGCGTCCTGCGCCCTGCACGCGCGACTCCCAGCTAGAATTACCGCGGAAAGGATAAGAACCATGCAGCTGATCCTGCTCGGAGAAATTTTCTTCATAGGAAACACCCCTTACCCTCCTGGACGATTGGCGGAGTATATAACGGAAGGAGTTCGGCGCAAGCCTTCGGGAACGTGCCTGTTGCTGCTTGGAAACCTCTCCGGAAAGCCGACGCGGCTCTTGAAAGCGGCCCGGATCGCCAGTCGGCGAGGGCCAGCCAGCCCTGCGCCCTCTCTGCCGTGGCCCGCGCGGGCTCGCCTGGAATCCAGAAGCGGCAGAAGTGGAGCGACCAGACGATAAAGCCGGAGGCGAGATGCAAAAGATCACGCCGTACCTATGGTTCGGCGGGAAAGCGGAAGAAGCGGCGGAGTTTTACGTTTCGATTTTCAAGGACTCGCGAATTGCAAATGTACGGCGGCGCCGGCCCCGGGGCGAAGGGCGCGGCGATGTCCGTCGAGTTCGAAATCGAAGGGCAGCCGTTTATCGCGCTGAATGGCGGGCCACAATTCACGTTTACGCCCGCGATATCGTTCTTCGTGAACTGCGAGACGCAAGCGGAAGTGGACGAATTGTGGCGCAGGCTTTCCGCGGACGGCGCGCCAAACCGGTGCGGATGGCTGCGGGACAAGTTCGGCGTTTCCGGGCAGATGATCCCCACGGCGCTCGGAAAGTTGATGGGCGATCCCGATCCGGGGAAATCCAGGCGCGTGATGAAAGCCATGTTGCAGATGGGGAAGATTGACGTCGAGGGGCTGGAGCGGGCCTACCAGGGCGCCGGGGCGGCTAGCTGACGGAGACGTATGGAGTCGGCAAGACGTTGCAGGGCAGCAGCTTACAATTTTTTCCGGCGCATGCATCGGAACGGGGGTCTGCGGCGTCTAACGGGGAGTCGAGCCCCTCGGAGAAATCGGCAAAGTACCAGGGCTCGGCGTACATCGCAATCATAGAAGGGACGGCATTATGAACCGCAATTCAATGGAAACTATAGGGATACGCTACACCGGCTGGGCTGCGCTGAACCGCGACCCCCTGGAAGACACAGTCGAATACACCTGCCCCAATTGCGGGGCCAAGGGCGCGAAGACCGCCCGGCGCCCGCGAGCCGCCTATCACTTCACCGACGGCTTCATACAGGACTTGCAGGGCGAGGCGACCACCTGCCGCGCCTGCAAGCATTCGCTGCGCGTCTCGCCCGTCGTGATGCTCCACGATCAGGACGAGCTGCGCCGCTTCCACGCCGTCTTCGCCGCAGACCTGGAAGTCTCGAGTAATTAGGGGCCGTGATTGGTGAGCGGTGATTAGTGACTCAAGCCTGCGAATCAGCCGGCGACTTCCATTTCAGCTGCTTGCGCGGCGCTTTGTGCTTCACTTCTACAACTATTGAGGTCCAGTCCCAACCTCCCTCTTTGCTGCACCTCAGTTCGTAGCGGCCGGGCGGCACATCGACGAGGGAAAATTTGGCGTCGCTGCCGGTGAGGCAAGCTGCCAGGCGAGGAGGCCGTCGCCGAGCGCCCCCGCTAACCCGCAGCAGCCATTCAGGTTCTCTCAACCACCTCGAAGCGACCGAGCGCCAATCGGCACAAGCACGACGGCCCTAGTCCGTCATCCGCATCCAACAATCGCGCCGGGTCCAAGTTCCGCACTGGAACAGCCCCAACCGAATCGCGTCCCATTTCGGGAAGCCGCACCGCCCCGCTCGTCGGCCTCTAGCCTCGCACCCGCACCAATCAAAGCAAGCCGCCCTCATTCGCCTCCCGCAACGCACCCTCGTTTTCGGTCTACATCCGCGATGGGCAGACGATAGAGGGCACATCCGCCGTTGATCCTGCGAGCGGGCACGTCATCAAAGTAGAAGTGACGCTCACGGTGGTGAAGTAGGCCCGGTGGCGGGCGGCGCGATGCGAATTCACCAGAGGGCTTTCACACGGGCGCCGAGCGGCGGGTATAATGGGCTTGGCGCCACATTTCGGCTTCCTCCCGCGCTCCCCCGCCCTGCGCCAGGAAAATCAAGGCAGCCGCAGACCTTCACACTTTCAGGACACCATCATGCACCGATTCGCTGTGCTAGGCTTTCGACGCGCAACACGCAATGGATTGCCGGTGAATATATTTTCCGTGCTGCTTCTGTGCCTGGCGCTGGGGTGCGCCCCGCTTGCCGGCGCGCAGGCGAAATCCGAAACGATTGTGGTGAATCCCGATGCGCCGAGCCATCCCTTCCCGCATTTCTGGGAGCAGATGTTCGGCTCGGGCCGCGCCACGCTGAGCCTGCGCGCGGACTATCGCACGGACCTGCACGAGGTGAAGCAGATCACGGGCTTCGAGTACGTTCGCTTCCACGCGATTCTGGACGACGACGTGGGCCTCTACGACGAGGATGCGCAGGGCCGGCCGCAGTACGACTTCTCCTATGTGGACGAGATCTACGACGGCCTGCTGGCAGCCGGCGTGCGCCCCTATGTGGAATTAAGCTTCATGCCGAAAAAACTGGCGTCGCAGGACGTGGAAAACGCCTTCTGGTATCACCCGATCACTTCGCCGCCGAAAGACTGGAACAAATGGTCCGACCTGATTACGCATTTCGCGCAGCACCTGGTGGACCACTACGGAATTGCCGAAGTCTCGCAATGGTATTTCGAGGTGTGGAACGAGCCGAATATAGATTTCTGGGCCGGGAATCCAAAGGAAGAAACCTACTACCACCTGTACGACGTAACCGCGGAGGCGCTCAAGAAAGTAAATCCGCGGCTGCGCGTCGGCGGGCCGGCGACGGCCCAGGCGGCATGGGTGGACCGCTTCATCCGCCACTGCGTGCAGAATCATGTGCCGCTCGATTTCGTTTCCACGCACGTCTACGGCAACGATACGGCGCAGCATGTGTTCGGCACGAATGAAACCATCCCGCGAACGCAGATGGTCTGCCGCGCCGCCGCCAAAGTCCACAACCAGGTGAAGGCGTCCGCGCGCCCCAGCCTGCCCATCATCTGGAGCGAATTCAACGCCAGCTATGCGAACGAGCCGGACGTGACCGATTCCGTGTTTATGGGCCCGTGGCTGGCAAACATGGTGCGCCAGTGCGACGGCCTCACCACGATGATGAGCTACTGGACGTTCTCGGACGTGTTCGAAGAGCAGGGCGTGGTGAAGCAGCCCTTCTATGGCGGATTCGGGCTGCTCGCCGAGCGCGATCTGCCGAAGCCCTCGTTCAACGCCTTCGCGCTGCTGCACAGGCTGGGCGATCGCCGCTTGTCGCTCGATTCGGATTCGGCGCTGCTGACGCGCCGTGCGGATGGGACGTTCGTGCTCGCCGTGTGGAATCTCTATCCCGCCGAAGAGCGGAACGGCGCGCCGAAGCGCGTTACGATCCAGTTGAAAGGCGGCGCACGCCTGCGCGAAGCCGCGATTTCGCGGCTGGATTCGCAGCATGGCTCGCTATTCGATGCGTACGAGGCGATGGGCAAGCCGATCTATCCAACCGCCGCGCAACTCGAGAAACTGCGCGACGCCGCCAAGCTGCCGGCGCCCGAGACCGTGCCCATACAAAATGGACAGATCACGCTGACGATTCCCGCTCAGGGATTGGATTTAGTCGAACTGCGATGAGCGGGCGGCGGGGCGCTGGGTTCCGGCAGCGGGATTGCGGGAGAAGGCTTCGTTTCCTGCGGCAGGGACGGGGCGTAGTTCTTAAATCCGGCGCGCAGCATTCCGCGGATTGCCTCCGGATTTTTCATGAACGTGTTCCATACGAACGCGCTGCGCGCATTTTCGGCCATCACCAGGCCGATTCCCGTGTCAATCCCCACGATGTCGCTATCGTACCAATTCGTGAGCGGGTTGAAGGCGTCCACGAACCCGTAGCGGCTCCAGGTGCCCGTGCCATAGCGGAATTGGATATTGCGCAGCACGCGCATCACCGGCTGCGGCAGAAACGGCAGCGAGCCTGCCGAAGCGCAAGGAACAATCGTGCCATCAATCGGGCCGGTCTTCTGCGGCCCGCCCCACACTTGATAGCCGTGCTCGGAATCGGACGCGGTAATGCCCCAGAGATTCGGACCATAGTCGGGATAATCCTTCGAGAGGGTGATGCAGAAGCGCCGGTGTGCTTCGGTAGCGAAGACGGAATTCTGGAAATAATCCGCATAGGCGTCGCGCTTCGAGCGAAAATCGAACCACGCCTGCGAATATTGATGCACGAAGATCGGCGCGGACGAGCCGATGTAACGAATGCCCTGGTAGTCGAACCAATTTCGATTCCACGCTTCCCACGTGCCGGCACGGAGCGGGTGCGAGGAGGAGCCGAGCCCCATCAGGTACATCACCATCATCTCGCTGTAGTTATCCCAGCGGTATTGGAGAAAACCGGTCTCCGGCGTCCACCCGTGCGGGAGGATCAATGTGTCCTCCGAAAGCCATTGCCAATTCACGCGATTGAAAATGTACTCGGCCAGATGATTGATTTCGGAGTGCTGGAAATGCTGGCGGCAGGTGAGAATGCCGCAGAGCAGGAGGGCGGTATCAATCGAAGAGACCTCGGATTGCCACAGCCGCTTGCCAGTGTTGATGTCTGCCCAATGATAGAAAAACCCTTGCTCGACGGGCACCTTCTTCGGATTCGAAAGAAAACGGAGGGCGGCGAGCACGCGGTCGCGCGCCTCTTCATAGGAGACGTAGCCGCGATATTCACCGATGCAGAGCGCCGTGAAGCCGAAGCCGGTGGCGGCGATGCTGCCGAGCGAGCTGTAATCGTTGGCGCGCACGTTGCAGCGGTCGCGGACCAGGCCCGTCTTCGGATTCACCTGCTCCCAGAAATAGAGGAAATTCGCGCGCTCGGTGCGCTCGAGGAAAATCTGGTCCTGCTCAGTGAGATAGACGAACGGCTTGGGGGCGTCCGGCGCCGCCGCAGGAGCGGGAGTGGGCGCGCTCGTTCCAAAATCCTGGGCTTGCAAGCCGGCGAGCGGGACGCAGGCGCCCACGGCGGCAAACTGCTTCAGCAGCTCCCGGCGCGAGAGCCCATTGCCCGTACTACGAGTATTCCGGCGCACCGCTTCGATTCTAGACGATACCCCCGGCGAATTGAACCTGCACACGTCGCCGAGCGCGGCGCACGGAATCGGCGGCCGAGGGGCGCCATCTTCCGGCAGCGGGGTTTTCATGAGCGCGAATCGCCATGCGCAAGCAGTGCGAAGGGCAATTGCGAGAATATTCCGGCCAAAGGCAACGTCGAGCCCGAGCGGGTTCGTCGCGCGACGAGGCGCTCTCCGGTGAAGACATTCCGCCACTCCGACGGGGCGTGCGCGGGCAGCGATAATCCTTCCGCACCCCAGGCGCCGCGGCCCAGCGGAAATTCACCGGGAGGAACGACCCTGCTGAGCAGTCGCGGGACAGCTACCAGCGCCCAGGCTCCCCGAAAGGAACGCGCAAACGCGCACACAAACTCGGATTTTCTGCCCGAGGCGGCGAGGGGCACATATCGTCCATCGCGGAATAATGCGCCGCTCTCGCGGCGGAAATTCAGGGCCCTGGCGGTGAGGAAGAGCTTAATGCGTCCATCCTTCCAATTCGCGAGCAGGTCCTGCGGCGAAGGCGCGCCGGTTTTCTGCGCGCTGAGTTCCTCGAGCAGAGCGGTGCGCCGGGGGAAATTCACGAACCGGCGATTATCGGGATCGGTGAGCGAAAAGCGCCACAATTCCGTGCCCTGGAAGAAATCGGGCACGCCCGGCGCGGTGATCTTCAACAGGGCTTGCGAGAGGGCATTGCATGCGCCATACACGGCGATACTTTGGAGGAAATCCGAAAATTCCGAGCGGAACGGGGTCTGCGACTCGGGGTCCACGATCGCGGCAAGGAACCGCTTCAGGGCGACTTCATGCGCTTCGTTCGGCAGGACCCAACTGGTATGCGTCTTCGCTTCGCGCGAAGCCTTCAGAATGTAGCGCTCGACGCGCTCGTGCAATTCGCCGGAATTTTCCTCGTCCCGTTCGAGCGGCCAGATGCCGAGCAGCGACTGGTAGATGAGCACCTCCTCATTCGGGCTGGGCACCAAGTGGCCTTCGACAACCGCTTTTTGCGATTTGTTGAGGCGCGACCAGCGGCGCAATCTGGCCTGCCATTCGCGGGTGAGCTCCGAAATCACGTTGATGCGGGCACGAACGTCTTCGCTCCACTTCGTGTCGTGGGTGGAAGTGGCATTCATCGTGTGCGGATGGCGCTTCAGGGCCGCGGCATTGTATTGGTGGAACGCATGCACGCCGAAGCGCATTTGCCGGCGGAAGGGATTGCAGCCAACTTCGTTGAGCGAAATCAATCCGTGGTGGACGTAGAAGGCCGTGTCCTCGAATCCCTTGGCCATCACGGCGCCCGTGAACTGCTGCCAGCGCAGCAGGAAATCCAACCATTCCCTGGCATCCATCGCGGGCGCGGGGGAAACCTCGACCAGAAATACCCGCGCGAGAAAGTCGAAGGCGGCGGCAGAGGCGACGTTCGCCGGCGTGCGTTCCCGCGCAATCGAGTATGCCTGCCCGAGATGCACGCGATCGAAAGGGAGAAGCTCGAGGGAATGAAAATATGTTCGGTAGACGGCAAGACGCGCGGTGATTTCCTTCAGGGCTCGGATCAGGTCGCGCATCGGGATGTCGCGGCCGAACGGGTCCATCGTTGCGAGGCGGCCGAGGCGGTAGGAAAGCACCTGGATATCCGAGCCGAACAGCTCCTCCATCACCTGCTTTTTGCGCACGTACCACGTCTCCGAAAACGACGCGTGAATACCGGTGAAATCGCGATAGATATTTTCGAGTTGGCGCGCGCCATCCGGATCAACGAAAAGCGTGTTGAGGGCGTTCAGAAAGTCGTAGCCGGTGGTTCCGGCGACGGGCCAATCCGCGGGAAGGCGCTCGGCGCCCGAAGTGATTTTTTCGACGATGACGTAGACGTTGAGCGCCCGCGAATCATCCTGCGCGGAGGCGCGGCGCGCCTGCTGAAGCCGCTCGAGGTATTCGCGGGGATCGCTTAGGCCGTCAATGTGATCCACGCGCAGGCCGGAGATGCGCTCGTCTGCCACGAGCGGCAGAATGCGCGCATGCGTGGTGCGAAAGACGCGTGCGTCCTCGACGCGCAAGGCGATGAGGTCGTTGATATCGAAAAAGCGCCGGTAGTTGATTTCCTCGGTAGCGGTGCGCCAATAGGCCAGGCGGTAGGCCTGACTGCGGAGCAGCGCGTCGAGCCGCTCGAATGAAGCCGGATTCCCGCTTTCGCCATTCAAGGCGGCAAGCGCTTCATCCACCGCGGCATGGACGCAGCTTTCCTCGCGATAGAGCTGCCAAAGCTCGCGCTTGGCGTGATTGATGTTGCTCTCCTGCGCGGCGCCGCGCTCAGCAGATTGCAGCGAGGCAAGAATCTCACCGAGCTTTTCCGCGGCGGATTTGTCCTGCGGCTCGCGCGCCCGGAGAGCTTCAACTACAGGGTCCAGAATCATTGCATACGTTTTCGGGCTGATGGGAACTCGGTTCCCCTCGGCCAATGCATGAAAGCCTTTATCGTCAAAGCGGAGCACGATTCCCTGAGCCAGAAGGACGCGACCATACAAATCCGAAAGCAACGGCACAACGATGCGGTTGCGTTGCAGCTCCGGCGATTTGGCTCCGGGCGCGTCCCAATCAATATCGAAAAATTCGGCGAAGGAGGAGGCGCGGCCATTTTCGAGAACGTCCATCCACCAGGGATTTTCGGGGCTGGCAGCCATGTGGTTCGGGACGATATCGAGCAGCAAGCCCATGCCGTATTCCCTGAGGCGCGCAACGAGGCGCGAGAATTCCTCTTCGGTCCCCAGCTCGGAATTGATGTGCATCGGATCGGCAACGTCGTAGCCGTGGGCGCTGCCGCGGCGCGCCGTGTCTTTCGGCGAAGAGTAAAGATGCGAGATTCCGAGATCATGAAGATACGGAATGAGCCTTTCCGCATCGGCGAAGCGGAAATTCAGATTGAACTGTACGCGGTAGGTGGCGGAAGGAACGCGCATGGACGTTACTCCACGCGAAAGGAGAGTTTTGCTCCCAAGGATCGGAACGATTTAAGCCACTGGCCCGCATCGCCATCCACCTGCGCGGAGTGGTCCACGACGCGCGGGTAAAATACGCGGAACAAGCCGAAGTAGATGTTCTGCACGCGCCACAGATGTACGCGGAGGGGCATGGAGCGGGCCACGTCCACCGCCGCGTCCAGGGCTTCCAGCAGGGCGAGCCGGCCGGGATTGGATTGAAGCTGCTCGGCCACATGCTCGATCTTCTTGCGCAGGGCGAACTCGATGGTATCCACATCGAGGGGGACGCCGATGCGCTTGACCTCGCTCAGCAAGGATTGGATGCGCTGAGTATCGAGCGGTTCCGCTTCGATTTGCTCGCGCAGATCGGCATTGAGCGTAAACTCCGCCGCGGCTTGCAGGTTGCGAATGGCGGGCAGATGCAGCACCGAGAGAAATCGCATCAGAGGGGCCCGGTTTTCGTAAAGCTGGCGATAGGCGGATTCAGCCTCCTGCAGGGCCGAGCCGAGAATCTGCTTCACGATCTTGCGCTGCTCATCGCGGAAGAGGAGCCGGAGGGTGTAGCTGCCGCTGCCAAAAAGCTTGTCCACCACGTGGACCAGCTCGGTGAAATCGCCTCCTTCGAATGCGCGCGTAATCTCGTTTGCGGCGGCGTGAAAACCTTCATCGCAGGTGAAGCGACGAACCCCGCCCGTAAGCAAATGATCTCCCAGGTGAACCACACCGTAGGATATTTCAGCGGATTCTCGGGTGATGTCCGAAGTGATGTTCGCGCGGCCAGTGGCCAGCCGGGCGCGGCCTGAGGAAAGGCCCTGCGCTTCTTTGCGCTCGACTGTGTAGCAATAGATCGTCGTCTTATCGCCGAAATTCTCGAAAAGCGAACTGAGGGCATAATGCGCGCCGACGCGAAGCAAGTCCAGCATCGCCGCCTTCACAAACCGCTCGTACACCTGGCGCCCATCGCCATTTTCGGGGATATTGCTCTTTGCGGCCGAGAGCCGATCCAGAAACTGTCCTTCGAGCGGCGCCTGCTCCGGAACAAGGCTATCGGTGAGCTGCAGCGCGCGGCCGGCATACTGAATCGCCTGGACCGTCTCGATCCCCGAAAGTTCATCAAAGAACCAGCCGCAACTGGTGTACATCAGCATCGCGTGGCGCTGCATTTCCAGGAGCTTCAGGGCCAGGATCGTCTCATCGAGGCTCAATTCGCGCCCGCTCTGCCGGCGAAGGAACCCGCACACGGACTCGGGCGAGCGGTCCAGAACCACGGAAATATATTCATTGCGCGCCTGCCAGGGATCATGAAAGACAGCGCGGCCCTGCTGCTCGAAGAGCGGGGCGAGACTGTCGCGGAGCCAATCCATCGCCTGCCGCAGCGGGGCGCGCCATTCCTGGTTCCATTCCGGATGCACCCCCGCGTTGCAGCCGCAATTGCTCTTCCACCGCTCGATGCCGTGAATGCAGCTCCACGAAGTATTCTCGAAAATTTCCACGTCGTGCGTGGGCGGGTATTTTTCGAGGAACTCGCCGTAATTCGTGAGGCGCGCGAGGCCCTGCGATTCGATGTAATGAAGCGCGTAGGCGAGCGCCATATCGCCATGCGAGCGATGGTGGCCATAGGTTTCGCCGTCGGTGGCGATGTGGGCCAATTGCGGCCAATCGCGCGACTCCGAAAATGTGCCGAGCAATCGGTGAGCAAAATCCTCGCCCTTATCGAGCACGTTCTCGAATGCGACGGCGCGCGAAGCGGGACCATCATAGAAAAAGAGACTCATCTCGCGGCCGGAGGGCAACTGGATGCGGTAGGCGCGAGAGGGATCAATTTTCCCCGAACTGACGTCGTGCCACTTCGGGGCGCCAATTTTGCGCACCTGCCGCGCGGAAGCGGGGGAAAGAATCGTGAAGCGCATGCCCTGAGCAGCCAAGGCATCGAGGGTGGCAAGGTCCACGGCGGCCTCTGGGAGCCACATTCCCTCGGGCGAGAATCCGAATCTGTGCTCGTAATCCCGAATGCCCCAGAGGACCTGCGTCTCTTTATCGCGCGTATTCGCGAGCGGCAGAATCATGTGATTATAGGCCTGCGCCAGGGCGGATGAATGGCCGGAGCGCGATTCGCGGCTCTCGGTGGCCGTCAGTTGAATCGCGGTGTAGACCTCGGGCGAGCGGTCCTGCATCCAGGAAAGCAGCGTCGGGCCGAAATTGAAGCTGATTCGGGCATAGTTATTGACGATGGATTCGATTCGGCCCTCGCCATCCAGAATGCGGGCGGCAGTGTTTGGCGCATAGCATTCCGCCGTGACTCGCTCGTTCCAATCGTGATAGGGATACGCGGAGTCCTGCACCTCGACGGATTCAAGCCAGGGATTTTCTCGCGGAGGCTGATAGCAATGGGCATGGACGCAAAGAAAGCGTTCGGTCAATGGGGTCTCCCGCGCGCCGGGACACGCCCCCGTCAGCGCTAGGCGGCGCGACATTAAGTATACAACCGCGCCTTGTATTCATTTCCGAACGCGCATCAAACGCCCGGCAAATAAAAGCAAAAAGTTCAGGATCACAAGCAGGTCCGTGACGGCCGGGACCTGCGAGGCGCCCCGGAAGGGGTTACACGCCGGCTTAGGCGGCGCGGGCCGCGGCATGAGCGGCTTTCCTCGCCACGCGGCTTCGCGCGGACTTGCGTAGGGCGGAGGGTCGGCGCCGCCGGCGGTGGGAGCCTATCGAGACGGCTTCCGAATGCAATCTGCCGCAGGACGCGTCCGTCGCCGCGGCTTCAGCGGAGTCCTTCCAAGGACAAGCCTCCATACAGCAAATAAAATCGCCAAGTGCCATCCGAGTGCTCCTTCCGTTGTGCGCTTCGATTGGTGACGCCAAAACCGAGCAACCTGCCCGCGTTCCCTGCCGCAGGCACACGTCGAGTAGGCCATAGCACAGGTTACGAGAACATACAGGGAATCTTCTAAGCGGGACGGTTTGTAGCCGTACAAAACGAAGGAAAAAGCGCGAAGGGAACTACGATTCGGCGGTCAATCGGCGGCGGACACTCGCCGCGACGACATTCGCCGGTTAACGCGATCAGAGGCAAATTCAGACCGAAAGGCTACGGCTCGATGATCTGGTTTCGAACGGCGTAGCGAACCAATTCGCTGACGGAGTGGATCTCAAGCTTGCGCATGATATTCGCCCGGTGGGTTTCCGCCGTCTTCACACTAATGCTCAGCAGCGACGCAACTTCCTTGCTGCTCTTGCCCTCGGAGAGCAATTGAACGATCTCCCGCTCGCGCGAGGTGAGGCGGTCGCCGATCACTTCGGGGATCTCCGACGATCCTGTTCCGCCATTGTTGAAATTGCTCAAAATCAGCTCAGTGGCGCGCGGTGTGAAGAATGGCTTGTGATTCGCCAGCGTCTCCACGGCGATCACCAAGTCGCGATCCGAATCCGATTTCACAATGTAGCCGCGCACGCCGGCTTCGAGAATCTCGCGAATCAGCTGGTCCGAATAGTGCACGGAAAGCACGAGCACTTCTGTGTTCGGCGAAGCCTTCAGGATTCGCCGCGCCGCCTCGACGCCGTTCAGCTCCGGCATCGTGATATCAAGAATCACGACGTCAGGTTTGAGTTCTTCCGCCTTTGTCACCGCTTCCCTGCCGGTATGCGCTTCGGCGCAAATTGTCCAGCCGGAATGCGTCTCCAAAAGGGCCTTCAGCCCTCTGCGCATCAGATCGTGGTCGTCTGCTATGAGAATCCGAAGCGATTTCATGGCTGCCCTCCCAAGCGTACGCGCATCGGTGCTGCTATTTTTTTCGGGAACCGCCGCCCTGGATGCAGAAGAAGCCATTGCAAGTCACCTTTTCCTTGAATTTCGTTGGCTCAAAAGCTTGCGCAGCATTTTTCGTGCCAGATACCCGCGTACCGGAATAGGGCCACTACGCCGGGATTTTACGCAAGCGTCCCGAGCGTTCTACATCGCCGAACCGGGTAGAAACCGGTGCGGCGACGGTAATTCCTGCCCTCTCCCGACCAAGGCTGCCCAAGTCCTATTTTAGTCCATCTACTAGTGGGAACGTAGCGATTGCCTTCCCGTCCGGACGCATTCGCCACGCCGTGGCATCCGAACCGGAACCCGCGTTTCGATTTAAAATCGAATCGTTGGCCCAATCGCGACGCGCAGATTATTATGCGCGCCGTTGTTAAAATAAATTTCGTCGCCTACATCCAGGCGCAATCCAATCGGCCCCCAGAACGCTTCGGCGCCTCCGCCAGGATAAAAAACCGCGTTCATGTTGTCCGATTCGAGACCGCCGACTTCTCCGGTGAAACTGCCGGGCGTCACGGCGCCCGAACCGAATCCGAAGTGGATAAAGCCCCCCTTCGCTGTTACGAACAACCGCACAGGCCCGCGGTTGGTTTGAAGCTTCGGCCCGAACAGCCCGTCTATCACACGAAAATGGCTCCGCTGCACGGAAACTGCTCCGCCCGTAGTTGCAAAATTCGAATTAAAAGCCTGGTCAAAGCCGTAGGCCATTTCGCCTTCCAACTGCACGTACGGATTCACGTTCACCGAAAGGCGTCCGCCCACGCCGACCACATTCGTTTTTGTCGCCTGCAGACGGAACAAGTTTGCGAAGACCCCGATCTCGGCATGATCCGTGTCCTGAGCGAAAGCCCCCGGCACAATCACGACCCCCGCCAGCGCGAGGCACAGCATCCGAACAATCCACTTCATCGCTCTCTCCTGTCCCGTTTCCGGGCAACGAGGTCGCGTTCGAGGCTCCTCGGTGATGGCTCCGGCTGGGAAAGTTGCCGTTTGGGCGCGAATCCAGGTCCGTTCACCTGGATTGATCATAAGAAAGATGGGTTCGCACGGGCAGCAGCTCTCCGTTGGCCATTTCGGGAGGACGAATGCGAGCGTCGTCGAGCGCGGTGCAATGACGGTACGAGGCAATCTCGCGACTCGATGCCAGCAGCACCGACCGGTGCCGCGCATACCTGCACTCCGGGGATTTTTGTTCGTCCCGCTCGCGGATTTCCACCAACGCCTGTTGATTGTCTATTTCCATCAGCGACCGCCCTCGTTTCTTATGGCCGAAAGCGCTCAACCACGCATCTGAGTAGACCAGACGCGTCCCGTGTGGGCCATCCCAGGCATCCTGTATGCTTTAGGGGAGCTTCCTGTACTCGAAGGAACGACCGTTTTAGCATCCCTCTTGACAGGTGCGTGGGCGCAGCGCGCTAGCGGAGATTTGGGTCGCGCCCTCGCCGGGGACCACAGATGGAAATGCCCTATTTGCCCGGCTTTGAAGCCGGTCAGGTGCGGGTGCGTGCAAAATACGCGGGAACGTGTATTGATGGGATTTTAGCGCACAGGTACAACTCGGGAAGCAATCGGGGAGTGCCGAAAGGATTCGGCGCAACACGAAGTCCCAGGAGGACCAATGCTACGATGGGCTTTGGCGTTTTTCATTATCGCCGTAATCGCGGCGGTATTCGGTTTTGGCGGCATCGCTGCCGCCGCCGCGGGTATCGCGAAAGTGCTGTTCTTTATCTTCCTCGTTCTGTTTGTGGTGGCCCTGCTCAGCGGGCTAGCGCGCCGGACCTAGGCCGGACGGAGGCGCACTGGCGCGTTTGCCTCCTGTCCGGAATGCTCTCCCCCCACCCCAAATCCGCATAGTATGCGGAGAGGATGGTCTGGATCCGTCCTCTCCGCACCTTTCTTCGTCGTTAGACGACTTGAAACGCCTAACGGGCACCTGTTCGCGTCTACATTTGCTCGCTCTGGCGCGTGCGGTGTTTACCCGATTGCTGATCTGACGCATGCCCCTAAGATGAGGGGTCTGACTCGCGGTTTGTTCGCGGCTGCGGGTACCGGAGAAGTTATGAGCCGCAGGCACTCCTCGCTATTTGTTGCCCTGATGGGCGTTCCGCTGGTCGGTCTGGCGCTGGCCCACGCCCCATATTCGGCATCTGCTATGGGATATAGCAGCCGGAGCACCGTGTGGCCTTCGCGGCAGGGCGTCGCGGCGCTGGCAGAGCACCCGCCAACTGTGCCCGATGCTGCGGAGCAGAGTGCATACCCAGAGCCCGGGCTCAGCCAGGCGAACCGCGTGGCCCCGATAGGAGCGGTGGGCTCTAGCGACGCGCGGAGCGACTCCCAGAACCGCGGGTACCAAAGCAGCTTGTTTCCCATGGCGGCGCTGCTGGCGCTTTTTGCCACGGGCGGAATAGTGCTTTTGCGCAGGATTGCACGAATGATCGTCTGAGCTGGATTTCCGCGGCTCTGGAATGCCCCGTCGCATGCCCGCGGGCGCGAGCGGCACATGGAACGGCAGGCGGCTAATTTTTATTATCATCGGGCGCGGGGCTGGCTGCAGGGGCCGCTCACGCGGAAGGACTTGGAATCGGCCCGCGCTGGCTTTCGTGCGGCAGCCGATTTTCTATCGCGGACCCGCGCTGCGCAAACACTTCGCAACATTACCAACGCCCCGGGAGCCGAGTTCGCCCGTGTCGCGCTGGAATGCTCGGCAGAGTGTCGCGAGCGGATGCGAGATTGGCTGCGCGAGCGCGTCCGACTGCGCGACACGCTCCATGGTGCACAGTTGCTGCTCTGGGCCTTGGCGGCTGGAAGCCTGAGCTACTGCGTCTTCGCCTGCTCGATGGGCAGTATTTCGCATATCGCGCTGGCCCGCTCATCCGCTGCGGTTGCAGCACCGGCTGGCGCGCCGGCAAGAGCGCAGCAAGCTACCCCGCCTCGCGCCGAGGCGCATGCCCCCGCCGCCAACCCAGCCATGGGATCGCCGCTTGGAATGATCGAGATTCCGCGGCTCGGCGTCTTTTCGATCGTTTCACAGGGCGACAGCCCGGCGATCCTTGCGTCCGCGGTGGGCCATGATCCCCAGACGGCGCTTCCCGGAGAGAAGGGCGAAAGCGTGATGGTGGGGCGATACGATACGTTTCTGCGAGGCCTCGATAAAGCCAAACCCGGGGACGTGGTAGCGTTTATCGGACCACAAATGAATTTCTATTACCGCGTGGATATCGCCCAGCGGGGAGACGCGCACCACGTGACGACGCGATCTGATGCGACCTCGCACGCGCCTTCGCTGGTGCTCACCGCCGCACCTGCTTCCGGTACGGGCCACGCCGGGAAATCCTTCACGATCGTGGCTCGCGAAGAATCGCCCGCCCCTTAGCGCACTTCGCTACCATCCGCTCTGCTATAATCGCGCGCCATGGCCGCGCCGCCCTTCAAGCATCCGCGCTACATCGTGGTGGAAGGGCCGATCCGCGTGGGCAAATCCACGCTCGCGCATACCCTGGCCGAACAGCTGCACGCCCGCCGGATATTCGATAGCGAGGACAATCCGTTCCTTGCTGAGTTCTACGACGAGAAGCCGGGTGCGGCTTTTCGCGCGCAGATGTACTTTCTCTTCGAGCGGCATCACCGCCTGCTTGCCGCACGGCCCGAGGATGGTGCGGCGCCGGTGGTGAGCGACTTTCTTTTCGAGAAGGACAAGCTCTTCGCCTATCTGAATCTCGATAATCAGGAATTGAAGCTTTACGAGCGATATTTTGATCTTCTCTCACCTTCAGTGCCGGCGCCCGATCTGGTGATCTATTTGCAAGCCAAGCCCGACGTGCTGCGCCGACGCGTGGAGAAGAAAGGTCACTCGAGCGAGAGGCAGATTGCGCCCGAATACCTGGAGGGCGTTGCCGCGGCCTACGAACACTTTTTCTTCCGCTACTCGGCTTCCAACCTGCTTGTTGTGGACACCAGCGAGATTGATTTCGTGGACCGCAGCGATGATTTGCAGGAACTGCTCCGGAGGCTGCGCCAGCCGGTGAAGGGAACGCAATACTTCCTGCCACTGGGGACGAACGAGGCGTGATTGGCGCGAACGTCCGGGTGCTTACCTCAGGTCATAAGATAAGCGAGCATCACGCGCTGAGCCAGCGGCCCACAGGATGACAGCTTTCGACGTGATCGCAGATCACTTTGATTACGGCTGTAATCGGAATGGCGAGAATCAGCCCCATCGCGCCCCACAGCCATCCCCAGAAAAGCAGCGAGACGGTCAGCGCGAGCGCGTTCAGACGGATCCGCCATCCGACAAGCGCCGGAATCAATAAATTCGCGGCGATAATGTGCAGAAACGCGAGCATGGCGAAGATTCCGGCGTACTCCCCTGGCGTGAATCGCTGTTTCATCCCGATGAGCAGCGGGGGCACCCAGGCAAGCACCAGTCCCAAGTACGGCACCAGATTGCAAAGCCCCGAAACCAAGCCGATTAAAAACGGGAAATCGAGTCCGAGTGCCCAGAAGAAGAGCCAGCTCGCGATTACCAGGATCAGGCCGACGAGCGCGGTGCCGATCACGTAGCTGCGCAGCACCTGCGTCACCGCCGCAAGCGTCTCCTTCACGCGCGTCCGCTCGGTGGCGGGAAAAAGCTGCATCGTCGCGTGCCACACTTGCTGCTTTGCCGCAAGCATGAAGAAAAGCAGAAAAGGAACGAAAGTCGCGGCGAAAAACACTGTGTAAAGCGAGTTCAGCTTGCCCAGCAGCGCGTCGCGCACCGGGTGCGATTCCGCGATGGTGATGACTCCGCGGCGCGCGGCCGAAGGCGGGGCGATTTCGGAAACGTGCTGTTCGAAATTCGTGAGCTTCGTTTGGATAGTGGCCGCGGCGCTCTTCAGCGGCGCGCGATACGCCGGCCAGTCCTGGCCGAACTGATCGGCTCGCGTCACCAGCGCCCATGCGAGCAAAAATAGAAGCGATAACGCGAGCAGCACAACCAGCAGCGACCCGAGCGCGCGCGGTACCTTCAAACCTTCCAGCCAGGTCACGATCGGATCGAGAAAATAGGCCATCAGCACGGCCAGCAGCAGCGTGACGAGCACCGTGGACGCCCAATAGCAGAACGCGATCACGATTCCAGCCGCGATGATGCGCGCGCTCACTGAACTTGGCGCGGAAACGTGGATTTCTTCGAGTGGCATTGGGCATACGATAGCACAGCGACTTTCGCCCGCCGCGCCCGTGTGCCCGGCAATACACCGGCTGGACGGTGGGTAATATCGAGCGGTGTTGCGTCCCCGCCACGCTGTATACACCTATCCTCAGCCCAGCCCGAAGGATGATCACGCAAAATGGAACCGGCCCGCGCTAACCACCGCATTTGCACGCAAATACGAGAGGCTAATCCCTCGCTCCGTGGTCAGGCGCCCTGGCATTCCACATGCCTCCCCGAGAGCCGAGACTGTTTACTGATGAGCGTGCATCCATTCGCGGGATTCGATTTTATTCGCGCCGGAAATGCGGAGTCTGGCATTCTTATTTGTCCGCGGAGGCACCCGCTCGACGCGGAATTGAGAGCAGCACAGCCAAATGACGAAAGCAACTCATAGCGGACGGCCCGTCTGGGCGGAAATATCGCTCGACGCCATCGAGCGCAATTTGGCGGCGATCCGCCGGCACGTCGGCCCGAAAGTAAAGGTGCTGGCCGTCGTGAAATCCAACGCCTATGGCTTGGGCGCCGTGCCTATCTCGAAGGCGCTGCAGAAATCCGGCGTCGAGTGGTTTGGAGTCACCTGCACGAATGAAGGAATCGAGTTGCGAGAATCGGGCATTCGCCGCCCCATTCTGGTCCTCACCGGCTTCTGGCC
>Ga0134126_10002213_pt1 | contig 24619 bp, 29 predicted proteins | sample KB31752_FD_96881 | JGI IMG/M metagenome (GOLD analysis project Ga0134126, IMG submission 96881) | Terrestrial soil microbial communities with excess Nitrogen fertilizer from Kellogg Biological Station, Michigan, USA - KB3-175-2 | ecosystem: Environmental > Terrestrial > Soil > Unclassified ... | reverse complement strand
TCGTGGAAATGGCGACGCCCGTCAGGCAGCGTGGCGAATTGTGCGCGCACGCTCACTTGGTCGCGCCTGAGCGGGCGACGACGCCGTCGACGAACACATTGGTGGCGCGCGCCTCGCGCTGCGCCAGCACTTCGGCGAGCGGACGCACCTCCTCGACATGGCCGCCGAGAGCGGCGTAATCGTCGAGCCGCATGGTGAATTCGATCGGCGCGACGATCGCCGGCGTCGGCACATAGCCGAAGGCGTTCCTCGGCAACAGCGTCACGTCAACCATGAAGGTGATGCCGCCGCCGGGCCAGACATAAACCGGCGCGCCGCCCGCCGTCACCGTGGTCAGCGCGGCGCGCACCGAGCGGGTGAGCCGCACCGGGTTCTCGGTGACGCCGGCGCGCAGCGAGCCGCCGGCGCCGGCCATGAACAGCACCGAGCACAAAGCCGGCTCGCAATTCTCCGTCACCCGCTCGACGGAGACGCGCAAGCTTTCCGGCAGTTCCTCCTGGATCGGCTTCAACTCCGCGTTGAGGCGATAGAAGGCGTGTTGCTCGCCGGTGGTCGAGACCATCAGCATCGTCAGCCCCGGCCAGGCGTGCTTGGGGTTGAAGCCGGCGACGATCTCCAGGGGATCGCTGATATTGGCCCCGCCCCAGCCTGTGCCGGGTTCGGCGACGTGGAAATAGCGGCCCGGCGTCGAGCGCCGGCCCTTCATGCGGATGCCGGTCTCGCGCGCGCCGAGCAACTTGCCGGCCTGATGCTCGGACAACACACCGGTGATGTGATCGTCGACCACCACCACCTCGTCGACCTTGCCGAACCATTGCCGCGCGAACATGCCGATGGTCGCCGAGCCGCACCCCACGCGCATTCGCTGCTCAAGCTGGCCGTTGACGATCGGCGGCTTGCCGGCCTCGACGACGACAGTCGCGCCGCCGTCGACGCTCAGCTCGACCGGCTTGCCGTTGCAGAGATCGAGCAGCGCCTGGCAGGTGACGCGGCCCTCTTTCTTTCCGCCATGGGTGAGATGGTTGACGCCGCCGAGCGAGAGCATCTGCGAGCCGTATTCGCCGGTGGTGATGTGGCCGACCGGCTCGCCCTCGGCGCGCACCAATGCACATTCGGGGCCGAGGTGGCGGTCGGTGTCGATCTTCAGCTTGACGCCGCAATAGCTGTAGATGCCCTCCGTCACTACCGTCACCATATCGACGCCCTCGACCTGCGAGGAGACGATGAAGGGCGCCGGCTTGTAATCGGGGTAGGTGGTGCCGGCGCCGATGGCGGTGACGAAATGGCGGGGGCCGCCGACGATGTCGCCGCTCCAGGTCTCGCTGGCGCCGGCGAAGGCGGCGACGCGGCCACCCTCAGCCAAGGTGCGGTCGAGCAGCACATGCGGATCGACGCGCACCAGCAGGCCGCCTTCGTTGGCGTAGCGGTCGCAGGCGCCCGTCATGCCGGGCCGGATGTAGCACATCACCGGGCAGGCGTCGCAGCGGATCTTGTCGTCGGTCTCGCTCATCGGGAGAGCGACCTCAGGCGGCTACTGAAAGCCGGCAGCGACCGGCCAAGCCGGTCGAGCGTTTCCTCATGCGGGGCAGGGCGGACGTTTATCAAGACTCGCGCCGACGAATTCGTTTGTATGCAAATGATCGCGCCGCAATGCGCGCTTGTCAAGACGCCGCTTCGGCGGCGCCTCTACTTCTTCAACATCTCATGCGGAGTGACGCCGAAGGCCTTTTTGAAGCTGCGGCTGAAATGCGCGAGCTCGCTGAATCCGTGTGCGAAGGCCGCCTCGGTGACGGAGGCGACCTGCCCGTCGGCAAGTGCGGCGCGGCTCGCCTCCAGCCGCTGCGCCCACACCCAGCGCATCGGCGTCGTGCTGATGCCGCCGAACAGCCGGTTGAGCGTGCGGACCGAAATGGCGCCGGCGGCGGCGAGCCGCTCGGGCGTCAGTTCGTCGCTGTCGAGATGCGCGCGCGCATAGCGCATGACCTTTTCCAGCGGCCGCGACGAGGCGGCGGCGGGGGTGGACTCGCGTCGCAGATCATAGACGCAGGCGACGAGATCGACAATGGCGCCGGACAGGCGCTTGGCGGCGGCGGCGCCGCTGGCGTCGGAAAACTCGATGGTCAGGCTCTTGGCCAGCAGGTCGCCGAGAATCGTCGAGAGCGGATTGCCGCGCTCGACCTTACAGGCGAGGAAATCGCGGGCGTCGCCAAGCTTCGATTCCAGCAGCGGTTTCGGGATCTTGATGAGTTGGGTGCTGGCTTGCAGCGCATAATCGAACGGCGCGGATGAATCATAGATCGTCAGGTCGCCCGCCGACAGCCGCACGCTGCGACCGCGCTGCGTGAGTTCGCCGCCGCCGCTGCGGATCAGCGAGACGATGAACACCTCCTGTCCGTCGTTGCGCACATGCCAAGGCTTGCGCGACCAGAAATGCAGCGGCGCTTCCAACTCGGCCACCGTCAGCGGCCCAAGCTCGCGACTGATCAGGCTGGCGCTGAAATCCTCGTTGTCGAGATCGGTCGCGGCGGAGGCCGAGACGTATTTCTTGCAGACGACCTCCTGCCAATATTCGAGACGTTCGGCGGGTCTCTTATCGGAGGTCGTCAAGCTCTGTCTCACGCCGGACCCGCCTCGATATTATGCAAGTTACATCATGTTCACCGCAGCGGTTATGAGTCAAGCAAGGCTTGTGCCGGGGCGGATGGGCCGCCCCGGAAGGACTCGATGATCGGTTCCGATCATCGCTTTATGTCGAAGCGCGAAGCGCGCCCGCGCTCGTGCGCAGAAGAAGCGCGACGAGCAGCGCTCCTTGAAAAATGGTCTCAGAACGTCTTCCAATCGCCGGACGCCTCGAAGGCGGCGGCGGCGGCGTAGATCGTCGGTTCGTCGAAATGCTTGCCGATCAGCATGGCGCCGATCGGCAGGCCGTCGCCGAGCCCGCAGGGCACGCTCATGGCGGGATGGCCGGTGACGTCGAACGGCGCCGTGTTGCCGATCATCTCGAAGGCGCGTTGCAGATACAGCGCCAGCGGCGCATCGGCCGGCGGCAGCGGCGTCGCCTTCACCGGCAGCGTCGGCATCAGCAACAGGTCGAAATCGCCGAGCGCGTGGTCATAGGCGGCGCGGACCCGGCGCGCCAGGTTCTGCGCCTTGGCGTAGAAGCGGCCGTTGTAATGGGTGAGGAAATATTGCCCCACCATCATCGAGATCTTCAGGCTGTCGGAGAGATCGTCGGCGCGGTTGCGCCAGTTGGCGTGCGCGTCGAGCAGGCTGACGGTGTAGAGGCCCTTCCAGTTGTAGCCCATGCCGTTGCCATTCATCATCTGCGCTTGCAGGCCTTCGAGCGCGATCGGCGTCCAGATCGCCGGCGCCATGCGGTGCGCGGGCAGCGAGATGGTCTCGACCACGGCGCCGAGGGTCTTGAAGCGCTTGGCCGCCTCGCGCACGCTGGCGTCGACGTCCGCCTCGCTGTTGGGATGGCCGAAGCCCTCGGAGACGACGCCGATCTTTAGGCCCTTGACGCCGCGCTTGAGCGCACCGACGTAATCGCCGACCTGCGGCGCGTACTGACGGGGATCGAGCCCGTCCGGCCCGGCGATCACTTCGAGCATCAGCGCGCTGTCGGCCACCGTCGCCGTTATCGGGCCGAGGTGGTCGATCGTCGCTTCGATCGGCATGGCGCCGGTGTAGGGCACCAGGCCGTGCGTCGCCTTCATGCCGTAGACGCCGCAGAACGCGGCGGGCATGCGGATCGAGCCGCCCTGATCGCCGCCGACGGCGAGATCGACCTCGCCGGCCGCCACCAGCGCGCCGCTGCCCGAGGACGAACCGCCGGCGGAATAGCCGTGCTTGTGCGGGTTGTGCACGGCGCCGAGCGAATTGGTATGGCTGCCGCCGGAAAGGCAGAACGATTCGCAATGCGACTTGCCCTTGATGATCGCGCCGGCGTCGAGCAGGCGGGCGACGACGGTGGCGTCGATGTTGGGCATATAGCCTTCAAGCGTCGAGGAGCCATTCATCATCGGCACGCCGGCGACGCAGACATTGTCCTTCACCGCCACCGTCTTGCCCTTGAGCTTGCCACTCGACGCGCCCTGGATGTCGGTCTTCACGTACCAGGCGTTGAGCGGGTTCTCCTCGGCCGAGGGGCGGTAGCCGGGGGTGCGCGGATATTTGACCACCGGAATCTCGTCGGGCGTCTGGTCGATGAGGTCGTAGGCGGCGAAGTTCGGCTCCATCAGCGAGAGAAACTCCGCCACCCGCTCCGACGGCATGCTCATGCCGAAGCTGTCGACGATATCCATCATTTGTTCGAGCGTGGGGCGCCTGACCGTCATGATTACCTCCCTTGCGATCTAACCTGAGACGCCGCTACTCGGCGACGCCGATGAACTCATGCATGAGCCCGACATTGTGCAACTCTTCGGGCTTGGCCGAACGCACGATAACGCCCTTCTGGATCATCAGCACGCGCTGCGACAGCGCGGCGATGAAATCGAGGTTCTGCTCGACCAGGATCATCGTCAGGCCGCCTTTTTCGCGCAGGCGCAGCAGCGTCTCGACGATCTCGTCGATGATCGAAGGCTGGATGCCCTCGGTCGGCTCGTCGAGCAGGATCAGCTTCGGCGCGCCGACCAGGCAACGCGCGATCGCCAGCAATTGCTGCTCGCCGCCGGAGAGCGCGCCGCCGGGCCGGTCGATCAGCCGCTTCAGCCGCGGGAATTGCTCCAGCGCCGCCTCGATGACGCTCGCCTCGTCGGAGCGGCTCAAGGCGCCCATGCGCAGGTTCTCGCGCACGCTGAGGCCGGGGAAAATCTCGCGCCCCTGCGGCACGTAGCCGAGGCCGGCGCGCGCCCGCTTGTAGGGCTCGGCGCGGGTGAAATCGGCCCCGGCGAAGACGATGCGGCCGGAGGTGGCGGGCAGATAGCCCATCAGCGCGCGCAACAGCGTCGTCTTGCCCATGCCGTTGTGGCCGAGCACGCCGACGAACTCACCCTCAGCGACCGAGAACGTCACCTTGTTGAGGATCGGGATGCGACCATAGCCGGCGCTGAGTTCGGAGACCTCCAACATCACGCCGCCGCCTGCTTGCCGAGATAGACGTCGCGCACCGTCGGGTTGTTCAGGATCGCCTCGACATTGTCCTCGACCAGCACCGCGCCCTGGTTGAACACCGTCACCTTGCCGGCGATCATGCGAATGAACTGCATGTCGTGCTCGACGACGATCAGCGCTTTGGTCTTGTTGATCTCGCGCACGAGATCGGCGGTGCGCAGCACCTCCTTGTCGGTCATGCCCGCCGCCGGCTCGTCGAGCAACACCAGGTCGGGATCGGTGGCGAGCACGACGCCCAACTCCACCCATTGGCGCTGGCCGTGGGCGAGTTCGCCGACGATGCGTCCCGCGACCTCGCCGACGCCCACGCGCTCCAGCATGTCCTCGACGATGGCGCCCGCCTGCCGCCCGCGCGCCACGCGCGCCGCCGAAAGCCACAGGTTCTCGCGCACGCTGAGGCCCTCGAACACGGTCGGCGCCTGGGTCTTGATGCCGATGCCGCGCCGCGCGATCTGATGCGGCGGCTGGCGAGAAATATTCTCGCCGCGCAGCAGCACCTCGCCCGAGGTCGGTTGCAACTGCCCGGTCAGCAGCTTGAAGAAGGTGCTCTTGCCGGCGCCATTGGGGCCGATCAGGCAGCGAAGCTCGCGCTCGGCGAGCCGGAAATCGACATCGCGCACCGCCTGCACGCCGCCGAAGCGCATGCCGAGCCCGCGCGTCTCCAGCAGAAGCGCCGTCATCGGGCGCGCATCCGTTGGCCGGTGAGATCGGCCAGCGTCGGCGCCAGGCCCTTCGGCACCAGCAGCACGAAGGCGATGAGGATGGCGCCGAGCACCAGCGGCGCATTGCCGAGCACGGCGGCAAAGCCGCCCGCGCCGGTCGGCGCATTGGCGCCCAGCGCCGCCGTCAGCCATTGGATGCCGATGCAGCCCAGGATCGGCCCGATCAGCGCGCCGCGGCCGCCGACGATCACCCAGATGATGATCTGCGCCGATTGCGCCAGGCCGAAGATGGTGGGGCTGACGAAGGCGCCCCAATTGGCGAACAGACAACCGGCGTAACCGGCCAGCGCCGCGCCGATGACGAAGGTCGCCAGTTTGTAGGCGCGGGGATCGTAGCCGAGCAGTTCGGCGCGCCGCTCGTTCTCGCGGATGCCGACGATGATATGGCCGAAGCGGCTGGCGAGCAGGGCGCGCAGGCCGAAATAGACGACGATCAGCGACGCCGTCGACAGATAGAACATGCCCTGGAGATCGACCGGCTTATCCTTCTGCAACGGCCAGTTGAGCGGCGGGATGCCGGGAATGCCGTTGAAACCGCCGAGCCGCGCCGCGCCAATATGAAATTCGGGACCAGCGGTCGAGTTGATCGAGTTGAACAGGATCAGCGTAACCGTCAATGTGATGACGCCGAGATAAACGTCGCTGATGCGGCCGTAGAAGATGAAATAGCCGAGCGCCGCCGCGAATAGCGCCGGCACGAGGATCGAGAGCAGCAGCGGCGCCGTGCTCTCGCCCATATTTATTATGGCGATGGCGTAGGTATAGGCGCCAAGCCCGAAGAAGGCGGATTGGCCGAAACAGAGAATGCCGCCGAAGCCCCAGACCAGCGCCAGCGACAGCGCCAGCACCGCCATAATCATATAGACGGTGAGATTGAGCACCGTGTCGAGTTCGAAATAGATCGGCGTCAGGATCAGCACCGCGAGGCCCGCCGCGCCCGCGACAACCAGCCCCAGTAGATCGCGCCCGCTCACAGGCTCCTCCGGAAGAAACGTCCGGTGATGCCCTGCGGCAGCACGCGAATGAGCACGACAGCGGCGCCGAGCAGCGCGACCTCGCCGAACACCGGCGTCGTCGCATAAGTCGCAAGCTGGTTGATCGCGCCGAACAGGATGGATGCGCTCGTCGTGCCGGTGACGATGGCGGCGCCGCCGCCGATGACGGTGATGAAGGATTTGGCGACATAGGCGCCGCCGATGGACGGAAACACCCCCGACACCGGCGCCAGCACGGCCCCGGCGAGACCGGTGATCGCCGCCCCGACGCCGAAGGTGACGGCATAGACGCGGCCGGGATTGACGCCGAGCGCCGCCGCCATCGCTCCGTTCTGCATCGTGCCGCGCGCGATGAGCCCAGCGCGGGTATAACGCAAGGCCGCCAGCACGCCGGCGAGCGCCGCCACCGCCACGGCGATGACGAACAACGTATAGGCGCTCATGCGGTAGCGGCCGATCTCGAAACTGCCGAGCGGCGCCGAGAGCCCGACGGTGGTGTTGCCGAAGATCGCCGTCGTCAGCCCGACCAGGAACAGGCTCAGCCCCCAGGTGGCGAGCATGGTGTCGATGATCCGTCCATAAAGCCAGCGGATGATGGTGCGCTCGACGACGACGCCGATGGCGCCGACGACGATCGGCGCCACCACCAATATCGCAATCCAAATGTTGAGACCGAACCTGTTGGCCTCGATCGCGGCGTAGCCGCCCAGCATCAGGAACTCGCCATGCGCGAGGTTGATGACTTTCATCATGCCGAAGATGATCGCCAGCCCCAGGCTGATGAGCGCGAGGCTGGCGATGGCGTAAAGAACCTGGACGCCCAGGAGCGCTGCGAGGTCCACGGCTGCGATCCCGGCGCCGGTCTCAGATCTTGATTACATATTGCTGGTTGTCGTTGGGGTTCTTGATGAGGTTGCACACCGCCGCCGTATCGGACGGCTTCTGCTGCGGGAAATCCTCAACCAGCAGCAGTTTCTTGTCCTTCACCTCGGCGATATGGACGTCGAGGACGCAATGATGGGTCGGCGGATCGATGGTTACGGTTCCCGACGGCGCCTTGATGCTGATGCCGGTCTCCAAGGCCTCGATCACCTTCATGCGGTCGATGCTGCCGGCCTTCTTGACGCCCTCCGCCCACAGCTTGACGCCCTGATAGGTGCCCATCGCCAACTCCGTCACATTCGGATAATCGGCGCCGAAACGCTTGTGGAAACGTTCCAGGAAGGCTGTGTTCTCAGGGTTCTTGACGCTCTCGAAATAGTTGTAGCAGACCAGCATGCCGTTGCATTCGTTCGGCGACAGCACGATCTGCTCGTTGCCGACCGCGAAGGTGGTCGAGGCCATGGGGATGGACTTGTTCATCCCCGCGGCCGCCCACTGGCGATAGAACGAGATATGCGCGCCGCCGACCAAAGCCGACCAGACGAAATCCGGCTTGGCGGCTTGAATCTTGGCGATGGTCGAGGAGAAATTGGTCACGTCGAGCGGGAAGTACTCGATCGCGTCGACCGCGCCGCCGTTCTCGGTCACGTATTTCTTCACCCATTGCGAGGTGATCTGGCCGTAGTTGTAGTCGGCGGCGACCACGTAGACCTTCTTGCCCCACTTCTTCATCGCATGGGGAACAAGCTTCTCGACCGTCTGCGCCGGAGTGACGCCGGTTTCGAACTGGCCGCGGTCGCAGACGCCGCCTTCGTATTGGACGTTGTAGAAATAGAGGGTCTTGAAACGGTCGAACACCGGGCGGACCACCTCGCGCGACGCCGAGGTGATGCCGCCGTGAGCGACGGCGACCTTGTCCTTCAGCGCCGCCTGTTGGGCGAACTGGGTGTAAAGCTGCATGCTCGACTGCGTGTCGTAGCTGATGAGCTTGAGCGGCCGGCCAAGCAGGCCGCCGGCGGCGTTGATCTCCTCCACCGCCAGCGTCATCGTGTCAATCATCGGCTTGCCATAGATGTCGAGGCCGCCGGAGAGGTCGAGAAGGCTGGCGATCGGGATCGGCTCAGCCGCCGATGCGCCTTGGAAGCCGATGAGCGAGGCCGCGGACGCTGCGGCGGTGCTGGTCAGGAACTGTCTGCGGCTGAAGCTCATCTCTCACTCCCCAAGTTTTCGTTAATGTTGGCCCCAACTACGCATGACGGCGAATGGCTGCGCGCTATCGTTGATAGTTGGCGTATTTTACTTATGCACGCTCTCGTACTGATCGGCGAAGCCGCCGATCAGCCGAAGTCACTCACTTTTGAGTGTTCATTTCTTTCCTATATTTGTCAACCCGGCGCGCTGGATTTTCTCATTTCTAAGGATTTACCGCCGGCGCCCTGGCCACCCCTGTGAGCAGCGGGCCGCTCGCCAAGCCTGCCAGTCTTTCGCCAAAGATAAGCGCGCCGCGCCGCCCGCGCTTGCCTCGGCCCGCCAAGCCGCTTGCCTGGCGCGAAAGGGCAAGCCGCGTCAGAACTGCACGCCGCGCGTCAGAGCGCCGTCGATCACCAGATTGGTTCCCGTGGTGAAGCTCGACGCCGGGCTGGCGAGGAACACCACGCCGCGCGCGATCTCCTCGGGCTTGGCCATGCGCCCGGTCGGGTTGAGCGCCATCGCCTCCTTGAACAGATCGGGCACGTTGCGCTCAATGTTCTGCCACACGCCGCCGTCGAAATAGGTGTTGCCGGGCGAGACAGAGTTGACGCGCACACCCTTCGTCGCCAGCTTGAAAGCGAGGTGCTGCGAATAATGGATCAGCGCCGCCTTGAATGCGCCATAGGCGGGGCCGGTGAAATCGACCTCGCGCCCCGACACCGAGGAGATGATGACGATCGCCGGATGTTTGGACTTTTCGAGCCAGGGCAAAGCGGCGTTGATGGCGCGCACCGTGTGCAGCATATCGGTGTCGAAGGCGCGCCGCCAGGCGTCCTCGTCGTCCTGCACCGCGAGCGCCGAGGCATTGGCGACCACGATGTCGAGCCCGCCGAGCGCCTTGGCGCTGGCGGCGACGAAGCCTTCGAGCGCCGCCTTATCGGCGACGTCGAGGCTCTCGCCATAGGCCTTTACGTCCTTGGCGTTGAGCGCGGCGACGGCGTCGGCGACTTCGCCGGCGTTGCGCGCGCAGATGGCGACATTGGCGCCCTCGTCGGCGAACAGGCCGGCGCAGCGCCGGCCGATGCCTTTGCTGCCGCCGGTGACGACGGCGTTCAGTCCTTTAAGACCCAAGTCCATCCCTGTCTCCTCAAGCCGACGGCAAGAAATCCTTACGGATCGAGGCGCCGAGCGTGTATTTGGGGTCAACCATGTTGCCGACCCGCATCTTGCCGGCCTGCGTGAGCAGGAAATAAGCTTCCAGTTCGTCGAAACCGTAATCGGCGACGAGCCAGCGGATCAATTCGCGATAGGCGATGCGCGCGGCGTCCTCCATCGGCCGGGCGGAGCCGATGGCCATCAGGAACTCGGCGTTTTCGAGGCGCGGCCAGCCGATCGTCCAGGTCTTAATGAGATCGACCTGAACGGTGGTCGTCGAGTTGATTTCGACGGCGACGCCGCACAATTCGCCATCGCCCTGGCGACCGTGACAATCGCCGAGGAACAGATAGGCGCCCTTGGTCTGCACCGGAAAATAAAGGATCGCGCCCGGCGCGACGTCGGGCAGGTCCATGTTGCCGCCCCAGTAATCGGGTTGCAGCGACAACACCGCCTCGATTTGCGGACTGACGCCGAGCGTGCCGATGAAGGGCTCGTAGGGCAGCATGATCTTGGCGTTGAAGCGCACGCCGTTCTCGGTGACTTCGTATTTCATCACCCGCTCGGGCAACGGCTTGTTGAGCATCGGTGTGCCGGCATTGGCGGCCAGGCCGCCAAATTCGGGGATCAGCGCCGAGGTGCCGGCCGGCTGGGGCCCGCGCGGAACGATGCGTTCGATCTTGACGCACAAGACGTCGCCTTGCTCGGCGCCCTCGACGAAGATCGGCCCATTCTGCGGATTGACAAAAGGGAAAGTGAGCTTCTGCGACGGCAGATCGTCGACGGACTTGATCGCGCCGCCGAAGGCGTCGAGCGTCTCGGCGACGATGACGTCGCCGGGCGAGACCTTCAGCACCGGCTCGGCATAAGCGCCGTAGACATATTTGTACTCGCCTTGCGCGGCCTCGGTGAGGTGATGGACCTTCCCCGCCTGGCCTTTCGCCAGACCCCTTCGCGCCATGTAGGACGAGGAAAACCATTCCGACATCATCGTCTCCCTGGGCGGTCAATCTCGCGCCGATTGCGCACCGTCGTCAAGCCGCGGCCGGGCGGGCTTTGTGCCAGTCGGTTGCGGATTGAAAGGCGTGCGCGATGCGCAGCAGCGTCGCCTCGGAGAGATGCGGGCCAACGATCTGCATGCTGAGCGGCATGCCGGCCGCATCGAAGCCGTTCGGCAACGTCACCGTCGGACTGCCGCTGAAGTTGAACGGGGCCGTGAAGCGCAGGATGCCGAGCAGCACGTTGGGGTCTTCGCCATAGGCCTGCATCGTCGCCAGACTCGGCGTCGGCATCGGCATGGTGGGAATCAGCAGGGCGTCGACAGACTCGAACATGGCGGCGAGCCGGCGCATGAAGCCGAACCGCTCAAGGTTGATCTCGGCGATCTCCATGCCCGAGATGGCGCGCCCCTGGTCGATGAGGGCCGCCAGATCCGGCCCGTATTCGGCCTTGCGGGCGGGATAAGTGTCGAGATGGGCGACGGCGGTCTCGGCCGAGCACATGGCGATCCATTGGCTGACGAGCTTCTCATACGGCGGAAACCGCGCCTCGCGCACGCTCGCCTTGAGGCCGGCCAGAACATCGAGCGCTTCATCGAAGGCGACGGCGACCTGCGGCTCGACGCCGTCGGTCGCATAGCCGCGATCGACGCCGATGCGCAGGCCGCGCAGACCATCGCCGAGGGTTTCCAGATAATCGGGCGGCGCGGCGGCGTAGCTGGTGGCGTCGTTGACGTCGTAGCCGGCGACGGCGCCGAGCATCGCGGCGGCGTCGGCGGCGCTGCGGGCCATCGGGCCGATATGGTCGAGCGATTCCGCCAGCGGGAAGACGCCATGCCGGCTGACCCGCCCCCAGGTCGGCTTGACGCCGGTGAGGCCGCAAGTGGCGCTGGGAAAGCGGATGGAGCCGCCGGTGTCGGTGCCAAGGCTGGCGTAGCAGAGGCCGAGGGCGGTGGCGACGCCGGAGCCGGTGGACGACGAACCAACCCAATAGTTTGCGTTCCAGGGGTTGAGCGGCCCTGGCATCGCGGGGTGGTGCGAGGTGTAGGCGCCCTCGGTCATGCGCAGCTTGCCGAGGATGACGGCGCCGGCTTGTTCCAGCCGCTCGACTACGGTGGCGTTGAAGCGGGGCGTGAAATCCTTGAATATCGTCGTGCCCGAGGTCGTCGGCGCGAAAGTGGTGTTGCAGAGGTCCTTGACGGCGATCGGCGCGCCATGCAGCGGCCCGCGCCAGAGCCCGCGCGCGATTTCCGCCTCGGCGGTGTTGGCCTGTCGGCGCGCGCGCTCGGCGAGCACGGTGACATAGGCGCGGTGGCGCCCGTCGAGCCGGTCGATGCGCGCCAGCATTGCCTCGGTGACTTCGACCGGCGACAGCTTTCGCCGCCGCATGAGGTCGGCGACATCGGTCAGCGATTCGTAGTGCAGATCCGACGTCATGTGCCGCTCCCCCGTTTCGCGCCGCATGCGGCCCTGCCGGGCCTCGATTGGCGGCCAGTCTAGCGCCGCGGCGGCGGCGCGGCTTGCCTCGGGCCGCCAAGCCGATTGCCCGCGAGAAGGCGCTCGGCGAGCCTTTCGCGCAAGGGCCCTCGCCATCCAGGCCGAGCCCGACCGAACCACTCGCGGCTTGGCATCGTAAGATACGCTGGGTCGAACGGGCGTTCGCTGGAGGAGAGGCTAATGATCTATCCGCTTCCTGGGCGGCGCCGATGGCGATGATCCGGCGTTCAGCCGCCGAGCTTGATCTCGTCGAGCGCGGTGCGCGTCGAATGCGAGGCGAGCGCGCTGGCCGGCCGCGCCGCGTGGGTCGCGGCGTGCTTCTCGGCGGATTTCGCCGCCTTGCTCTTGCGAGTCACCGGCGCAACCGGCCTGACGGGGGCGACCGGCGCGTAGGGGCCAATCGGGGGCACGAACATCGCGACACAACCTCTGCGTGCGTTTCAGCCTATTTGACGCAGTCCAGGTTAAGGCCGTCTTGACGCCAACCCAGCGCGAATTTGAGCGAGGACGAGCCAACGTCGAGGGTGAGCAGGGATTTGGTCATTGCGCGCCGATTATAACGCAACGGGCGGAGGGTTTGCGATGCGGGTTCTGGTCACCGGGGCGGCGGGCTTCATCGGCTTTCACCTCAGCCGGCGGTTGCTTGGGGAGGGGTTCGAGGTCGACGGCTACGACGGCATGACGCCCTATTACGACGTGCGCCTGAAGCAGGCGCGCTGGGCCGAGCTTGGCCGTTTGCCCGGCTTTCGCGGCCAGATCGCCATGCTGGAAGACGCCGCCGCGCTGAACGCCTTCGCCGAACTGAGGCCGGACATCGTCGTCCATCTCGCCGCCCAGGCGGGCGTGCGCTATTCGCTGGAGAACCCGCGCGCCTATGTCGACGCCAATCTGATCGGAACCTTCAACGTGCTGGAGCTGGCGCGCGGCGTGCGCCATCTGCTGCTCGCCTCGACCAGTTCCGTCTACGGCGCCAATGCGGCGACGCCGTTTCGCGAGACCGACCGCACCGACCATCCCATGACCCTCTACGCCGCCACCAAGAAGGCCGGCGAGGACATGGCGCACGCCTATGCGCATTTGTGGAAGACCCCGACCACCGCCTTCCGCTTTTTCACCGTCTACGGTCCCTGGGGCCGGCCCGACATGGCCTTGTTCAAGTTCGTCGCCGCGACTTTGCGCGGCGAGCCCATCGACGTCTATGGCGAAGGGCGGATGCAGCGCGACTTCACCTATATCGACGATCTCGTCGAGGCGGTGCGGCGGCTGATCGCCCTTCCGCCCGTGGAGGGCGCGCCCGTTGGGCCGCTGGACTCACTGTCGCCGGCCGCGCCTTATCGCGTCGTCAATATTGGCGGCGGCCGGCCGGTCCGGCTGTTGGCCTTCATCGAAGCCGTCGAGCGCGCGCTCGGCCAGCCGATCGCACGCCGCCTGCTGCCGATGCAAAAGGGCGACGTGCCGTCGACCGCGGCCTCGCCGGATCTGCTGCGGGCGCTGACCGGCTATGTCCCTGAGACCGGCGTGGAGACGGGGGTGCGCGCCTTCGTCGCCTGGTATCGCGGCGCTTACGGGGCTTGAGCGCGGCGCACCTTCTCCATCGCCCAGTCCAGGGTTTCGAATACGCGCGGATCGTTGACGGCGACGTTGAAGCGCATGTAGCCGCGCCAGCGTGGATCGGCGGAGAACGAGCGCCCCGGCGCGAACACGACGTTGCGCTCCTGGGCGACGCGCGCCACTTCGGTCGCGTCGAGCCCGTCCGGCAACTGGCCCCAAGCGAACATGCCGGCGCGTGGCTCGACATAGGGCGTGACGCCCAGCGCCTTGAAGTTCGTCATCAGCCGGCCGGTGGCGGCGGCCAGTTTCGGCCGCAGCGCGTCGAGATGACGCCGGTAGCCGCCCTCGGCGAGAAAAGCGTGCGCCGTCGCCGCCGCGAACGAGGAATTGCCAAGCGTCGTGGCGAGCTTGAGATCGACCAGCGCTTCGATCCATTCGGCGCGGCCGGCGATATAGGCGATCTTCAGCGCCGCCGTCACCGTTTTCGAATAGCCGCCGACCTGGAGCACGCGCGAGAAACCGTCGAGGGCGGCGAGCCGCGGCGAGACGACGCTCTCGAAGTCGCCGTAGACGTCATCCTCGACGATGACGACGTCGTAGGTCTCCGCCAGCCGCAACACGCGATGCGCCACGGCGGCGGAAAGCGTTGCCGCCGTCGGGTTGTGCGGGCCGACCAGCATCAGATAAACGCGCGGCCGCGCGCGCGCGAAGATCGCCTCTAGCGCCTCCGTATCCGGGCCTTCGCGGGTATAAGGCACGCAGAGGATTTCGGCCCGCTGGGCATTGATTAGCGGCACAAGATTGAAATAGCGGGGATCGTCGATCACCACCCGGTCGCCCGGCGAGACGAAGAAACGCAGCGCGAGGTCGAGCGCCTGGGTCGCCGAATCCGTGAGCATGAGTTGCGCAGGGTCGATCGGCGAGCCGCGCTCGGCAAGTCTGGCCGCGATGAGCCGGCGCAACGGCTCGAAGCCGCGCGGACAATCGTAGCGCAACTTGGTGAGCGCCGGCCCGCGCGCCACCGCCCGCACCGCCTTTTCGACGCCCTCGCCCGGCAACCAGCTTTCCGGCAGCCAGCCGGAGGCGGGATGCAGGGCGTCGGGCTCGTCGTGCAGGGCGCGGCGCACCAAGGTCAGCAGATCGACGGCGGGATCGAGCGCTGGCGCGTCGGCGAGCTTTAGCGGCGCCGGCGGCGCGGCGACATAGAAGCCGGAGCCGCGCCGCGCCTCGACCGCGCTTTCCGCCGCCAGCCGGTCATAGGCCTCGACGACGGTGGATTTCGACACGCCGAGATCTTCGGCGAGCCGGCGCACCGAGGGCAGCCGAGCGCCGCGCGGCAGGGCGCGGGAATCGATGCGGGCGCGCAGCGCGGCGACGACGAAATTGACGCGGCTGGTCGGGATGTCGAGCATATCCATCCGGGTTGTCCGAGAATTGTACCAGTACGGTTTCCAAGATTGTCGTCAAAGTGTGTCTGTCGTCAAGTGGCGTCGCGCGGCAAGCAGGAGGCGGAAGGAGTTCGTCCCATGCTTCGCCGTTTCGCCTCGCTCACCCTGTCGCTGCTGCTTTGGCCAGCCCGCATCGCCGAGAACCGCCGCGTGCTGGAGGCGCTCGGTGGGCTCGATGACCGTGGTCTCGCCGACATTGGCCTGTCGCGCCAGGACCTGCGCGACGTCACCGCGCTGCCGCTCGGGCTCGACCCGACGCCGATGCTGGCGGAGCGCGCGGCCGAACGTGAGGCGCAGACGCGGCGGGCGCGGCGGGCGCGGCGGCCAGAGTCGCCGGCATCGCGCATCGCGGCGGAATAAGCCGAGCCGATCGTCGCCGCATGTTGAAACGCGACGTGCAACGGTCATTGAAAAAGGGCGCAAAAAAAGGCGCCTTGCGGCGCCTTGGAGTTGCGGCGGAGGGCCGAACCCAGTCAGAGACGATATTTGATCTGATCGGTCCAGAAGCGCTCCAGCCGCGCCAGCGACTGGTTCATGCGCTGGAAGTCGTCGGGGACGACGCCGCCGATCTGTTCCACCGTCATCGCGTGCTTTTCGTAGAGGCTGACGACGATCTTGTGCACGTCGCGGCCCTTGTCAGTCAGGCTGATGCGCACCGACCGGCGGTCGACGCGAGAACGGGCGTGATGAAGATAGCCCATCTCCACCAGCTTCTTGACGTTGTAGGAAACATTCGAGCCAAGATAATAGCCGCGCGTGCGCAGCTCTCCGGCGGTCAGTTCCTTGTCGCCGATGTTGTAGAGCAGCAAGGCTTGCACGGCATTGACGTCGGAGCGGCCCCGACGGTCGAACTCATCCTTGATGACGTCGAGCAGGCGGCGATGCAGCCGCTCGACCATGTTCAGGGTTTCCAAATAGAGCGGCCGCACCGCGGCAATGCGCTCCGCACGAGGGTGGCCATCTTCCTTTTTCGCAAGCATGTTCATGTCGATCCCGCCTTTCCGTTCCGCCTCGACCGATATACTTGTCCGGCCTTCGATGAGAGGACTATACGGCAGTGGGACTGAATCTGAGTTTAAAGGACAAGATGAATCCAGAGTTTCCTGCTTTGGGTAAATCCGGTCTAAATTCAATGCGAAATTTACTATGGATTTCGCTTAACCAAGAGCATCGCTTGCGACGCATTTACTATAGATAAACGTTGCTAGCCGTTCACCTTCTTTCCTGGTCGGCGCGCCACTTGAGCGTGAAATAGGCGCCGATCAGCACTACGTTTAGCGCGATGCCAACGGCGCCGAGCGCCGCCGTGCGACCGCCGAAAAACGGCGACACCGCCTCAAGCGCCGCGCAGATCAGCCACAGCACGCCGCCCCAGGGCGCGGCCAGCCACATGCCGATCGCCGCCAGCAGATCGGCGCCGGCAAAAAACACGATCGTGGTTTGCAAAGCCCGCGGCAGCATCGTGAAATCGCCGAAACGCGGGTTAAGGCCCATTAACACTGCCCAGTTGAACAGGCCCTTGGCGACCCAGACGCAGGCCATCGTGCGCATGAACCACACCAGCGCCTCGGCCGCGTCGGGCAGCGCGGCGGCGAATTTGCCGCCTTCAGCGGGGTTGGGCGCCTGATCGACGATGCGGATCACGCCGTCGCGGCTCTGGCGCATTTGGTACCTCACGCGGCCTCTCCTGCCAGATTCAGCTCGTCAGCGCCGAGCGGCGCGAAATAGGCATCGATATCGCCCGGGACGGGACGCGCGCCGGCCGGCGGGCGCCATCGCGGGCGATTGTCCTTTTCGACGATCGTGGCGCGCACACCCTCATAGAAATCGTGGCCGCGACAAACGCGGGTGACGATGCGAAACTCGACCCGCATCGCCTCCTCGAACGACAGATCCGCGCCGAGTTGCATTTGCCGCAGCGCAATCGCGATGGAAGTCGGCGATTTCGCCGCCATCATCTCCAACAGCGAGCGCGAGAAATCCGAACCGTTGGCTTTCAGCGCCGCCTCGATGCTGGCGGCATTGGCTTGCGCGAAAGCGCTCGCAAGCTTCGGCGCCTCGGCGAGCAGCGGCGAGGGCGGCGGCGCGCCAGCGAACTCGCCGATGATGGCGCCCGTGTCGCCGGGCCTTTGCAGCGCCTCGCGCAAAGCGGCGAACCGCTGGCTCTCAACATAGGCGGTGGCGAGGCCGAGCGCCGCCATGTCGGCGGCCCTGGCGCGCAGGCCCGTCGCCGCCATCGCCACGCCGAAGCGATGCGGCAGGCGCGGCAGCGCATAGGTCGCCCCGACATCGGGGAAGAAACCGATGCCGACTTCCGGCATCGCGAACGCTGCCCGCTCCGAGACCACCCGGTGCGCGCCATGCAGCGATACGCCGACGCCGCCGCCCATGACGACGCCGTCAATCAACGACACATAGGGTTTGGGGTAGCGCTTGATGCGCGCGTTGAGCGTATATTCCTCGCGGAAGAACGCCGATTGCGCGGCGTAATCGCCAGCGCGGCCGCGCTCGTAGAGCCAGCGGATATCGCCGCCGGCGGAAAAGGCGCGCTCGGCGGCGCTGGTGACGACGATGCGCTCGACGCCGGCGTCGGGCTCGAAATCGTCGAGCGCCGCCGAGATGTCGCGCACCATTTGCAAGGTGATCGCGTTGAGCGCTTGCGGGCGATTGAGAATAATGAACCCGGCGCAGCCGCGCCTTTCGACGATGACTTGCTGTTCCACTGTCACGAAGCGCTGGCCAGAGCCGAGTCTATAGCCATAGAAACGCCGTCGATGCTCGCCATGCCGTCGACCTCCCGCAGGATTCCCTTCACGCGATAATACGGCGTAACTGCGGCAGTGTCGCGGAAATAGGCCTCCAGCCGGGTCTTGAACACTTGCGGGTCGTCGTCTTTACGCACAGGCTGGCCGGCCCTGGCGGCCTCTGCGGCCCGGTTGACGATGCGCGCCACCAGTTTCGGCGCATCGACCGCAAGCTCGATCACCGCATCGAGTTTCACGCCCTTGGCGGCAAGCAGCGCATCGAGCGCCTCGGCTTGCTTCACCGTGCGCGGGAAGCCGTCGAGGATGAAACCTTTGCGGGCATCCGCCTGTTCGACGCGCTCGGCGATGATGTCGACGACGATCTCGTCGGAGACGAGCGCGCCGGAGTCCATTACCGCTTTGGCTTTGACGCCGATCGCCGTGCCCGCTTTGACGGCGGCGCGCAACATATCGCCGGTGGAGAGCTGAGGAATGCCGTATTGCTCGGTCAATCGCGCGGCTTGTGTGCCTTTACCGGCGCCGGGCGGCCCGAGCAGTATCAGCCTCATCTCTTCCTCCCCCTCAGCTTGGCTTTGCGAATCAAGCCTTCGTATTGATGCGCCTGCAAGTGTCCACGAATTTGAGCCACCGTGTCCATCGTTACGTTGACGACGATCAATAGCGACGTGCCGCCAAAGGCAAAGAACCCCGCCGCATCGTATCTCAACATCTCCGGCAACACGCAAATCAGCGCCAGATAGGCAGCGCCCAAAACCGTAATGCGGGTCAGGATATGGTCGATATATTGCGCCGTGCGCTCGCCCGGACGCACGCCCGGAATGAAGCCGCCGTGTTTCTTGAGGTTGTCGGCGGTGTCCTGCGGGTTGAACACCGTCGCGGTATAGAAGAAGGTGAAGAAGACGATGAGCGCGACATAGATGACGAGATAAATCGGGCCGCCCGGCGACAGAATCGCCAGCGCCGTGCCCAGATAGGTGTTATTCGCCGCCCCTTGCGCGAAATTGGCGGCGGTGGTCGGCAGCAGCAATAGCGAGGAAGCGAAGATCGGCGGGATGACGCCGGACGTGTTGAGCTTAAGCGGTAGGAAGGAACTTTGCCCTTCGTACATCTTGTTGCCGATCTGCTTGCGCGGATAGGTGATCGGCACGCGCCGCTGCGCCATCTCCATGAACACGATGAACAGGGTGGTGGCGATCACCATCACCAGCACGCCGAACACCAAGCCGGTGGAGATTGAGCCCTGGCGGCCGAGTTCGAACAATTGCGCGAAGGATTGCGGCAGGCGGGCGATGATGCCGGCGAAGATGATGAGCGAGGAGCCGTTGCCGACGCCGCGCGAGGTGATCTGCTCGCCGAGCCAGACCAGGAACATCGTGCCGCCAGTGAGCGTCAGCACAGTAGAGAAGCGGAACAGAAAGCCGGGATTGGCGACGATGCCGGTCTGCGCCTCTAACCCGATGGAGATGCCGTAGGCCTGGAAGACCGCCAAGATGACGGTGAGGTAGCGCGTATATTGGTTGAGCGTCTTGCGCCCGGCCTCGCCGTCTTTCTTGATCGCCTCCAGCGACGGGATCACCGAGCTCAAGAGCTGGATGATGATCGAGGCCGAGATGTAGGGCATGATGTTGAGCGCGAACACCGCCATGCGCTGCACCGCGCCGCCCGAAAACATGTTGAACATGTCGAGCACGCCCTGGTGATGGCCAGTGAACGCCTTCTCGAAAGCGTCGGCGTTGATGCCGGGCAGCGACACATAAGTGCCGAGGCGGAAGACGACGAGCGCGCCGAGCGTGAACCAGATGCGCTTCTTGAGTTCCTCGGCTTTGCCGAACGCCGCCCAATTGATATTTGCCGCGAGCTGGTCGGCCGCAGACGCCATGTGGGTGCTCCGCTAGTCTTCGCGCGTCCCGACGCGCGAGGGGCGGCGTGCCGGTTCCGACGCGCCGCCCCGTGCATATGGTTCAGTTGAACCGCAATGTCGACCCCGAGAAGGGTTTGCCGCTGGGTTGGGAACTGCGTGCCGCCGCTCCCAAAACAACAGGCCTAGGCAGCCGGAGCGGCTGGCGCCGCCAGGCTCTTGACCGAGCCGCCGAGCTTCTCGATCGCCTCAGCCGCGCCCTTCGAGGCGCCGAAGACTTCGAAATGCACGGCGGTCTTGAGTTCGCCGTTGCCGAGCAGCTTGACGCCGTCGCGCGCGCGGGCGCAGACGCCCGCCGCCACCAGCGCTTCCACCGTCACCGGCTTGCCGGCGTCGAGTTTGCCAGCGTCGATCGCGCTTTGCACGCGGCCGAGGTTGACCTCGTTGAGGTCGCGCGGGTCGATTGGGTTGAAACCACGCTTCGGCAGGCGGCGATGCAGCGGCATCTGGCCGCCCTCGAAACCCTTGATGCGCACACCCGAGCGCGCGGTCTGGCCTTTGCCGCCGCGGCCAGATTGTTTGCCCTTGCCGGAGCCGATGCCGCGCCCGACCCGCATGCGGGCGGGCCGAGCGCCGTCGTTGTCTCTGACGTCGTGGAGCTTCATGGTCTTAACCCTCGACGACGCGCACGAGGTGCGCGATCTTCTTTATCATGCCGCGGTTGGCGGGCGTGTCCTGCACGCGCGCCTCGCGGCCGATTTTGTCGAGCCCAAGGCCCTTCAGCGTCGCGCGCTGATCGCCCGGGCGGCCGATCTGCGAGCGAACCTGGACGACAGTGATGTGGGAGTCGGTCATGGTTCGTCTCCCCTCACGAATCCGAGGCGTCGGCTTCGACGCCGGTGCGACGCGACTGGATCGTCGACACCTTCAGGCTGCGCCGAGCCGCGACGGAGCGCGGGCTGTCTTCGTTGGCGAGCGCGGCGAAGGTGGCGCGGATCATGTTGTAGGGGTTCGACGAGCCCTGGCTCTTCGACACCACGTCGTGGACGCCGAGCGCCTCGAACACCGCGCGCATCGGACCGCCGGCGATGATGCCGGTGCCGGCGGGCGCGGCGCGCAGGATGACGCGCCCGGCGCCGTGGCGGCCGTAGACGTCATGATGCAGCGTGCGGCCCTCGCGCAGCGGCACGCGGACGACGCCGCGCTTGGCGGCCTCCGTCGCCTTGCGGATCGCTTCCGGCACCTCGCGCGCCTTGCCGTGGCCGAAGCCGACGCGGCCCTTCTGATCGCCGACGACGACCAGCGCGGCGAAGCCGAAACGGCGTCCGCCCTTCACCACCTTCGCCACGCGGTTAATGTGGACGAGGCGATCGACGAACTCGCTGTCGCGCTCCTCCCGGTCATCCCTGCGGCCGCGGCCGCCATCTTCACGCGCCATAATATATCACCGTCACTTGCGCGGGCTTGCACCCGCTCGCTGGGTCTTCAGAAGTCGAGGCCGCCTTCGCGGGCGCCCTCGGCGAGCGCCTTGACGCGCCCATGATAGATATAGCCGCCACGGTCGAAGACGACCTGTGTTATGCCGGCCGCCTTGGCGCGCTCGGCCAGCGCCAGGCCGATGCGCTTGGCTGCGTCGATGTTCGCCCCGGTCTTCAACTCCTCGCGCATCGCCTTCTCCAGAGAGGAGGCCGAAGCGACGGTGACGCCCTTGGAATCATCGATGATCTGCGCATAAATCTGCGCCGAAGAGCGGAATACGCTGAGCCGCGGGCGGCCGCCGCCGTTGGCCGCCAGGCCTCGGCGCACACGCGCCTTGCGCCGCTCGGTGGGGGAAAGGTGCTTGCCCATTACTTCTTCTTCCCTTCCTTGCGGAAGATGAACTCGCCGGAGTATTTGACGCCCTTGCCCTTGTAAGGCTCAGGCGGGCGGAACTCGCGAATTTGCGCTGCGACCTCGCCGACCTGCTGCCTGTCGACGCCGGCGACGGTGATTTCCGTCGGCCTCGGCGTCGTGATGGTGACGCCGGCGGGGATCGGGTAGATTACGTCGTGGCTGTAGCCGAGCGAAAGTTGCAGGTTCTTGCCTGCCACTGCCGCCTTGTAGCCGACGCCGTTGATCTCAAGCTTCTTTTCGAAGCCCGTGGTCACGCCGGTGATGAGGTTCTGCACGCGGGCGCGCGCCGTGCCCCACAAGGCGCGGCTCTGCTTGTCTTGCCCAAGCGGGGCCACGAGCACCGAGCCGCTTTCGACCTTGACCGACACCGCGTCGGGCGCGGTGAAGCTGAGTTCGCCTTTGGCGCCCTTCACGGCGACATGCTGACCCTCGACCTTGGCGGTGACGCCGGTCGGGATGACGATGGGCTTTTTTCCGACACGAGACATTGAGGAACTCCCGTCAGAATACGGTGCAGAGCACTTCGCCGCCAACATGCGCCTCGCGTGCGTCGTGATCCGCCATCACGCCCTTCGGCGTCGACAGGATCGAGACGCCGAGACCGTTGGCGACGCGCGGCATGCCGTCGACGGCGACATAGACGCGCCGGCCCGGCTTCGATACGCGGTCAATCTTGCGAATGACCGGCTGGTTGTCGAAATACTTCAGCTCGATCTCGAACTCGGAGCGGCCGTTGCCGTAATCCGTGGTCGAATAGCCGCGGATATAGCCCTCGGTCTGCAACACGTCGAGAACGTGCTGGCGAAGCTTGGAGCCGGGCGTGGAGACCTTGCCGCGCCGACGCATCTGCGCGTTGCGGATGCGGGTCAGCATGTCGCCCAAGGGATCGTTGACTGCCATGATGCGCTCCCCCTTACCAGCTCGACTTCACGAGGCCTGGGATCAGGCCCTTGTTGCCGAGCTCACGCAAGGCGATGCGGCTCATCCTGAGCTTGCGATAGAAGGCGCGTGGCCGCCCGGTCACCTCGCAGCGGTTGCGCACGCGGTTGGCGGCGCCGTTGCGCGGCAACTCGGCGAGCTTGAGGCGCGCCTCGAAGCGCTCCTCCATCGAATTCGCCTCGGTGTTGGCGACTTCAAGAAGACGCTGGCGGCGGGCAGCGAATTTCTTCACCAGCCGCTGCTTACGCAGGTTATTCTCAATTGCGCTCTTCTTAGCCATCAAAGGCCTCCAGTTATCCGCGTTTGAACTCTTTTGAAGTTCACTGCCGGAACGGGAAATTGAAGGCGCGCAGCAAAGCGCGCGCCTCCGCGTCGGTCTTAGCCGTCGTGCAGACGACGATGTCAAGCCCCAACATCGATTCCGCTTTATCGTAATCGATTTCGGGGAAGATGATGTGCTCCTTGACGCCAAGCGCGAAATTGCCGCGCCCGTCGAACGACTTCGGATCAAGCCCGCGGAAATCGCGCACGCGAGGCAGCGCGATCGTCACCAGGCGGTCGAGAAACTCGTACATACGCGTCTTGCGCAACGTCACCTTGGCGCCGATCGGCATGTTCTCGCGCACTTTGAAGGTCGAGATCGCCTTGCGGGCGTGGGTGATGATCGGCTTCTGGCCGGCGATCAGCGCCAGGTCGTTGGCGGCCGAGGTCACCTTCTTGGTGTCGTTGACGGCCTCGCCGACGCCCATGTTGAGCACGATCTTGTCGATCTTCGGCACTTCCAGTTTGTTCTTGTAGCCGAACTCCTTGACCAGCGCAGGGATGATCTCCTGCTCGTACTGGAGTTTCAGCCGCGCCGCGTAATCCTTCGGCGCCGCCTCCACCTTGCCGGCGGCGGCGACTTCACTCTGCGCGGGACGCCCGCCCTTGACCTTTTTCGGCTCCGGCTTGCCGCCGCCCTTCAGCGCCGAGGAATCCTTCCCCGCCTTGGCGGACTTGCCGCCCTTGTCCTTGGCCTCAGCCATCGATCAAATCTCCAGAACGCTTTGCGAAACGGACCTTGCGGCCGTCGTCGAGAACCTTGAAGCCCACCCGCGTCGGCTTGCCATCCTTGGGGTCGGCAATGGCGAGATTGGAGAGGTCGATCGTCGCCTCTTTGGTCAGGATGCCGCCCTCGGCATTCTGCGCGCTCGGCTTGGTATGGCGCTTGACGAGGTTGACGCCCTCGACAATGGCGCGCCCGGCGCTCGGGGAGACCGAGCGGACCTCGCCGGTGCGGCCCTTGTCGCGGCCGGCGAGCACGACGACCTTGTCGCCTTTCTTGATCTTTGCGGCCATTACAGCACCTCAGGCGCGAGCGAAATGATCTTCACGTGGTTCTTGGCCCGCAACTCGCGCGGCACCGGCCCGAAGATGCGGGTGCCGACCGGCTCGCTCTGGTTGTTGATGAGCACCGCCGCGTTGGAGTCGAAGCGGATCACCGAGCCGTCGGCGCGGCGAATGTCCTTGGCAGTGCGCACGACCACCGCCTTCATGACATCGCCCTTCTTCACGCGCCCGCGCGGGATCGCCTCCTTGATCGAGACGACGATGATGTCGCCGATCGAGGC
>Ga0134126_10002212_pt1 | contig 24620 bp, 21 predicted proteins | sample KB31752_FD_96881 | JGI IMG/M metagenome (GOLD analysis project Ga0134126, IMG submission 96881) | Terrestrial soil microbial communities with excess Nitrogen fertilizer from Kellogg Biological Station, Michigan, USA - KB3-175-2 | ecosystem: Environmental > Terrestrial > Soil > Unclassified ... | reverse complement strand
GTGTCGAGGTCCTCGAAGGTCCGCAGGGGACGCTGTACGGCGCCAGCTCCGAGGCCGGCACGATCCGCATGATCACCAACAAGCCGGATCCGACAAAATTCTCCGCCGGCTACAACCTTCAGGCCAACAAGATCGAGGACGGCGGACCTGGCGACGTGGCCGAAGGTTACGTCAACATACCGCTCTCGGCGACCGCGGCCATCCGGCTGGTCGGTTGGCAGGAGCACGACGGCGGATTCATCAGCAACGTCGCCGGTACCGATGCGAACGGCTGCATTACCAATGGCGTGCGCACGTACGCGACGTGGGCTCTTGCCGCGAGCGGCGTGGGTCCGGGGGGGGGCACCATGCAGTGCCTCCCGTCTGCTCCGTTAGGCGCGGGCGCCGTCAGCAACGCGCCCTGGCGCAGGAGTAACTACAACACCGTCGACACGCACGGCGGCCGGGCCGAGCTCAAATTCGACCTTGGCGACAACTGGACTGTGACACCGACCTTCCAGGGGGAGTCGGACACGACCCAGGGGTTCTTCGGCTTCGACCCCGCCGTTGGGGATCTGCAGCTGGTGCATTTCGGGCCGGAGAGCTCCCACGATACCTGGACGCAGTCCGCCCTCACGATCGAAGGCAAGGTCCACAACTTCGATATCGTCTACGCCGGCGGCTACGTGAAGCGCAATCAGCACTCGATCGCCGACTACAGCGACTACGGCGAGTTCTACGACAAGATGACCACTTACGCCGCCTACTATGTCGGCAACAGCGGCGCTCCGATCATGCCGCAGCAGATGGTCATCGGCGCCGGCGATTTCGAGATGTGGAGCCAGGAGCTCCGCGTCACGACGCCCCTCGACCTGCCGGTGCATGGGACGGCCGGGCTGTTCCTGCAGCGCCAGATGCACAACATCTGGCAGCTCTACACCATGCCCGGATACGGCTTCACCAACCCCTACGGCGGCAATGCGAACGGCTTCGCCACCGCCGACTCGATTCCCGGATTCCCCAATGCCATCTGGCTGACCGACGAGCAGCGCGTGGACCATGACAGGGCGGCGTTCGCGCAGGGCACCTGGGACGTCACCGGCCAGCTGTCGCTCACCGCCGGGATACGCTTTTACAAGTACGACAATTCGCTGCTCGGATTCTACGGCTTCGACTATCCGGAGTTCTCACATACCGGTGTGCCGTCCTGCCTCAAAGAGCCCGACGGGACCTTGGAGCCGGCCATAGTCAAGTACTCGCCTTGCACCGACCTCGACGCCCGGACCAGCAACACCGGCCACGTTCCGAGGCTGAACGTGACCTACAAGTTCAGCCCGAACATGATGGTCTACGCCACCTATTCGAAGGGCTTCCGGCCGGGCGGCGTCAACCGCGTAGCCGACCAGACGGGCAGCAACGGTCCCTATGCTGCAGATTTCCTCAAAAACTACGAGGTGGGCTGGAAGACGCAGTGGCTCGGAAACACGCTGCGTTGGAACGGCGCGCTTTTCTGGGAGGACTGGGACAACTTTCAGTTCTCGTTCCTGGGCGAGAACAGCGTCACGATCATCAAGAACGGCGGCAACGCGCGCATCAAGGGAATCGAGTCCAGTGTCGACTGGCTGCCGGCGGGCAACGTGTTGCTCAGCGCCAATTTCACGTTCCTGAATCCGGTTCTGACCCAGTACTACTATGGGTGCCTGCCGGGGACCGTGTCCTGTAACTTCACGGCTCCCGCCGGCGCCAACCTGCCGGTAACACCGAAGTTCAAAGGCAACCTCGTCGCGCGGTACTCGCTGGCGGTGAACGGCAACTGGAAGCCGTACGCTCAACTTTCCGCGATGTACCAGACCCAGACCGCGCCCGTGCTGCTCACGTCCCAGCAGCAGGTTCTCGGCAACATGCCGGCTTACGCGCTGATGAATCTCAAGCTCGGCGCCGACAGCGCGAACGGCATGCACCTGGATTTGTTCATCGATAACCTGACGAACCGGCGGGCGCAGCTGTCGCGCTTCACGGAGAGCAATCCGAGCACGGACAGCCAGGTGTACATCGTCCCGGCGCAGCCGCGGACCTTCGGCGTCGAGTTCGGCCAGGACTTCTAGAGCGCCAGCCTGATAGAGGCGCGGCGGGTGGTTGCCGTGCCTCTCTGTGCACGGAAGCAATTGGTTGGGAGCGCTAACACGACATGACCGTCGGGCCGGCCCGGCACCGGAATGCTCCGCCATTTCCGTGCGTTGCGCGTAGACCACTTGACTTTTTGCCGCCGCCTCGCCACAGTTTCCTACATAACAAACTATTTATGGAGATGCCATGAGCAAAGCCTCAGGTATCCTGGTCTCTGCATGGGTGCTCGGAAGCGGACTCGCGGGGGGCGTTGCGCTAGCGCAACAGGCGCCTTCCGCGACGGCAACGGGCGATCAGAAGCTGCAAGAGGTCATCGTCACCGGCTCGCGCATCGTACAGAGCGAAGCGCAGCGCGAGCAGCCGCTGTCGGTCATCAGCACCGCGGCCATCCAGAAGACGGGGCTCGCCGATACCGGTACGCTGCTGCAGCAGCTCACCACGGGCGGCTCCGCGCTCAACGCGAAATTCAATTCGTCGGGTAACTTCGGCTATCCGCCCGACGGCGGCGGTATCGGCGCGGGCGCCACCGAGGTCGACCTGCGCAACCTCGATCCCAAGCGCACCCTGGTGCTGGTGGACGGCATGCGCTGGGTGAACGAGTCGTCGGCTTCGGGTGTGAGCGGCAGCGCCGATCTCAATACCATCCCGCTCTCGATCATCGATCACATCGAGGTTCTCGAGGACGGAGCTTCCGCGATCTACGGCTCCGACGCCATCGCGGGTGTCGTCAATATCATTACCAAAAAGCGGTTCGACGGCGTCGAGGTTTCCGGTTACGAAGGCGAATACAGCAAGGGCGGCCGCACGACGCAGGGGAGCCTCACCGTCGGCGGCACCAGCGGCCGGTTCTCGGGCATGTTCGTGGCGAGCTACTACAAGCAGGATGAGATCAGCTCCGCGAAGTGGTGGCAGTCGGCGGTGCCGGAGCCGTACGCGGGTGTGAAGGCCGGCAGCTCGGCGACACCGCAAGGCCGATTCACGTTCTGCGACCCGAGCGTGGCGGTGCCGAATTACGGCTCCTGCACACCGGATCAGGCTAATTTCTTCGACGTCACGCTGAATGACGGCACGACCACTCCCTCGTGGAATCCGAACGACCCGACCGGCGGGACGTACCACAACTGGGGCAATGCGGACCGGTTCAATTACGCCGTATACAACCTGCTGCTGACGCCGCAGGAGCGCAAGTCGATCTTCAGCAATTTCACCTACACGGTGAATGACTACTTCGACATCTATGCCAAGGGTCTGTACAACACCAGGGACTCCCTGAACCAGGCGGCGCCGGAGCCGATCTTCGCCGGTCCCTACGCCGGCACGGGCGGCTATGCCGACAACATCTCGGTCTCGGCGCTGAACCCCTACAACCCCTTCGGCATCGACCTCGATGCCGCGTCCAACCTGGGCTGGGTCACCCGGCGGCCGCTCGAGGCGGGCCCCCGCATCTTCACCCAGAACGTAAACACCTGGTACTTCGCCTCGGGGTTCAAGGGTCATTTCGGCGGCTCGAACCACGAGGACTACCTCTGGGATCTCAACTTCGTCGATTCCCAGAACAAGGCCGAGCAGGTATTCACCGGCGGCTATAACATCGGGAACATCGGCATCGCCCTCGGCGACCCCGCCGTCTGCGCCGCGGTTCCCAACTGCGTGCCGCTGGACCTCTTCGGGGGACAGGGCCGCCCGATCACGCAGCAGATGCTGAACTTCATCGAGGCGGTGCAGCGGGATGAGAGCGTACAGAACCTGAAGATCATCTCGGGCAACATCACCGGCCACCCCTTCGACATCGAGGACCGTCCTGTCGGCATCGCAGTCGGAGCCGAGCATCGCGACTACGTCGGCGCGTTCAATCCCGATCCGCTGCGGCAGAACGGGTTGTCGCAGGACTCTCCCGCGCAGAAGGTATTCGCCGGCTATCGCGTCAACGAGGCTTACGTCGAAGTCGGCGTGCCCATCCTCGCGTCGCTGGGAGCAAGCGCAGCCGGCCGCTACTCCGATTATTCGGATTTCGGCAGCACCACCACTTACAAGATGGGGCTGCGCTGGCAGCCGACCCACGACTTCGGCCTGCGCGGGGATTACTCCACCGGGTTCCGCGCCCCGAATCTCGGTGAGCTTTACGGGCTGACGCAGTTCGGCGCCACGCTGGTGGACCCCTGCGGACCCACGGGTACGATCGTCGTCACACCCTCGGCCACCTCGGCGCTTGCGGCAGCGTGCCGCGCACAGGGTGTGCCGAACGGGTTCCAGCAGGCCAACACGCAGATCACCACCTTCACCGGCGGTAACGCGCACCTGAGCCCGGAAAGGTCCAAGAGCTTCACGGGCGGCTTCGTGTACGACGCCAGCTGGGCGGAGAACATGCCCGGTACGAGCCGGCTGACGTTGGAATCGAGCTACTACCACCACAAGGTCACCGGTGCGATCGAGGCTGCGGACATTCAGTCGCTCCTGGGTGCGTGTCTCGCCGCAGGCGGAACCGACCCGCGGCTCTGCTCCGGGTTCACCCGCGCCGCGGGCGGCAACCTCAATCCGCCGTCCAATTTCCTCGAGAACCTCGGCGAGATCACCACCGATGGCGAGGACGTCAAGCTCAATTGGGCCTCGAGCCCGCTGCCCTTCGGCAATCTCTCGCTCTCGGTCATGCTGACGCGGGTGAACGGCTACAGGGCGGTCGACGCTCTCGGAAACGTCAATCAGCGGGCCCCCGGTATCGAGGTCGCCAACAGCGCCATTCCCCGCTACCGGATGAACGCGCAGATCGGTTACAACATCGCCGATCTGCAGGTCACCTGGACGGTCCGTTATCTGTCGGCGGTGAATGAGTATTGCAGCGACGCGTCATTCGTCGGTGTGCCGGGCTGCGCGACGACCACGGACGTCCACACCCTCCATGCGGTGGCTTACAACGACATCTCCGCCGCGTACTACGATGCCTTCAGGCTGGAGGGCCTGATGATCCAGGCGGGCGTCAACAACCTGTTCGGCGTGAATCCGCCGGTCTGCTACAGCTGCACGCTGAACGGCTACGATGCCGGCACGTACGATCTGCCGGGCGCGTTCTGGAACGTGCAGGCGAAATATAAATTCTAGGGAGAGGGGGGAGGGGGCCGTTGTCAGCGGCCCCCTTCAATTCGCTAGAGCTTGAAGGTGGTGAGCAGGAGGCTCGTCTCGCTGCTGGAGACACCGGGCATGCGGCTGATCTTGGCCAACAGCCGGTCGAAGGAGGCCAGGCTGTCGGTGCGCAGCTCCGCCACCAGATCCCACCTGCCGTTGGTGCTGTGGATGCCGGCGACGTTCGGCTCGCCACGCAGCGCCTTGACGACGGCATCGACCTGATTGCCCTCCACGGCGATCGTCATGAGCGCCCGGATCTGCTGGTCCTGGATGTCGGGCTTCAGGCGCACCGTATAACCCACGATGGTGCCGTCGGCCTCGAGCCGCGCCATGCGGTTCTGCACCGTGCCGCGCGCGACCCCCAGCTTCTTGGCCAGAGAGGCAACGGATGCGCGCGCATCGGTTCGCAGTTGGGCGAGGAGCTGATGATCGAGATCGTCCATCGCGGCGTGACCCGTTCCACACGATTAGACACAGCACTCTAGCAAATCGCTCAATTAATTTGGCGATTTGATCAATCGCCCGGCACTTTTGATCAGGTTTCTCCCTATTTTTTGGCCGCAGCGGCGGCGATGATCTTCATCATCTCTGGATGAACGTCCGTATCCATGTACGGCGTCATCTCTCGCGGGAGAACGATCATGGTCGACTTCATCGGCATCCGGCGCGTCCAGGAGCTCGTCGGCGAATTGGGCCCTGCGGCCTTCATCGCCGGGCTGGCGCGCGAGATCGAGGCGGACTATCGGCGTTGGGGCGAGTTCGAAAAATCCCCGCGCCATGCGACGCATTCATCGGTTGGCGTCATCGAGCTGATGCCGGCCTGTGATGGCCGTCAGTATGCCTTCAAGTACGTCAACGGCCACCCGAAGAATACCGCGAAGGGCCTGTTGACGGTGATGGCATTCGGGATGCTTGCGGATGTGGAGACAGGCTATCCGCTGGTGCTGTCGGAGATGACGCTGACCACCGCGCTGCGCACTGCCGCAACTTCGGCGGTCGCCGCGCGTTGGATGGCCCGGGCAAACAGCCGTGTCATGGCGCTGATCGGTAACGGCTCGCAGGCGGAATTCCAGGCCGTGGCTTTTCACGAGATGCAGGGCATCCGCGAGCTGCGGCTGTACGACACCGATCCGGCCGCAACCGACAAATTGGAGGACAATCTCGGCAGGCTCGCGCTTGCGGGGCTGCGGGTCGTGCGCTGCCGCTCCACGGCGGAGGCGGTCAGGGGCGCGGATATCGTGACGACGGTTACGGCTGACAAGCGCAATGCGACCATCCTGACACCCGAGATGATCGTGCCCGGGATGTTCCTCAACGCGGTGGGCGGGGATTGCCCCGGCAAGACTGAGCTGCACGCGGGTATCCTGAGGCGTCCCGATGCCCGGGTAGTGGTCGAATTCGAGCCTCAATCGCGCATCGAGGGAGAGATCCAGCAGCTGTCCGCCGACTTTCCGGTCACCGAGCTCACGGAAGTGGTCACGGCGCGCAAGCCGGGTCGCGCCAACGATGCCGAGGTCGCCATTTTCGATTCCGTCGGATTCGCGCTGCAGGACTTCTCAGCTTTGCGCTATCTGCACCGGCTGCATCAGCAGCGCCGCGGAATGCGCGCGGCCATCGATCTCATCCCGGATCTCGAGGACCCGAAGGACCTGTTCTCGCTGGTGGGCGGACCGGCGCCGGCCCGGCCGGGCACCCACCCTGTTGCCGAGTTGACCGTCTGATGGGACCGGCACGCACGGTTACCCTGATCGGGGCGCCCACGGATGTCGGGGCGGCCGAGCGTGGTGCCTCCATGGGTCCAGAGGCCATGCGGGTGGCAGGCATCCAACAGGCGCTCGAGCAGCGGGGCTTGCAGGTAGTGGATCGCGCCAACCTCGCCGGGCCCGCCAATCCGCGCCAGGCGCCCGTCGATGGCCACCGCAACCTGGAGGCGGCGCTCGAATGGAACCGCCTGGTGCACGATGCGGTGTATCAGGAGCTTGGCGCCGGGCGGCTGCCCATTCTCCTCGGCGGCGACCATTCGCTCTCCGTCGGCTCGATCAGCGCCGTCGCGCGGCATTGCCGCGAGGTAGGCCGCAAGCTGCGTGTGCTGTGGCTGGACGCGCACGCGGATTTCAACACCGGCGAGCTCTCGCCGAGCGGCAACCTGCACGGCATGCCGCTCGCCTGCCTGTGCGGCTTCGGGCCGCAATCCCTGGTGCAGCTCGGCGGTGCAGTTCCGAGCCTGCATCCGCAGTGGATACGGCAGATCGGCGTGCGCAGCGTCGACGAGGGCGAGAAGCGGTTCGTGCACGAGCTGGCCGTCGAAGTGTTCGACATGCGCTACATCGACGAGATGGGCATGCGCCAGACCATGGAGCATGCGCTCGCGGGCCTCGACCGCGACACCCACCTGCATGTGAGCTTCGATGTCGACTTTCTCGATCCGGACATCGCACCTGGAGTGGGCACGCTGGTACCCGGAGGTCCCACGTACCGCGAAGCCCAGCTCTGCATGGAGATGATCGCCGATACGCGCCTGGTGGGCTCGCTCGATGTGGTCGAGCTCAATCCGGCGCTCGACATACGCAACGAGACCGCGCTGCTCGCGGTGAGCCTGCTCGAGTCGCTCTTCGGCAAGAGCACGCTGGTTCGCCGACAGGTCACCGCGCCGCCGCTCGACCTGGTCGGCAACAGGCTGGCCTCGACGGCCTGACTGGCGATGGCTTGTGGGGCAGGGTGGCGTATGCCATCTTGCTCCCGTGGCAGATCGCAATCCGCAGAGCCGCCGCCCGCCCTCCGCCCGCAAGGCGGATCCTCCGCTTGCGCCGTATGCGGCCAAGCGCGCCTTCACGCGCACACCTGAGCCGGGTCCCGCGGTCGCAGCCGGCCGCGGCGGTCCACTGCTTTTCGTCATCCAGAAGCACGCGGCGCGGCGGCTGCACTACGATTTTCGGCTGGAGCTGGATGGGGTCCTGAAGTCATGGGCGGTGCCCAAGGGACCTTCGCTCGATCCCGCCGACAAGCGCATGGCCGTTGCCGTGGAGGATCATCCTTTCGACTATGCCTCCTTCGAGGGCGTGATTCCAGCCAAAGAGTACGGCGCCGGGCGTGTGATCGTGTGGGATTGCGGGGTCTATTCACCGGATGAGGATCGGAAGTACTCGTTTGGTGACCGGGAGGAAGCGGAGCAACGGGTTCGCGCCGGCATCGAGCAGGGAAAGCTCAGTATTTTCCTGCGTGGCTCGAAGCTGAAGGGCTCGTTTGCGCTGGTGAGGACCGCCACGTTGCCACAGTGGCTGCTGATCAAGCACAAGGATGCGTTCGCAAGCGGGCAGGATGTGGCGTTGCAGGACCGCTCGGTTCTCTCGGAAGTCTCACTCGATGACCTCGCAACGGGCGCGCCGCCGCCGAGGCTCGATGCGGCGAGCCTGGTTCCGAAAGGACCCGTCGAGGCGATGCCTGACACGTTGGCTCCCATGCTCGCCATGACGGCCGATGCCGTTCGCTCCGACCCCGACTGGCTCTTCGAGCCCAAGCTCGACGGCTATCGCGTCATTGCCTTCATTACAGGCACGGCGGTGCGTCTGCAGTCCCGCCGGGGCATCGATCTCACGGCTCAGTTCCCCGAGCTCGTTGCCGAGCTCGCTGCCCTTGGCGCAGATCGCATGATCCTGGACGGCGAAATCGTGGCGCTGGGCCCGTATGGACGGCCGTCCTTCAACGCGCTGCAGAATCGAGCGCAGCGGCGCGGCGAGAAAGATATTGCGGACGGGCAGCGGCAGACACCCGCGGTCCTGGTGTGCTTCGACCTGTTGCATTTCGCGGGCATCAATCTACGGGCCGCGCCATATGCGCAGCGGCGGCGTTATCTGTCACAATGCCTGCTGCCGTCCGCTCATATTCAACTCATTCATGCGGGCAAAGATGGCGAAGCGTTGTACACGGCTGCGATGGCGAGCGGTTACGAAGGCGTCGTCGCCAAGCGTCTGGATGGCATTTATCAGCCCGGGCAGCGTGTCGGCACCTGGCTGAAGGTGAAGCCGGTTCACTCGGCTGAATTCGTGATCGGCGGCTGCACGAAAGGGAAGGGGGCGCGCGAGCCCCTGGGCGCGGTCCTTCTCGGATATTGGGAGGACGGATCGCTCAAGTACGCGGGTCACGTCGGGTCCGGCCTGGACGATGCCACCGTCGCGGAGCTGACCCGGCGCACTCGGGAGTTGAAACGCCAGCGCTCACCTTTTGCGGAGAAGCCGCCGATCCATCGGCCGACGACCTGGCTCGAGCCGCGGCTCGTCGCAGAGGTCGACTTCATCGACTGGACACCCGCTGGACTATTGCGTGCGCCGGTGTTCGCGCGGCTGCGGGACGACATCTCGGCGGAGTCGGTCGGCAGGCCTGACGAGACGGTGCTGCCCGGCACCTCGTCGACGGCGGTCTCCGCGGCGGCCTCCAGGGCGGCCTCGAAGGCGAACGTCAAGACCACCTCCGAGGCGGGTTCCGAGGCAAACGCCATGGGCGGCAGTGCGCAGGCGGAAGTGGCAGGACTGGTCAACGCCGTCCGTGTCGACACGGACGATATCGGCGCGGTGTTGGAACAGCTCGCCCCCACGGGCTCCCGCCTCGACCTCACAGTGCAGGATGCGCGGCTTCGACTCACCAATCTCGACCGCGTGTACTGGCCCGCCTCCGATGCCGGTCCGGCAATCACCAAGCGGGACTTCATCCGTTACCTCGCCGCCGTCTCGCGCTTCATGTTGCCGCACCTCCGGGACCGGCCGCTCACCATGATCCGCATGCCGGAGGGGATCGCGGGAGAGCGCTTCTATCAGAAGCATTGGGAGCAGGAGATGCCGGAATACGTGGAGACCCTTCCGATCTTCTCCGAGCACCGGAAGGGGAACGAGCGCTACATCCTGGTGAACAACCTGCCGACGCTTCTCTGGCTGGGTCAGAACGGGACCCTGGAATTTCATGTCTGGCACTCCCGTGCCAATGTCGAGGCGGACGGCGCCGGCAAGGGCACCGACTACTCCAGCTCCCGCGAGGCCCTGGAGCACTCCGTACTCAACTACCCCGACTTCCTGGTGTTCGACATCGACCCCTACATCTATTCGGGCAAGGAAGCGAAGGGGGCCGAGCCCGAGCTCAATGACAAGGGCTTCGCCACCGGCAAGAAGGTTGCCTTCTGGCTGCGGGCGCTGCTGCAGGAAATGGGGCTGCGGGCGATCGTGAAGACCTCCGGCAAGACCGGCCTGCACGTGTTCGTGCCCATCCACCGGACGGTGACGTTCGATACGGTGCGGCAGCTTTGCGAAATGGTGGGTACGCACGTTCTCAAGGCCCACCCGAAGGAGGTCACCCTGGAGTGGTCTGTCGGCAAGCGCACGGGCAAGATCTTCATCGACTACAACATGAACGTGCGCGGCAAGACCCTCGCGGCCGCCTACTCCCCCCGCGGCAGCCCCGGAGCGCCCATCTCGATGCCGCTGACCTGGGATGAGCTCGAAAGGGCGGTGCCCGAGGATTTCGCCCTGGGGAACGTGATTCCCCGCTTGGAAAAGGCCGGTGACCGGTGGCATGATTGGCTTTCGACCAAGCAGAATCTGGCACGAATCTTGAGTTCTACGACCCGATAGGCCCAAAAGGGCCGAGGCTCGAAGTCCCGGAGGCAATCATGGCCGCACGGTCGATTGGATCGCTCACCATCTCTTTCGGGCTGGTTGCGATACCCGTCAAGCTCTACAGCGCGACCCAGTCGGGGAGCGCGATCTCCTTCAACCTGCTGCACAAAGGCTGCGGCTCGCGCCTGAGGCAGCAGTACGTCTGTCTCAAGGACGGCTCCATCGTGGAGCGTGACGACATGGTGAAGGGTTATGAGTTCGCCAAGGACCAGTACGTCACCTTCGAGCCGGAGGAGATCAAGGCCCTGGAGGAGGCGGGCACCCACGCCATCGAGATCGCGGAGTTCGTGCCCATCGAGTCGGTCGACCCGGTCTACTTCGACAAGACGTACTACCTCGCGCCCGACAAAGGGGGCGCGAAGCCTTACGCGCTGCTCACGGAGGCACTCAAGCAGGCGCAGCGCTGCGCCGTCGGCCGTTGGGCAGCTCGGGGCAAAGCCTACCTCGTCATGCTCCGCCCGGTCGGCGACATGCTGACCATGCAACAGCTGCATTTCGCTGCCGACGTACGGCCGGCGACGGAGATCGAGGTCCCGAAGCAGGACGTGAAGCCGGCGGAGCTCAACCTCGCGCAACAGCTCATCAACCAACAGACCTCGGAGAGGTTCGACCCGGCCGCATACACCGACGAGCTGCGGGCGCGGATCCAGGAGGCGATCGACAAGAAAGTCGAAGGCCATCAGATCTCGGTGTCCGACTTCCCGGCGGAAGGCGGCGGGAAGGTCATCGACCTCATGGATGCACTGCGTGCCAGCCTCGAGAAGGCGGACGCAGCGCGTGCATCGACCGCCAAGTTGGGTCCGCGCATGGCGCCGAAGCGCGCCGAGCAGCAGCCGGCCAAGGCTGGCGCTGAGCAACAGGCGGCCAAGCCGTCACGCAAAGCGGGCAAACGCTAGACGCCCGGAATCCCGATGCACCTTTACAGCATGCGGGACGTGGAACGGGTCCTGCAGCTGCCGCGCAGCACGCTGCAGGGACTGGTGCGGCTCGGCTTCGTTCGGCCGAGCCGGGGTCCCAGGCGCCAGTACCTCTTTTCCTTTCAGGACCTCATCATTCTGCGCGCGGCGCGTGCGCTCCTGCAGGCCAACATTCCGCGGCGCGCGGTCCGCCGCTCGCTGGTCCAGCTGCGCGAGCGCCTGCCTGAGGCGGTGCCGCTTTCGGGTCTCGCCATCTGCGCTGTGGGCGACAGGGTTGTCGTGCGCGAGGGCGCGAATCACTGGCAGGCGGACGACGGACAGTACCTGCTCGGATTCGAAGTCAGTGTGCAGAACGGAATTCTGCAGATGATCGAGCACAAGCAGGCGCGTGCCACGGTACCGCCGCGCGGCGGAGTCACGGGCGGAGCTGGCGCCAATTCCGGCGCGAGCGCCAGAGCCAGCATCGCCGCCACCGTCGGAGTCACTGGCGGCACCGCCATCGGCACCACCGCTGAGCCACCCCTTGGCCCCGACGATTGGTTCGACGAGGGATTGCGCCTCGAAAGCATTGATCCGGGTGCAGCGCTGGTCGCCTACGCACGCGCTGCGGAGGGCGACCCCGATAACTCGGCGGCCTGGATCAACTGGGGGAGGCTGCTGCACGAGAGAGGGGATGCGCGCGCCGCGGAGAAGGTGTATCGCCGAGCGCTCGAGCACTGCGGAACCGATGCGCTGTTGCTCTTCAATCTGGGTGTCGCGCTGGAGGACCTGGGCGAGAAGCAGGCCGCTCTGGCGGCCTACCATGCCGCGATCTCGGAAGACCCCAACTTCGCCGACTGCCATTACAACCTGGCGCGGCTCTATGAGTCCGCGGGAAAGACGCAGCACGCCATCCGTCATCTCGGACAATACCGCCGTCTCTTGACGCGGAACGGGCACTGAGCCGGCAGGGCGGACACAATGGCCATCTGGGTCGGAACGTCCGGATACAACTACCCCGAGTGGCGGGGCAGCTTCTACCCGGAGAAGTTCCCGACGACAAAGATGCTCGTGTATTACGCGGAGCGTCTCAAGACCGTCGAGATCAACTATACGTTCTACAGGTCCCCCAAACCGGATATCCTCGCCGGCTGGAGCCGGCAGACACCCGACGGATTCAAGTTTACCCTCAAGGCGCCGAAGCGGATCACGCATGATGCGCGCCTGCGCGAGTGTGCGGAGTCACTGAAGTATTTCCTCGACACTGCCGGGACACTCGGCCCGAAGCTCGCGATGCTGCTCTTTCAGCTCCCGCCGTTCTTCAAGAAGGACGTGGCAGTGCTCGATGCCTTCCTGGAGTCGTTTCCGCCCGGTGTCCGTGCCGCCTTCGAGTTCCGGCACTTCTCCTGGCTGAGCGATGAGGTCTACGAGCGTCTGAAGGCGAGGAACCTGACACTATGTATCGCCGACAATGAGAATTCGTCCACGCCGGTCGAGATTACCGCCGATTACGGCTACTTCAGGTTGCGCGACGAGGGTTACACGCCCGGCGATATCGAGAAGTGGGCGCGGACGATCGTCGAGAAGACCGGGCGCTGCCGCGACGTATTCGTCTACTTCAAGCATGAGGAGGCCGGCAAGGGCCCGCAGTTCGCCAGGCTGCTGCTTGATGCGCTCGGCGCGGCGGCCGGCTGAGGTATCGGAACGATGACGAATCAGTCTGCCAAAGTCACGATCTATCACAATCCCGCCTGTGGGACGTCGCGCAATACACTGGCGCTGATCCGCAGCGCGGGAATCGAGCCCGAGGTAATCGAGTACCTGAAAACCCCGCCCGATCGCGTGACGCTGAAGGGGCTGATCGCGCGCATGGGGTTTCGCCCGCGCGCGCTGCTGCGGGAGAAGGGAACACCCTACGCGGAGCTCGGCCTCGGCGAGGATCGCTGGACCGATGAGCAGCTGATCGATCAGATGCTCGCCCACCCGATCCTGATCAATCGCCCCATCGTGATCACGCCTCGCGGCGTGCGTCTGTGTCGCCCGGCGGAAACGGTGCTCGAGATTCTGCCGCCATCTGCCGGCGCTTGACGCACGCGGCACCCGTTGTCGAATGCGAAAGCTCCAAGCTACCGGCTGACCGGCGAATGCTCCAGCGCCGTCTGTATGAATCCTTTGACTTTTGGTAGCGCGTATCTGCCGCCGGCGTATACGAAGTAAAAGGCGGCCCGCTGCTTCGGCCTCCATTGCGGGAGCACCGGTACGAGAGTCCCGGCTTGCGCGGCTTCCTCAGCCAGGAAGTCTGGCAGCCAGGCGATACCCGCTCCCGACAGCAGCAGGGCTCTGGTGGTCTCGAAGTCATCCGAGCGAATACGCCCGGTCATCGTCACCTCCACGTCCGATCTGCCGTTAGTCAACACCGCCGACCTTCGCTGGAGGAATTCCACGAAATCGGCCTCCTTCAGATCGCGCGGATGGGTAGGCGTGCCAAGCCGCTGGAGGTAATGCGGCGAGGCCCAAAGATTGGAACCGATTTCGAAGTAGCGTTGCGCGATCAGTGAGGAATCCTTCAATGCCTGTGACGGACGAATCGCGAGGTCGATGCCTTCGCCCACCAGATCGACGACCCGATTGGTGACGAGGAGCTCGACTGATACGTCGGGATACCTGGCGACATAGCCATTGACGATGCGGGGTAGCAGCGCGTGCCCAAGATCCACGGGTGCCGTGACCTTGAGCACACCGGAGGGCTTACCCGACGTCGACAGAAGCGCTGCTTCGGCCAGCTCGACTTCGCGAATGGCGTCGGCACAGTGGCGAAAGTATTGCTGCCCGGCTTCCGTCACACGCAGTTTGCGAGTCGTACGCTGGATCAGTGAGACACCGAGCTGCTTCTCCAAACGGGCGACCTTGGCACTGACGGTCGCCTTCGGCATCCCCAAGCGCCTCGCAGCGGCTGAAAAGCTGCCGCCTTCCACGACCCGCACGAAAACGGCAATGGATCACCGTCGCGCGCGCTGAGGCGTGACCCTGAGCTGCGGCCATGATCCGCAGCCCTGAGTGCGGATCACCTCATGCCGCTGCACGTGGTGGTTGGCGCGGCGGAGGAGGAGGCCGGGCGGACGGTCTACGGGCAGGAAGACTTCCTCGGCACGATTGCGCTTTCCAGTTACCGATTCGGATAGTCAGGCCGCAGCGGCTTCGGCTCGCAGGGCATGCAGATCTGAGGAAAAAGATTGACGGCAGAAACGCGTAAGTCTATCCTTACGCGTTAGTGATGACTTACGCGACAAGCGGCTGGACGGCGTTAGGGGACGCAACCAGGCACGCGATTTTCGAGTTGCTGGTCGAGCATCCGCGCTCAGTTGGCGAGCTGGCTCTTGTCCTGCCGGTCAGCCGCCCGGCGGTTTCGCAGCACCTGAAAGTGCTCAAGGGCGCTGGGCTCGTGATCGACACGCCGGCAGGCAAACAACGCATCTATCGAGTCGATCCCGATGGACTCGCCTGCCTTCGCGCTGAGCTCGACCAGTTTTGGCGCAAGGCGCTGAAGGCCTACAAGATGGCCGTCGAGCAATCACCAGAGGAGTCAAAATGAGCAGCCGAGCAGCCGGTACGTCCGTGAAACAGTCCATCGTGGTTGAGGCCCCGATCGAACACGCGTTCAAGGTCTTCACCGAAGGATTTGGCAGATTCAAGCCCGCCGAGCACAACATACTCGCCGTACCGATCGCCGAGACAGTGTTCGAGCCTCGTGTTGGTGGCTACCTCTACGACCGTGGCATCGACGGCAGCCAGTGCCGCTGGGCACGCGTGTTGGCCTACGAGCCGCCCAACCGGGTGCTCCTGAGCTGGAACATCAATCCGCGGTGGCAGATCGAGTCCGATCCGGACAAGGTCAGTGAGTGGGAAGTGCGGTTCATGGCCGAGACGGCGCAGCGAACCCGCGTCGAGATCGAGCACCGAAAGCTGGAGCGCCATGGCGAAGGGTGGGAGAGCGTGCATGATGGCGTGGCCGGTGATCAGGGCTGGCCGCTGTACCTGCGGCGGTTCGCCGATCTGTTTGTCAGCCCCGGGAATCATCCGAATTGATCTGCGGCGGTGAGCGCTCGCCGAGCGGATGATTGGGAGCAACAGGGGCCTCGTTGAGGCAGCCGGTCTGTGAAGTTGCTTCGGAACGCGTGCAGGCATTCATTCCCGCGAGAGTTTTGCGGCGATTCGCGTCACGTGCTCGCCCTGAAAGCGACACATTTCCAGCTCGAGGGCGGTGGGCATGCGCAGCTCTGCGCCGACGCCCGTGACGCAGCTCGCGCCGTAGGGCGTGCCGCCGGTCACTTCACGCAGCGTCGTCAGGTCTTTGAAGGTGTAGGGTAGGCCGACGATGACCATGCCGTGGTGCATGAGGGTCAGCTGGAAGGAGACCAGCGTGGTTTCCTGACCGCCGTGTTGGCTCGCGGTGCTGCAGAAGACGCTGCCCACTTTTCCGACGAGAGCGCCTCGCATCCAGAGCGAGCCGGTCTGGTCGAGGAAGTTGCGCATCTGCGCGGCCATGTTGCCGAAGCGCGTCGGGGTGCCGAAGATGATCGCGTCGTACTGCTCGAGCTCGGCCGGCTCGGCGAGCGGGGCGGGCTGATCGAGGCGAAAGCCCGACGCCTTGCAGACCTCGAGCGGCACGATCTCCGGCACCCGCTTTACCTCGACTTTGGCGCCGGCAATCTGGCGCGCGCCTTCGGCCTGCGCCTGCGCCATGGTTTCGATGTGTCCGTAGCTGCTGTAATAGAGGACGAGGACGTTCGGCATGAGAGCTCTCCTAGGGGCGTGGACCGGCATGGCGCTCGAGGAACGCCCGCAGGACTGTGTTGTAGGTGACAGGATCGTCGAGATTCGGAATGTGACGGGCGGCGCGGACGATGGCGCGCTCCGCAACTGGAAGTGCAGCAGCCAGCGCGTCGGCCGCGCGAATACGAGCGGGCAGATCCCGCTCGCCGGTGATGATCAGTGCAGGGGTGCTCAGCGACGCGGTGACTGCACGATCCCAGTGGTCTTCCGCCTCGGGCAACTCCTGCAGCAGGTCCTTGCCGCTGTACCGCGCCGTCATCCGCTCGAGAAGCGCTCGCGGCTGCGCAGACCGGGTTTCCAATTGCATGAGCGGGTGGGCTGCCCAGCGGCGGCGAAAAGTCGCGATGTGGCCACGGGCAACCAAGCTGCGATATTCGGCGAGTGGCAGGTCCTCGGCGTCTTCGGTGGCGGCTGCCGCAAGCGTGCGCGGCGGTCCGTCGAGAACGACGCAGGAAAGCCGCTCGGGTGCGATGCGACACAAGTGCAGGGCCACGCGAGCTCCCTGAGACATCCCGACGCAGGCGAGCTTCTCGAGCTGCAGTTCATCGCATAGCGACAGGGCGTCCCGCACGTCCGCAGCGAGCGAGGCGCGCCCGGATGAAAGACCGAAGCCGCGGCGGTCGAAGCGGAGGAGCCGGAACGAATCACCGAGCGCTGCGATCTGTGGCTCCCACATATCGAGGTCGAGTGTCCAGCCGTGGATCAGCAACACGGCCGGTCCGCGGCCTTCGTCGCGGTAACGGAGGAGTGCGCCCGCGACGGGCAGGTAGCGGTCCACGGCGGCCGGCGGCAGCATGTAATAATTCGGATAGCGAAAGACTTTTCGCTATGAGGTTAGAGGCGAGGGTGGGGCACCGTCAAGTGACGGCCTCGGCCCGCCGCTGGGGTCAGACCTGCGCGCTCAGCGAAAGTCCCGGAATGGCCCGTAGATCGGCCGAGATCCGCCGGCTCAATTGCCGGAGCATGCCGAGCCGGTCGCGGACCAGCCGCGCCTTCGTGGTCTTGCCCGAGTGGCTCGAGGTGTTGAGCGCGGCGACGACTCTGCCGGATTGATCGAGGACCGGTACGGCCAGCGCAACAACGCCATAGGCAAGCTCGTCGGCAACCGCCGCAAAGCCGGAACGGTGGCACTCGTCGATCAGCGAGCGCAGCGCGGCCGGGTCGCAGACCGTCCGATCGGTCAGCGCTTCGAGTTTGGCCGTGTCGAAATAATGCTGAAGCCGCTCGGCGCTCAGGCCCGCGAGCAGGATGCGCCCCATCGATGTGGCGTGTGCAGGGAAGCGGCTGCCGACATGGGCTTCGAGGCGGAGCAGAGTTCGCACCGAAGCCCGCGCGACGTAGACGATATCGTTGCCGTCGAGCACCGACATTGCGGCCGAATCGCCCGTCTTGCGGGCCAGCTCCTCGAGGTGATTCTTGGTGAGATGCTCGATGTCCATCGAGTCGAGGTAGGCAGCACCCAGCTCGAGAACTTTCGGCCGCAGGAGAAAGCTGCGCCCGTGGCGAGTGATGTATCCGAGATCCTCCAGTGTCAGGAGGCACCGTCGTGCAGTCGCGGCCGGAATGGCAGCGCTGCGAGCGATGTCGCTGAGCGTCGGAGCGGGGTGCTCGCGAGTGAAGGCGCGAATGACGGCGATCCCTTTTGCGAGACCACCCATTGCTTCGCGACGGCTTTGAGGGAGTTTGCGTGCGGCCATGGGGCAAGTCTATTTCGGTATGCGAAAGGACGGAAGAGCCTTGACGGCCGTCCGCAGGCAGTCCACGATTGCTTCGGATAACGAACAGAGTTTCGCTATACGAAATGAAGATAGGCCCGTCCTCCGACAATGCGACTGCCATCTGCGGCTCGACCGACGCGGCGATCTGGGTCCGCGGCCGGGATCTCGCCGCCGACCTGATCGGCAAGACAGGGTTCACCGACTACTTCTGGCTGCTCGTCACGGGCGCGAGTCCCACGCCGGCGCAACGCCGCATCCTCGATGCGACTTTGGTTGCGATTGCAGAGCACGGACTGGTGCCCAGCGTGCAGGCGAGCCGGATGACACTGGCAGCCGCCCCGGAGGCACTGCAGGGTGCCGTGGCCGCGGGAATCCTCGGCTGCGGTTCGGTGATCCTGGGGTCGGCAGAGGCAGCTGGGCGTTTCTTCGCGGAGATCGCCCGGCGGATCGGCGACGGACAGGGTGTGGATGCGGCCGCAGGCGAGGTGGTGGTCGAATATCGCTCGCAGCGGCGCGCGATTCCCGGCTATGGTCATCCGCTGCACAAGACGTCCGATCCCAGGGCGGAACGGCTTCAAGCAATTGCAGCGGAGGTCGGGACGGCGGGCCGTTATGCGGCTATCGCGCGGACTGTCGCGCAGCTGCTTCCCGCGCTGATCAGCAAACCGCTCACGCTCAATGTCTCCGGCGCGATAGCGGCGGTGCTGCTCGATGCCGGCTATCCGCTGACCGCGCTCAAAGGGGTACCGCTGCTGGCGCGAACCGCCGGCCTGATCGCGCACCTCATCGAGGAGCAGGCCCGGCCGATCGGATTCGCGATGTCCGGTGCCGCCGCCGAGGCGATCCGATACGACGGCGATGCGCCGCCGGGATCGTCGCCGAAGCCATGACAACATCGAAGCAGTGACAATGCCGAATCCATGAGCGAGGCAACTCAACAGCGCACGAGTGTCACGCGAGCCCTCGAGGGAATCCGCGTGGTCGAGCAGGGCACGTTCATCACCGGTCCCTGCGCGGGCATGATGCTGGCCGATCTCGGGGCCGACGTCATCAAGGTCGAAGGTCCGGAGGGCGACCCCTACCGCAGTTACCAGGGCGGGAGATACTCGCCGCACTTCCAGGCCTATAACCGCAACAAGCGCGGCATCGCGCTCGATCTCAAGCGCGATGCGGATCGCGAGCTGTTCGAGCGCCTCATCCGCGAGGCGGACGTCTTCATCCAGAACTTCAGGCCCGGCACGGCGGAGCGGCTGGGCTCGGGGCCGGAACGCCTGCGGGAATTGAACCCGCGGCTCGTCTACTGCGCGATCAGCGGCTTCGGCCGCACCGGGCCGTACTCGCAGCGGCCGAGCTACGATTCGGTCGCGCAGGCACTCAGCGGCTTCCTGAGCGTGGTGGTCGACCCGCGCGACCCCCGTTTTCTCGGGCCGGCGCTCGCGGATGCCATCACCGGCATCTATGCGGCCTACGGAGTGCTTGGGGCGCTGGTGCAACGAGGACGCACCGCGAAGGGGACGCTCGTCGAGGTGTCGATGCTCGAGGCGATGACCCACTTCGCGGTAGAGCCCTTTGCGGCGTATTTCGCGCTCGGCAAGGTGCCGACCTCGGCCGACCGGCCGCGCCTCGCCCAGGCGTACATCCTGCGGACCGCCGACGGACGGCTCATCGTGCTCCATCTCTCGTCGCTCGAGAAGTTCTGGAGCGGCCTCGTTGCGGCGCTGGACGAGCCGCAGCTCGCGCGCGATCCGCGCTTCCAGACCCGGCTGGCCCGCATCGAGAACTACGAGGTCCTGCGCTCGGAGCTGATGACCCGCTTCGCGGCGAAGGATCTGGCGCATTGGGCCGAGAGGCTCCGCGGCCACGACGTGCCGCATGCGCCCATCAACGGGATCGACGAAGTGGTCGCCGACCCTCAGGTTGCACATCTCGGCATCATCGTACCGGTCGCGACGGCACATGGTGGCGAGCACGCGGTGCGCCCGGCGGTCCGGTTCGCAGGCGAATGCGCCGGCAGCGTACATGCGGCTCCTCTTCTCGATGAGCACGGAGACGAGATCCGGGAGGCACTGGGAGGCGGCGTCGGCTGGCCGGTCCGAGGGTGAGGAGCACCGGAGCTCAATAGCGAATCCATAACAGGGGGATATCAACGTGCGCACATCTCATGCAGGATGGTTGGCCGCGCTGACCATGGTGCTTTCGCAGCTCGCCGCCGTTCCGGTGCGGGCGCAGTCCATTGCCCAGCTCCAGCAGGTCATCGTGACCGCCCGCAAACGGCCCGAGCTGTTCCGCAATCTGCCGATGACCGAAAGCGTATTCACGCCGCAGACGATCAAGTCGGCCAACATCACGAGTCCGCGGGACTTCATCGCGATGGTGCCGAATATGACGCTGGTGCAGACGCAAAACGTCGGCAACGCCTTCGTCACCATCCGGGGAATCTCCCAGGCCCGCAACAGCGAGCCCTCGGTCGCCGTGATCGTGGATGGTGTCGAGGAGACGGATCCGGAGCAATTCGCCCAGGAGCTGTACGGCGTGCAGCAGATCGAGGTGCTGAAAGGCCCGCAGGGCGCCCTCTACGGCCGCGACGCCATCGGTGGGGCCATCATCATCACCACGACGCCGCCCACCAATCAGGCGAAGGGCGAGATCACCCTCGGAGTCGGCAACGGGCCGGCGGAGCGCGCCCGGGGCATCGTGAGCGGCCCGCTCGATTCCGCCGGCACTCTGAAGTTCAGCGCCGGGCTCAACTTCTACAACACGGATGGGTATCTCGAGAATACCTACCTGAACCGGAAAGCCGATCCGTACCGCGACTACTCCGGCAGGCTGAGGCTGCTCTGGGATCCGGGGAACGGACTCTCCGCGGATCTGCGACTCTTTTACGACCGGGTGCAGACGACCGCGTATTACTACGTCATCCCGCGCAATGACGAGGCCAACGTCTTCTCCAGCTTCAGCACTCCGCCCGACGCGAACGACGTCACCAGCCCGATCCAGGTCAACAACGAGGGTACCGACAACCGCGATGTTCTCGACATCCCGCTGAAGCTGGACTACCACGTCGGCGACGGAACGTTTACGTCGATCACGGACTATGACCAGACGAAAGAGATCGACACCGGCGATGCGTATGACTTCCGGCCGATACCCACGTCGATCGCATACAACTATTTCTTTGCGGGGATTCCGGCGGCGCTCGGCGGACCGCTGGATGAGAGCCAGAGCCAATTCATCCGCGTGCGCTCGTGGAGCGAGGATCTGCGCTTCACCTCGCCTTCGAAGGAGCGGCTCACCTGGATCGCCGGACTGTATTTTCTGCACAAGGAGCGCTTCATCTCCACGGACAACATCGTCGATCGGGGCCTGGGCGTTCCCGCCGTCTACGAGACGCCGCTCGTCGATCCCGCCAATCCTCTGGCGACCAATACGAACGTCACGTTCCTGGCCGACGGGCAGAAGAGCAACGCCTGGGCGGGCTACGGCGATGCCACTTACAAGCTGACCGGTCAATGGGAGGTCGATGCGGCGCTGCGCTACGACCAGGACAAGGTCAGTGACACCACGCGGACGCCGCCCTATTTCCTGGCGCTCGTCCTGGACCCGACTGCGTACACGGGCGAGGTACGCACGCAGACCTGGGGAGCATGGCAGCCGAAGCTCACTCTGCGTTATAAGCCGAGCGATGATTGGACCTTCTATACCGACTGGAGCCGCGGCTTTCGCAGCGGCGGATTCAACCAGACCGGGGTGGGCTCGGTTGCCGCGGCGAGCGGCATCAAAGGCGTCAATGACGTGTTCAACGCCGAGATTGCCGATACTTACGAGCTCGGCGTGAAGGGAGACATGCTCGATCATCGGCTGAGCGTCGACGCTGACGTGTTCCATACGCACTCGGACAACGGCTATTTCTTCGTGTACCTCGCCTCGAATTCCACGCAGAACCTCGGCAACCTGAATGCAACCTACAAGGGTGCGGAATTCCAGGTCACCGCCTATCCGACGGATCATCTGCAGGTGTACGCCGGATACGGATACACGGACAGCCATATAACGAAGATGGCGGATCCGACCGTCCTCGGGAACCAGGCGCCGCTCGTCTCGCGCGACACCGTGAATGCGGGCGCGATGTACATACAACCCATCGCGGATGGGCTCAAGGGCACGGCCCGCCTCGACTTCCAGAACATCGGGCGCACCTGGTGGGACCCGCAGAATTCGACCTCACGCGACCCGATCTCCCTCGTCAACCTCGACCTCAGCCTGCAGGGTGACCGCTGGACGGTCACGGCCTGGTCGAAGAACCTCACCAATAAGATCTACAATGCGGAATTCTCGCCGGGAGGATTCCTCTGGCGGGCCCTGCCGCGGCGTTACGGGGTCGATTTCGAGTATCGCTTCTGACCTGGAGGAACCATCATGGCTACCCTCGCAAAACTGCCCTCGCGCCTGCACCACACGGCCTACGTCGCGCGTGATCTCGAGGTCACGCGCAAGTTCTACGAGGATGTGATCGGGCTGCCGCTGGTGGCCACCTGGTGCGAGGTCGATCAGCTCTTCGGCGCCGAGCGCGTCTATTGCCACCTTTTTTTCGGCATCGGTGACGGCGGGGCGCTGGCGTTCTTCAATTTCGCCAAGCCGGAGGATCAGAAGCAATTCGGGCCCGAGATGCCCTTCTCGCCGTTTCACCACATCGCCTTGAACGTCGACAAGGAGACCCAGGCGGACATCGAGAGACGGCTGGCCGAGGCCGGATATGCTCCGCCGAAGACCTTCGTGCTGGAGCACGGCTACTGCCGCTCGGTCTACGTCACCGACCCCAACGGCCTGATCCTGGAGTTCACGCTCGATCACCCGAACGCGGATCAGATCGCGCGGACGCGGCGTGCCAATGCACACGCGGAGCTCAAACGCTGGCTGGCCGGCGATCATACTTCCAACAACACCTATCGGCCTGAAGGCGCCTGATGCGACGAAGCACCGACCGCATCCTGACGACGCACGTCGGAAGCCTGCCGCGCAGCCAGGCCGTGGCGGATGTCCTCTTTGCGCGCGCCGGCGGCCATCCGGACGAGCCCGGAGCCGCAGCCATCATTACCAAGGCGGTCAGAGAGGTCGTTCGGCGCCAGGTGGATGTCGGCATCGACGTCGTCAGCGACGGCGAGATGAGCAAGATCGGCTACGCGACGTACGTATCCGAGCGGCTGTCTGGCTTCGACGGAGATACACCCCGCGAGCCCGGGCAGGATCTGGTGGAATTTCCGGGCCTGCTGAAGAAGCTGGCGGAGCGGGGGGCCACGGCGAAATACCGCAGGCCGCGCTGCGTGGGTCCGGTAGCGGTGAAGGACACGCGCCCGCTTGCGACCGACCTCGGCAACCTGAAATCGGCGGCGCTCGCCGCCTCGCCGGTCGAAGCATTCATGAACGCCGCCTCGCCTGGCGTCGTTGCGCTGTTCCAGCCCAACGACTTCTACCCCAGCGCGGATGCCTATCTCGAAGCTCTTGCCGAGGCTCTGCGGACCGAGTACGAGGCGATCGTCGCCGCCGGCTTCCTGCTGCAAATCGATGCGCCGGACCTGGGCATGGGCCGGCACACGATGTATCGCGACCGCACCGAAGAGGAATTCACGGTGCTCGCCGCGAGACACATCGAAGTGCTCAATCACGCCTTGAGGAACGTGCCGGCGGACCGGGCGCGGATGCATGTCTGCTGGGGAAACTACGAAGGGCCCCATCATCACGACATCCCTCTGGCCCGGCTGCTTCCGGTGGTACTGCGTGCCAAGCCTCAGGCGCTGCTCTTCGAGGCGGCCAATCCCCGGCACGCGCACGAATGGGCTGCCTTCAAGGACGTGAAGCTTCCCGAGGAAAAGATTCTGATCCCGGGCGTCATCAGCTCGACCACCAATTATATCGAGCACCCGCTGCTCGTCGCAGAGCGGCTGGAGCGGCTCGCCTCGCTGGTCGGCCGCGAGCGCGTGATCGGCGGCAGCGACTGTGGTTACGGAACCTTCGCCGGCTTCGGGCCGGTCGAGCCGGACATCGCGTACATGAAGCTCGGTTCACTGGTCGAGGGCGCGCGGATCGCCAGCTCGAGGTTGTGGGGCAGGCCATGAAAGCACCCCAGCCTGCGGATCTTGCCGAGGCTGTGATTGCCCGTATGGGCGACTGTACGGACCCGCGATTCCGCGAGGTGATGACCTCCCTTGTCCGTCATCTGCATGCTTTCGCGCACGAAGTCGACCTGAGGCCGGAAGAGTGGCTGGCGGCCATCGGATTCCTCACCG
>Ga0134126_10002211_pt1 | contig 24620 bp, 16 predicted proteins | sample KB31752_FD_96881 | JGI IMG/M metagenome (GOLD analysis project Ga0134126, IMG submission 96881) | Terrestrial soil microbial communities with excess Nitrogen fertilizer from Kellogg Biological Station, Michigan, USA - KB3-175-2 | ecosystem: Environmental > Terrestrial > Soil > Unclassified ... | reverse complement strand
CAAGTGATTTGCTGGGACCGCGGGCGTCCCGCCCGCAATTGAGCGCGAAGCGCGAAAGGTATTAAGAAGATGTTGCCGAAGATACTGCGCGCCTGCGGCGCGTTTGGCGGGCGGGACGCCCGCGGTCCCAGCAAATCACTGGCGCAAGCCCTCAGGACGCGGACCAACGTCCGGAGAATAATTTGGAGCGCCGAAGGTGCGAAATGGTGCCGGCCCTTCGGGCCTTACGGTTGTGAGAGGACCTTTAACCCACGCCCTTACGGACGTGGCTATTAACTTCCGGCCCTTCGGGCCTCAACTGGCCACTGGCCACTGATCACTGATCACCGCCCCTCGATTGACATCCCACCACCCACCGGAGTATTTTCACCAAGTCAATTTCAATGAAGAGAAACTCAAACATCAACGCCGCAAACCTCGCGCAGTGCGCCTGTATGTATATGTGTTGTTGTGTCGGCCATCGACCGAGCGGACTCCATTGTGTGACTTAGACTAACGTAATTATTTGCACACGCCAGAGAGGCCGCTCAATTCGAGCGGCCTTTTTGTTTTTGTGCTTAACCCTATGACCGTAAGCGTCCGCCCGCGAACGCCTCGGGTATCAGGAGACAACATGACCACCGAACCGAAACCAATCGCCATCTACTACGAACATCCTGACTGGTTCCGTCCACTTTTTGCTGAACTCGATCGACGCGGCACCCCTTACCTCGCCATCGAGGCCGAACGCCATCAGTATGATCCGGCTGAAACCGAAGCTGTGTATGCGCTGCTATTTAATCGCATGAGCCCATCGGCTTACTTGCGTGGCAACGGCCAGTCGATCTTTTACACGTTGAACTACCTCGAACATCTCGAGCGCTGTGGGGTCCGCGTAATTAATGGCAGTCATGCTTTCGCGGTCGAGATTTCGAAAGCTCGCCAACTGTCCCTGCTCGATTCTCTGTCGCTGTCTTACCCGCACGCCCGCGTGATCAATCACCCGTCGCTGGCCGTTGCTGCTGCTCGTGACTTTCGTTTCCCGGTTGTAGTTAAGGCGAACATCGGCGGCAGCGGCGCCGGAATCGTGCGCTACGACTCTTTGGAATCACTCCAAACAGCGGTCAACACCGGCACGATCGATCTGGGAATCGATCAGGTTGCGCTGGTCCAGGAATTCGTGCCCGCGCGCGGTGGTCACATCATTCGCGTGGAGACACTGGGCGGCAAGTATCTCTACGGCATCAAGGTCTTCACATCCGGCGACAGCTTCAATCTCTGTCCCGCCGATATCTGTCAGACCACCAACGGAGTTGAGCTGGCGCGCACGGCGTGTCCACTCGACGCGCCGAAAAATGGACTGCAGGTTGAAGGTTACACCCCGCCGGCTGAAGTGATCGATGCAGTCGAGCGAATTGTTCAGGCCGCCGGGATCGACGTCGGCGGTGTCGAGTACATCGTCGACGACCGCGATGGCTCGCTGCTTTTTTACGACATTAACGCACTTTCGAATTTCGTGGCTGAGGCGCCGCGCGTTATCGGGTTCGACCCGCATGCGCGGCTGGTGGATTTTTTGGAAGAGGAGGCAAACAAATGCGCTACGGTTACTGGTTACCGGTTTTCGGCGGTTGGTTGAGAAACGTCGATGACGAACGAATGGAAGCGAGCTGGGAATATAACAGCCGGCTGGCGCGACGCAGCGAAGAGATCGGCTACGACCTGACGCTGGTTGCGGAGTTGAACCTGAACGACATCAAAGGCGCCGAGGCGCCTTCGCTGGATGCCTGGTCAACGGCAGCGGCCTTGGCAGCGGTTACCAGGAAACTCGAGTTGATGGTAGCAGTGCGGCCGACCTTTCATCAGCCGGCGCTACTGGCCAAGCAGGCGGCGAACATCGATCACATCGGCGGCGGTGGCCGGCTCTCGCTCAACGTCGTTTCCTCCTGGTGGGCCGACGAAGCAAAGAAGTATGGCGTGCACTTCGAGCAGCATGACGATCGCTATGCGCGGACCACCGAGTGGCTGGAGATAGTCGAACGCTTATGGCAGCAGGATCACTTTTCGTTTTCCGGAAAGCACTACGCCGTCGATGATGCCATCATGCAGCCGAAGCCGATCACGCGCCCTCGTCCAGTGATCTATGCCGGCGGCGAGTCGGAGGCTGCGAAGGCGATGATCTCGAAACTTTGCGACGCCTACGTCATGCACGGCGACGAGCCGGCGCGGGTGCGCGAGAAAATTAACGACATGTCTGAACGACGCGAACAGCTTGGTTTGCCGCCGATGAAGTTTGGCGTGGCGGCGTATACGATCGTGCGCCGCACCGAGGAAGAAGCCCGCGCGGAACTGGCACGCATTACCAATGTGAAGCAATCGGCGGCCGGTTACGAGAACTATCAGCAGTGGCTGGCCGGCACGAGGTTGGAGCAGCAGGTTTCGCTGGAAGACTACTCAGTCTCAAACCGCGGTTTGCGTTCTGGTTTAGTCGGCACGCCTGACCAGGTTGCGGAACGCATCGCCGAATTCGAAGCGGCCGGCGTTGATTTGCTTTTGCTGCAATGCAGCCCGCAGTTGGAGGAGATGGAGCGCTTCGCCGAGACCGTGATACGACCACGCGCTGTGGCTAACGCTGCCTGATGATTCAGGCTGCGGATAGCCGGCTAGCACGAAACTTCCGATCGGAGCCAGTCAGCTTCGACTCGGAAATCAGTCAACTCATTACTGGGACCGCGGGCGCCCTCGCCCGCTTCGCACATAGCGAACGATTAATAAGCCGGCGCTACTGCGCTCGGTTCTGCAGCACGGCTCCGCCGCCCGATGTGCGGAAGGTCTCCGACCTTTCGTCGCGATCTAGACTACTTCGGGCCTACTCCCTCACCTCTTGGACGAAATCCCCCAGACGCAAAGATCAAGAAGCATCGCCTGTGGCGTCATTCGATTGTGTAAACAACGTTCTAGAGTTTCATGAGTGCAAGATCTCTTTTACAAATGGGTCTCTCGCCAAGTTGCTATAGCCATTGCTGATTCGACCTGATTCAAATAGGATCTTAACCGTGCCATCGGATCGAAAATAACAAACACCAAGCGATGAGCAATCGCTTGATTAATGATAGACTGTTGGAAACATATGAATAGAACTCTTCGCCGATCTAGGACGCTATTTCCAGAGCTAGCCACCTTAGAATTGTGTGCTGGCGCTGGTGGACAAGCTTTGGGATTTGAGCAAGCCGGAGTCGAACATGTAGGCCTTGTTGAAAAAGACGAGCATGCCTGTTCGACACTCAGATTGAACCGTCCGGAGTGGAACGTCATCAAAGAGGATATTAATGAGTTCGACGGGACTCCGTTTAAGGGAGTCGACATGATCTCGGCTGGTCTTCCTTGCCCTCCGTTCTCCGTTGCGGGAAAGCAACTCGGTAAAAATGATGAGCGCAACTTATTCCCGCCAACGATTCGCCTTGTAGATCAGGTTCGCCCAAAGGCACTGATGATCGAGAACGTTCGAGGAATCCTCGACCCGGTTTTCCTTGAATACCGGGACTACATAAGAAAGGAGTTACGAAAACTGGACTATGAGTCCGATTGGAGACTCATGCATGCGTCGGATTTTGGAGTTCCACAACTTAGACCGCGCGCTGTACTTGTTGCCGTAGCCAAACAGTATTCAGATCGATTCACTTGGCCCGAAAAGTTTTCAACAACTCCACAAACTGTGGGACAAGTTTTATATGACTTGATGTCAGCAAATGGTTGGAAGGGTGCGCTCGCTTGGCGTGAACGCGCAAACGAAATTGCGCCCACTATCGTAGGTGGCTCGTTGAAACATGGCGGGCCTGACCTTGGACCCACAAGAGCGAAGCAAGCCTGGGCCGCTTTGGGTGTTGATGGCAAGGGAATCGTAGCTGAAGCTCCGGCCGCGCAGTTTGTGGGAATGCCTCGGTTGACAGTACGGATGGTGGCTCGTTTGCAGGGATTTCCAGATGAGTGGATGTTTGTAGGCAGAAAAACCCAAGCCTACCGCCAGGTCGGCAATGCATTTCCACCTCCTTTCGCACGAGCCTTTGCGGAACAATTTAAATCGTGCCTCAGCACATCACGTAGATTAGTGCGCGCTGTCGGCTAGGTGTTTGAAAGTGGCGGATACCATCACTCCCGAACGGCGGAGCGAGAATATGCGCCGCATCAAGAGTAAGGGAATGCAGCCAGAGTTAACGGTTCGCCGTCTGGTCCACTCCATGGGCTACCGTTTCCGCCTACATGTTTCTGATTTACCCGGTAAGCCCGATCTCGTTTTTCCTAGACTGAAGAAGATAATTGACGTTCGCGGTTGCTTCTGGCATCAGCACGGGAAGTGCATTGATTCTCATCTCCCGAAGTCACGCATCGAATACTGGCGTCCTAAACTTCAGAAGAATCGTCGGCGGGACAAGACGAACATTCAAAAGCTCGAAGCATTCGGATGGAAGGTTCATGTTGTTTGGGAATGTGAAGTCGGAGATCTAGAGCGGCTTACGCTGAACTTGTCCAGGTTTCTCCGTTAACGAGTTTTTTTTCGAATACGGTTCCTACGCTCACGGTCCTGTTCAAAACGCCGGATCGCTCCTGACGGATCCTCAGGCCATGGTTCATAGTTCCTAAGAATGTAGTCTGCTTGCTTCTTTCCAGAGGGACTTTTATAAAGGCGCGTTTCAACATTCCAGCCAATAACGGGATATCTCAACTCGCGCAACCGCTTTTGCCAGTCATCCTGATTTGCCACGATATCAAGTAGGACCGAGGGTGCGCGATTTCCGACGCCTATGGCCTTTAGGAGTTCGCCAATTCGAACATGAACACTCTTATGCGACGTCACTCGTTTCATTAGCGTTCCATCGATATTTAGAGATGAAAAATGAGCCTTCTTGCCCGCATTGCACTCTTCACAAATCGCCCACAAGTTTTCCTGCTCATTACTGCCACCCCAGTCACGTGGGATTCTATGGTCTACAACGAGGGTAATTCCGTGCTTCTCAATCGTCTTACCGCACATACCACACCTACCGCGTGCCTCTCGGAGGATTTCTGCCCTAGTTTTGAGATTGATGGCTCCCTCGTCAGTAACATTCACCCTTTCACCGTTGTACCGATATAAAACTATTTTGCGTTTTTTTCCTTCTTCCGTCACCGTTGACGTTAGCTTTTCGATAACAAACCATTTTTTGAGATCACGTTTACGGCGATCAAGGTGAGTTTGATCTTCCGGACGCAATCCCTCTCTCTCAAGTTCTTGTCTAATCCGACCTCCCGTGATCCCTTCTGGAAATTTCTTCATTACTTCGACGATCCGAAGATGTATTTTTCCGGGTCTACTTCCTCTTGTGGCCATCTTACTCAGAACGCTCCTTTTGAATTGACTATGAAGGGATGGGAGAAGTTTAACGAAGTCCCACGGCGATGCAAAATATCTTACTTCTACTCGTGTAGGATGGAGTTCTAAAATCTTCATTGCATACGAGTCACCGCCGCTTAAATTGTTCGGCTGGTTGTACCCCAGACTCGCGGTCTCCGAACGGTGCGCGGTACACCGTTCGAGAGTATGCTCGGCTGCAGGGAGTACCTCACGCATTCACTTTCGCGGGCAGCGACAACGATGCTTATCGGATGATCGGGAATGGCGTCTCGGTTCCGGTGGGAAAGTGGATTGGGTCCGAGATAGTGCGGTACTTTCAATGATGAGTGAGTTTCTTGGAAGCGGTGATCCAGCCAAGTACTGATGCTATTTGTTCTGACTCTCATTCACACCGCCGCTTTGGCGCGGTGTTCGCATTCGTAGGATTTGTGAGAAACCGTTTAAACGGTAATTACATATCTGACTCATCTGACTCACCTTGTCGGTCATCAGCTTAAGAGCGCCGAAGGCGCGGCATTCAGTGGCCGCGGCCGGAAGGCCGTGGATCAAAAAGCTCGAATGAAGTTGAGGCCCGTAGGGCCGACACTCTGTGCTATGAGGCCCGATTTAGTACCGCGCCTTCGGCGCTCAACCATTTTCCTTTCGATTCTCCACGGCCTCACGGCCCTGGCTATTTGATGACGGTCCTTCGGACCTTAAATCCTGTCTACCTTTTTCCAGCGCGCCTCTTAACTGAGTGAGTCAAGTAAGTAATCGCCGTTTAAACGGTTTCCTTGTTTGTTCATGCTTGAGATCACCGGGCTAAAGCCTCGGTGTGAATGAGATTCAACTGCATCGGTATCGCCAGCCATAAACTCTTCTCATTCCCGGCAGTTTGCCGTTACGATGAGCGCAGAAATCTGGGCTTTTCTATCTCGGCGTTTTTGCAATTCTGCATCCAGCACCACTTCCGGAAGGAGCCCTGAAACATGCCCCGCCTAAAACTATCCCAATTGATCTTTGCGATTGTCCTTGTGATGTCGTTTGCCTCTGCGAGTTTCGCGCAGGCGGCCGCACTCGCAGCCACGACCGCGCCCGCGGCGGCGGGAAGATTAGTTGAAATAAAAGTGCCGGCGCCCTCGCTGAAGGGAAACTTGTTGGGCGACCCGACGGAACAAAGCGCCGCTGTTTACCTTCCTCCCAGTTACGACGCCTCACCCGCAAGGCGCTATCCCACGCTTTACCTGCTGCACGGCTTTCTCGGAAACAACAGGGCGTGGACGAAGGGTGGTTACCAGGGCATGAGCCTGCAACCTCTGATGGATGAAATGATCAAGGCCGGCAAGATTCGCGAGATGATCGTCGTGGCGCCAAATGGATGGAACGCATACCGCGGCGCTTTCTACACCAACTCTTCGGTTAACGGAAACTGGGAGGACTACATCTTCCGCGACCTGGTGCAAAACATCGATGCGAACTATCGCACCATCCCGAAATCCGAAAGCCGAGGCATTGCCGGACATTCGATGGGAGGATACGGCGCAGTCACTCTCGCCATGAAGCATCCAGACGTCTTCAGTGCTGTCTACGCTCTTAGTCCGTGCTGCCTGGGAATGGAGGGGGACTTCACTTCAGAAAACAATCCGGCCTGGTTGAAAACGATTCGCTTAACATCCAGGGACCAGTTGAAACCCCAGCCGGAATCGCTGGAGGACTTTTATCAGATCGGCTTCATCGCTATCTCCTCTGCTTTCTCACCAAATCCCGAGCACGCTCCGTTTTATGTTGATTTCCCTTATCGGGAGCGTGACGGCCGGCTGGAAAAGAATGAGAGTGTTTATGCGAGGTGGCGCGCAAAGATGCCGCTGTACATGATTGATGAAAACAAGGAAAACCTGCTGAAGTTGCGCGGGATCGTTATCGACTACGGACAGAAGGAACAGTTTTCGCACATTAGAATTTCGAGCCAGCTTTTCTCCAAGGCGCTTGCGGAAAAAAACATTCCGCATGTCTTTGAGATGTACGAAGGCGGAGATCACAGTAGCAAGATCAGGCAGCGCCTGGAGACACGCGTGTTGCAGTTCTTTTCCGAGAAGTTGGAGGGACCGTAGCAGACTGATCGAGTAAAGCGTAGGTCTCTTTCGAGATCGAATATTTTCCCTGTGCAGCCAGCCTACCCTTAAGCCAATCCGTCACAACTTTCAGCCCCCTGGTCACAAAACTGGGCGGTCCGGTGCTGCGCTTCGTAATAGTCTCAGCAAGACGTGAATTCAAGCTTGAAGTGCAACAGATCTTTGTTTACAGCGTCGCCCCAGAGGGGCGAGATGTTTATAGCCTGACGGTTCTTTCTTTGCTCCGAAGCTCTGTAGGAGCGCAATCGCTTTTGCCTGCCTCGGCCAAGATTTCGCTGCTCCGGTTTCGCTCCTAACGGAGCGAGATCGCTGGGCACACGGTCGTAGCTATAAACATATCGCTCCTCTGGAGCGAAAACGAATTCATTCATTTTTCAAACTTGAACTTGCCGAATGACAAAACTTAGGAGACAAACAGATGGACGACTCAACGCGTAGAAACTTTCTAAGGCAGTCAGCGCTCGGACTCGCAGGACTCGGTACCGGTCTTGTTCTGAGTGGAGGCACGCGGCCTACTGTGGCGGTGGTCAGCGGTGAGGAAGCAAATCGCGTCATGATCCAGTTGGGAAAGATTCCCACGGATCCATGGCCCGCAAAAGGCGAATTGAAACCGGTTACGCCGCTGCCCTATGGGCCGGCTTACCGGCCGGGCTCGCCGTTTCGGGCAAAGCTCTCGCTTCCGGGCGAGCCGGGCACAACCTTTGTTTTATCGGGCCGGGTCTGGGGGTTTGATACGAAACGTCCGCTACCGGGCGTCGTGCTGGATTTCTGGACCATCGATATGCAGGAGAAGTATTCGGATGGCATAACCGACTTCAGGAATCGCGGCCGCCTGGTCTCCTCTGAGACGGGCTACTATGAGGTGGAAAGCATTCGTCCGATCCCTTACCGGCCCAATCCCAGCGGGGCGCCGGAATTCTGGCGCTGTGCGCACTTTCATCTGGTGGCGGTTTGTCCGGGTTACAAGCCACTGGTCACTGAGATTCACTTCAAAGCAGATCCACACGCCTCGGATTCCATGTATCGACCAGAGAATGCCATCGCTCCGCAAAAGCACACTGCTAACGGTGTGAGCTTTGAAAGCGGAGTGTTTGATATTGTGCTGGAGCGTGAGTCGAGGCAGTGAAGAAGTGGCCAGTGGCCAGTGGCCAGTGATCAGTAATCAATTGCTTGACGTGTAATGTTGGTGCGTTGAACACTGGCCAATGCTACTTCTTGACTGGCCACTGGCCACTGATCACTGGCCACTGCTTCCGAGCAATTTCTTCAACCGCACGATCTCGCGTTCACAACGCTGCGTCTGGCAGCCACTCACCAGCGTCTCGTATGCCGCCAGCCGCAGACTTGCATCGTCATGCCGTCCTGACTGATACAACGCCTCGATGTGCAGAGGCCCCAGCCACAAGCGACTGATGCGCGACCTTTCTTCTCCCAGCATCTCCAGGATTTCGTCGCACAAACGCAGCGTTTCGTCGAGCTCGCCGTGCTTGAAGTGAACGTGCGCGAGGCAACGCCGGCCTTCGGTGCGCGAGTAAAGCAGGCCAAGCTTCTCAGCACCTTCGTAATTCTCCCGGGCAGTTTTGAAGGCTTCATCGAAGCGTCCAAGATCGGCAAGCAGGATAGCCAGATTACCCTTCAGTAAATGCGTCAGCCGTTGCTCGCCGATCGACTCAGCCAGCGCCATGCCTTCTCTGAATTCATGCTCCGCCGACTGCCAGTCTCCTGAGGCCACGTAGGAAAGCGAAGTGACGAGATAGGTCCACCCCTGGCGCTCCCGCGAATGCAAACGCGTCACAATATCCCGCTCACAATGGGCGAACTCCAGCGCCTTCTGCCAATCCCCCGCGTTAATGGTGTTCTCCCCTAAAAACTCGTAGCCCAACGCTTGTGCCAAAAGCACCTCGTGTTTCTTGCCAAACTCGACTGCGCGCCAGGCCCACACATTGCCGTCCGCAAAACGTCCGAGGTGTTGATGGGCCCCGGCAAGAAAGCCGAACATGGTCGAGAGACTGGCCACGCCAAAAGCAGTGATCTCTTTTTCGACAGCCGGACTTGCGAGCGCCACCGCGCGCTCCAGCAGTGCGATCGCCTCGTGGTGTTGGCCCGCCAGATGATGAAACCTTCCTTCGATGGCCAGCGCGTTCGCCGTTTCCAGCGGATCAGTTTCCGGATCAAACACCAGCAGCGCCTGGTGAACATAATCGAGACCGCGCTGATCGCCGTTGGTAACGAGCGAACTGGCAGCCTGACACTGAATGCGCGCGCGTTCGCGCGGATCTTGGGCCAGGGCCAGCGCCCGATCGAAATGCGAGGTTGCTCGCAAACTATCACCGGAGGCAAGAGCGGCGTTCCCCGTCGCTTCCTCGAGCATGAGTTGCTCGTCCTCGAGGCCGAGCGACTCGGCACACTCAAGTGCGCGACCGTAAGCGGCCATCGCTTCGTCGTAGGCAAAAATTTTCTCGGCCTCGACCGCCGCCATCTTCGCGTAGGTCAAGCCACGTTCGTACTCGCCGGCGTGGATGAAATGGTGCGCCAGAGTTTCGACGGCGACGGGTGCCTTCTCGCGATGCCGCTCGAGTCCTTCCGCGGTCCGCAAATGAAGACGTCGGCGCCGGATTGGGTTTAGCTCCTCGTAAAGCACTTCGCGGATCTTGTCGTGAGTAAAAGCAAAAGCCTGATCGCCATTCGCGGCCAGCAATTGAGAGCCGACCGCTTCGTCAAGCGCGTCGAGCAGCTTGTCCTCGCTCTGCCCGTTAGCCGCCGCCATCAACTCATCGATGGTGAACGTCTTGCCAAGCACCGCCGCCGCGCGCAGTGCGTCGTTACACTCCGCACTGACGCGATCCAATCGATTGCCAATCGCTTCTTTTACACTTTGTGGGATTACCAGATCGGCAAGCTCGCAACGTTTCCAGCGTCCGCTTTCGCGTCTGACCGCGCCTTGCTCGATCAGCGCTTTCATCACCTCTTCAACGAAGAAAGGATTGCCTTCCGTTTCGCGATAGACGGCTTCGGAAAACTCGCCGGAAATATTTTCGTCCATCAGCGCCGCGATCTGCGCCCGCGTTTCCTCCGCGTTGAAACGTTTGAGCCCGATGCGCGTGGTGAATCGCTCGCGATTCCAATCGACCAGCGCCTTGGCCAAAGGATGCGCGCGATCAAGCTCGGTATCGCGGTAAGAGGCCGCGATCAGCACTCGCTCTTCACGGAACTGACGCACGAGATGACCGAGCAACCAGAGCGTGCCGCTGTCGGCCCAGTGCAAGTCGTCCAGATAAAAAAGCAGGCTTTGCCGCCTGGCCAACTTCGCTAAAACGTGGGTGACGGCATCGAAGAACAATAGACGTTCTTCGTGCGCGGGTAATTCGTGTCGCGGCGGAAACGGGCCCAGCCGGGTTTCGATTTCGGGCGCGAGCTTGGCAATTTGCGACGCGTTTTCTCCAATCGCGTCCCGCAGTTTCGCGTCGTCTTTCTGCTCGCGCACCCAGCGGCGAAAGGCTTCGACAAAAGGCAGGTAGGGAGTGGTTGCTTCATACTCGTAACAGGCGCCAGTCAAAACTACGGCGCCATCAAGCGTTGCCTGCACAATCACTTCCCGCGCCAGACGCGTTTTTCCGGAGCCGGGTTCGCCGCTCAACAAAAGACAGTGGCCGCGGCCCTCCTGCGCGCGACGCCAAAGCTCGCGTGCTTCGGCCAGTTCGGCGCCGCGAGCGACGAGCCGGCCGCGCGCCAATGCATCGAGCATCGCCACCGCACTGCCGCCGTCTCCTTCCAGTTCCTCCAACGCTCCGCCCAACGCTTCACGCAGCGCAGTCGCTGTTTCGCCGGCGGTCGCGAATCGTTGCGCCGGATCCTTTGCGAGTAGTCGCAGAATAACAGTCTCAATCGCGCGTGGCAGATCCGGACGCAACACCCGCGGCGGCACAACCGGCGCATGCAGATGCTGCGAGATAGTCGCCAGCGGATCATTGCCGGGAAAAGGCACGCGGCCGGTGGTCAGTTCATAGAGCACCACGCCGAGCGCGTAGAGATCGGCGCGACCGTCAACACTCTTGCCGAGCGCTTGTTCCGGCGCCATGTAAGCCGCGGTGCCGACGATCGTGCCGGCGTGTGAAATACGCGAGCCGCGTGTGGGTAAGGCGAGACCCAGATCGGCCAGCTTTGCAAAAGTCGGGGGCACGCCCGAGAGCAGCACATTAGCCGGTTTAAGATCGCGATGCACGATGTTGTTTGCGTGTGCGTGTTCGAGTGCCGCGCAGATCTGGCAGGCGAACTCGATCGCTTGCTGAAGCTCGTGAGGCGGCGTCTGGCCCAGGTTAGGACCGTCAACCAGTTCCATAACAAAGAAAGGAAAGCCGTGATCTTCGCCCACATCGTAAATGCCGACAATGTGTGGATGGTTCAAGGCTGCGGCCGCCCTTGCTTCGCGCATGAAGCGGCTGCGCGAATCAGAAGCTTCAACTGCGGGTGTTTCGCCCGCCACAGTGGTGGCCAGATTTTCCTGCGTGGCTCTACTGCCGCTTAGCCTCTCGGCAAGAATCTTCACTGCAACTGGACGCAGCAGTTCGAGATCTGTAGCGCGAAAAACAATCCCCATCGCGCCGCGACCGATCTCACTTTCAAGACGATAACGTTCGCGCAGTACCAACCCCGGACGAGGCACGCCGGCGCGAATCTGATCAGAACCGAAACGTCGCGTCTCCTGCGATTCGTTTGGTGGTTCCTTCACAGATTCAGTCAGAGATTCGAATTTGGATCCGGTCATCACTTGTAATACGAGGATATTAGCCTGAAAGTTGAGTGCGTTCCATTCGCCGCTCAAATCCGAGCTGGCGATCGCGTCAAGTGATTGGCTGGGACCGCGGGCGTCCCGCCCGCAAACGCGCCGAAGGCGCGCAGTTGTTTTTCTGAAATCTTTTTTCGCGCTTCGCGCTCATTGCGGGCGGGACGCCCGCGGTCCCAGCCAATCACTTGACGCAATATAAAGCCCCGCGGGTCACCACACTCCGCGGGGCTTTGACGCTCTATCATGAGTCACTTCTGTTAAGGCTTCTTACCTTTGCCTTTACCCTGACCCTGAGGTTGCGCCGCCGGTTGTGCAGCAGCCGGTTGCCTGGCCTCGTGTTTCGGTGCAGCTTGCTGCTGCGGTGGTCCTGGTCGTGCCTGCGGTTGTGCGCGCGGCTGCGGCGCCGGCTGCCGCGGTTGTGGCTGCGCTTGCATGCGTGGTTGCGGCTGCGGTCGCGGTTGCGCTTGCATGCGTGGTTGCGGCTGCATGCGTGGTTGCGGTTGTGCTCGCGGAGCCGCGCGCGGCGGTTCCGGCCTTACCCGCGTTTCCGGTCTTATCCGCGGCGAGTCAATACGCGGTGAAACTGGCGCCGCTTTACGCGGTTCCGGCTGCACGCGTTGTGGCCGCATGACTTCGCTTTCCGCTTGTCGTCGCGCCGGCTCACCTACGCGCTGTCCTTGCGGCTGCTGCTGAGCTTGCCGCGCGGCGCGTTGTGCCTCCACTTCCTGTTTTCTTTGCTCCTGTTGCAGTTGCTGCATTTGTTTGCGCGCGTCTCTGTTACCGCGCGCTGATTCCGCAGCGAGCCTGGCTATCTCGGCTTTGCGCGCCTGATCATCGGCGGGCGCAATCGCCTGGCCTTGACCCTGTCCGGGGACGGGTGCAGGATTCGCGGCCGCCCGGCGGTCATCCCGGACGTTCAGCTTTTGGTTCTTGACTCTATCCGGTAACTGTTCCACACGTAGAGCCTTCGCCATATCTTTTCTGAATGGCGGCGCTGGTACGTTGCCGACAAGCACCGGCGTTTCGTTTAACTTCTTCGCAATTCCTGGCGGCAGATCTATCTTGCCACGGCCCCAGGCTGAATGTACCACTGCATTTCTGAGCGGCGTCAGCGTAAGCGGATCGAGCACAGCTCTCACTTGCGCTAATTGTTGCAAGTCGGCCTGGCGCACCATACGCCGGTCGATTGGCTGTGAAAAAGAATCCACCGGGATCACCGTGACTGCATTCGGCATGCGAAGGTTAACGAGCTGCGTTGTAACTACGTTAGTTCCCGTTAAGTAATACGGCTGCCAGTTGGCATCGTAGTAACGCGGTGCATACGGATCGCCCGGGCCAAGCGGCACCCAGCCAATCATGCTCGAGTCAGTAAACGGAACAAACGCTACCAACGCCGGTGAATAATACGGCGTTGAGTTGACCGGATCAGGAACCCAGAACCACTGATTCCCGCTGTTGATCCAACGTCCATAGTGATACGGCGCATAGCCCCAGGCTTCGTTGGAAACCCAGGTTGGCCCATAGGGGTAATCGTTGGTCCAGTAACCATCCTGATACGGCACCCAGCTCGCATCTACGCGCGGCCGCCAGCAGTGGCCATACTCTTTAGACTGCACCCAGTCGCCGTAGTAATCCAGATCGTTCAATCCGGGAATAAAGGACGGCGCATACTGATAACTGACATCGCGCTGGTACGGATCGTAGTAATAGGGATCGTTTAAGTAGGCGTCGTAGTTACTGTAACGACCATCGTAAACACTCGGATACTGATAGCGATAATAATCGTCAACCAGGTATCCGGCATCGTTATGGTTGAGACTCGCCAGCGCCACTTGCGCGGCAGCAGTCGCTGCCAGCGTTAACATTTCACCTTTGCTGATTCGCCCTGAGCCTCCGAGCCCGACTACCTGAGCGGCACCGCTCAACGCTGATATCAGGACGTTGTTGTTGTTGTCGAAGCCAACGTTGTAAAGCCCCGGCTCGAGAAAATCGACCGCGCCATAGGGCGTTCCAACTTCATAAAGCTCATTGGGCGCCAGATAACCAACGTCGAAGATCGCGGAGCCCTCGCGAAGCGCGAGTTGTGTGCGGCTGTCGGAAAGCTCCAGCACATCAAGATTGGTATTTGGATTCAGGCGCGCGAAATTGCGCCCGGTAAACGCCAGCGACGCATGCGAATTCTCGCGCGTGTAAATTCGATCTCCAACCGAGAACGGCTGGTTGGCTGTGGCCCTTACCCACTGCGTATTCGCCTGGTTCGTCTGCGCGTTCGCATCACTGGTGTAGGCGGCGTTATTAAATGCCACCTCACCGTCCACCCGCTGAATGCGCGCCGCGTTAGGCAGCGCCTCAGCCTGGGCCGTCTGTTCATGTTTGAAATAGAACGCGGTGCCTAAACCGGCGACTAGTGCGACCAGGATCGCCACGATAGTCAGGTGCGGCCAAACTTTTATTTGATTCATGATTGCTAAACCTCCGTAATCCCTTTTCTGGACAAGCGTCCCTGCTGTTTCCCGGCGACGCTCCTCTGATGAGTCGTCTGGGGAGACGCTTCAATCGCCTTTGTTTCAACTGAAAACTTCCTGTTTCCCAGAGGATTTTCGCAATCATCATGCCTTGGAAGGGGTTTGCTGTGATTGTTTCAGGACATCCTGGCCGGCATGGCGTGAAGATCAGTTCATTACTTGCTGTGGAGTTATGCCGTCATTGTTTAGTCACCTTATCGCAAGAATATTGTTAGGTGAGAAAAGAGCAAGCGGCAGAGGAAAGAACTTTTTATTTAGGAAAACGCGCTCCATATCGTTCGCAGACGTACCGATACAAGGCGTCCGACCTGGAGCACTTCATGGCTAATGCGATCGGTAGAACCGCTCAATACAGAACCGCGAGCGGTAGCGAGCGGATGCAAGCACTCGAGGTTGAACGCCGAACGTTCTAATCATTGTTGACCGTAGCATCCGCTCGCTACCGCTCGCGGTTCTGCATCTGTTGCCCTTCAAACTTGAATCCGCGAATGCAAAGGGAAACTGTTTTAGGTGTTTGGGTGCTCAGTCTTCTGCCAGATGACCGAGTATCGCCACAGCAGGTGTTTCTTGATTCTCGCGCCGGGGAGAATTTCGTCGCAGAGCTCGCGGACCTGGGCCATCGTTGGGTAAAGGTCATGCTGCTCGTGTGCGGCCCAGGCGTCGCGAGCTTCACGTGATGAACGAAAGCGGCCATGGTGAAATAATCTCAAGGCCACGCTTACTAACACGGCAACGGGATTCAACAAGGCGTCCACCGAGCCTCGCGGTTCGAACAGATCGAGGATTAGCAAGACGCCGCCCGGTTTCAGAGCAGCCTTCATTTTGCCAAAAATCTCAGGCAGCGGCAGATGATGCAGCGTCGCGATACTGGCAACGCAATCAAAGCCTTCCGCCGGCAGGTCGCAGGTCATTACGTCCGCGATTTGGAATTCAATATTAGAGTCGGGCGGAGAATTCGCAACGGCTATGCGTATCATCTCGGGTGAAAGATCGAGCGCCAGCACGTTTGACGAGCGCTCGGCCAGCCGGCGCGAGAATTCACCCTTGCCGCAGCCGATTTCCAGCGCTGCCTGGCAATTTGAATGAAGTTGGCGCAGCAGGAAATCGCTGTAGTGTTGGTTGTGAAGTGAACCGTCGGCCGAGACTAAAGCGATGCGATCAAAGTCTGCTTGAATCGTTGACATGGATCTAAACCCAAGTGGGTCGACTAATACAGAACCGGGAGCGGTAGCGACCGGATTCAACTTGCCTTGGATTCTCGATTCGCCTGGCTCAACAAGCGCCCCGTGTTTGAAGCAGTAGTCTATATCTCAAGTTGAACCCGGTCGCTACCGCTCCCGGTTCTGTATTAGTCGACCCACAAGAATTCGGGCTCAAGCATCGCTCAGTTGCGGGTTCATCGCCGCTCACGTTTACTTTTTGCCCCGATGTCGCCCAGACTTTGCGACCGGCGCAGGCGGGAGCACTGAATCGTCCGCGTGAGCTTCAGGTCCCGCTGGTTCTGCCGGGAGTTCGATGGTGATGTAGGTAACGGTGTCCCAGGCATTGTGAAGGCCGATGAATAAGAGCAGCAGGCCGGCCCCGCCGATTGCGAAGAGCGCGCGATGAGGTTGGCTGGGTAAAAAGATTGCTGAGACAACCAGGAGCACATAGGAGGTTAGCGGAAACACAACATGCCAACGCCAATCTTCCCCTACCAAGCGATAACTGCTCAGGCGGCGGGCTCGTCTAATGACAATGAAAATGTAGGCAACGCCGGCGACGCCACAAACACCGAGAATAACCGCGACCGGCAACAACCTGTGCCAAGGCGCGCTCACGACGGCAGAGATCAGTAGCACTCCCGCGAAATGTACGATCGTCGGAGTGGAGAAAGCCTCAATCTCTCTCGTCGTAGCGCGTCGCCTTGACTCAGCAATGAGAGCGATCACCACAAACTGTAATCCTGTCAGCGCCGCGGCAGAAGAGCCGATCAGAAAGAAAAACGTTTCCCAGGCGGCAAGTGGTGAAGCTGCTTCCATGATGGGTGAATCGTAAATGGTAAATCGTGAATAGTGAAGGGGTGATCGGGCTACGTGCCCTTACGGCCCGAGCCAATCACGAGCGCTGTGTTGGGAACGTGGGCGTCCCGCCCGCCCTGAGGTGCATTAGCCTTAACTCACATTGCTCGGGTATGCCGTACGCGGGCGGGACGACCGCGGTCCCAGAAAGGCGCTTGAGCTTTTCACAACGCGCCCCTGGTGTTGAGTTTTTGCCTCGCATACAGTTATGGACGACTCTAGTCAAACCCAACCGGCAACATAAACGATGGAGGATTCTGGATTGAAGATTTTGATTCTCGGCGGCACAGGCTTTATTGGTTCCTTTCAGGTTCGTTATGCGCTTAGCCGCGGACACGAAGTCAGCGTTTTCAATCGAGGCAAGTCGCACCCGGGCAGTCTTCCACCGGAAGTTGAACAGCTAGTAGGCGATCGCAATGGTCAACTCGATGCGCTCAAAGGCAGGAGTTGGGATGTAGTTATCGATAACCCGACAACGCTTCCCGTATGGGTGCGCGATGCGGCCCAAATTCTCAAAGGGAACGTTGAACGCTACGTATTCATCTCGACGGTTTCGGTCTACTCAGATAAAAGCCAGCCGGGCATGGACGAAAGCGGAGCACTTGCGACGTATGAAGGCCCTCCTGATTCCGCGATGAAGGAGACGCCGGAAACTTTACTCGCTTCCAACCGCGCTCTCTACGGCCCGCTCCGCACGGAAGGCGGCACAGCCGCGCTTGTTCGCGGCCCACTGCTCACTGCTCACTGCTCACTGCTCACTGCCCCGACCGCGGTATGACATTTTGAATCCCGCGGTCGCGCAGTAGTTTGTTGAAAGCGTCGAGGTCCCTACCGATCACTTCATCCAATTTGCCCCGCTGCGTGGTTAGCTGTGCCTTCAAAAGTGCGTACACTTCGCGGTGTTGGGTTGTAGGTTGGAAGTCGCCGCTGCCTATACCGTTAGCGAGGTAATTGATCTTGCTGATCAACTTGGGTGGCCAGCGAACTGCGTCCTGTCCCTGACCCGTCAGCCGGCGCTGGATCAAGTTCTCTTCAACGTCGATTAGTTTCTTATCGAGTTCATCGGCGGCTTTCTTGATCGCCCCAAAATCGCCCGCCGCTGCTGGAGATGCCGGGGTGCTTGCGCTTCCGGGATCAAGCAGAACAGCGACACTGGCGAGCTGGCTACGAATAATTTCGATCTGATTGACCATGTCGGCTGCGGTTTCCAGGTCCTTTCTCACTTCAAACAGCATAGCCATTTGCGCACTGATGTCCGCTTCAGTTCCTTCGGAGTTCGGATCCTTTTTTACGACTAGTTGCTGAGTAGACTCGGTGCCGCCGGCGGAAAGTTTCACTGTGTAAGTTCCCGGTGGCATTAGTAGAGAAAGGCGCGCGCCGTCCGGCGCCAGACGCCAACCTTCATTGCCATTGCGAACCTCAGGCGCGTAGGCAGGACTGGTGCGCAGATGCACTTCCTTAGTCTGCTCGCCACGCAGGTCCCAAACGACGCGATTGATGCCGGCAGTTTTCGTTCCCGTCAGCGTTCGCACTGTTTGTCCCTGCGCGTCCTCGATGCGGATCTTCACATCACCGCTCGGCACAGTTTTCAGGTAGTAGTTGATCGACGCGCCATAAGCCGGATTCTGCCCGGCGGTGGGATCGTAATCAACTGCAGCCGGCACGGCGCTGTTGCGGAAGCGATAAGCAGGCCGTAGCGTAAATAGTTGCGCGTTGGTGTCACGCACCTTCGCGTTCAACTGTTGCAACGGCCCAAGGTCATCAAGTATCCAGAAGCCGCGACCGTAAGTCGCAATCACCAAATCGTTGAAATTTTCCTGCACCACCAGCCAGTAAACCGGCGCGTGCGGCAGGTTTGACTGCAACGGCTCCCAGGCGGCGCCATCATTGAAGGAAACAAACAGACCGCCTTCGGTGCCGAGATAAAGCAACCCCTTTCGCACCGGATCCTCGCGCACGCAATGCGCGTAGCTCAGCATCGTATGCGGAATGCCGTTGGTTATTGACGTCCAGGTCTTGCCGTAATCGCTCGTCTTGTACACAAACGGATCGCGATTGTTCACCTGATGGAAATCTACGGTGATGTAGGCACCACCGGCGTCGTAGTGCGATGGCTCGATATTGCTGACGGTGCCCCAGGGCGGCAGGTCAGGGATATTCTTCGTTACATTGCTCCAGTTTTTACCGCCGTCGCGAGTGACCTGCACCAGGCCATCGTTAGTGCCCGCCCAGATAAGACCTTTTTCTTTTGGCGACTCCGCAATTGCAAATACTACCGGCGCATATTCGACGCCGATGTTGTCGCCCGTTAGTCCACCGGAAAATCCCTGTTTGGTTTTGTCGTTCGTCGTCAGGTCAGGACTGATTAACTGCCAACTCTGTCCGCCATCGGTAGTTTGATGAACATACTGACTACCAACGTACAGCTTATTGTGATCATGAGGCGAGATCGTGAGCGGCATGGTCCAAACAAATCTGTATTTGAGATCCGCGGCGATCGAGCCATTAACCTGATCGGGCCAGACTTCGACGTTACGGCTCTGACCGGTGGTCAAGTTGAAGCGCTCGACGATGCCACCGATACTTCCCGACCCGGAAGCACTCGACCAGATAATATTGTTGTCGACCGGGTCTGGCGTGGCCCAACCGCTCTCACCGCCGCCCACTGTCTGCCAGGCGCCCCGTGGAATTTGCCCGCCGCCAAAGCCGCCACCGCGCGTGTTGCTCGGGCCGCGATACGAAGGGTCGTCCTGCTCGTTGCCATAAACGAAATATGGAATGCGGTTGTCCACGGTGACGTGATACATCTGCGCGATGGGCAGCTGAATGCGGTTCCAGGTCTTGCCGCGCGTGACTGATATGGACACACCTCCATCATTAGCCACGGCCATGCGGTTCGCGTTTGTAGGATCGATCCACATGTCGTGGTTGTCGCCGCCGGGACTGCTGCCAAAGCCGGTGCTGGGGCGCAATGTTTCGCCGCCATCAATTGAAGTGCTGAAGGTGGCCGTCAGGAAATAGGTTTCGTTTTCATTATCCGGCGCCGCTACCACGCGGAAATAGTAATGCGTGCGGCCGCCGAGCGTGCGGTCGTAACTAACCAGGCGCCAGTTGTCGCCGCCATCGTCCGAGCGCCATAGTTTGCCGCGATCGGTTTCCTTACCGTTGAGGGGCACGCCGTCGCCGGTTTCGATAAGCGCATAGATGCGATTGGGATTTGAGTTGGCAATCGCCATGGCAACTTTGCCGGTGGTTCGTGTGGGCAAGCCATGGCCGCTGAGTTTTGTCCAGGTCAGTCCTTCGTCAGTCGATTTGTAAATCCCGCTACCCGGGCCGCCACTATCTCGTCCCCAGGTATGAATCTCGAGCGGCCACATCCCGGCAAAAAGCGTTCGCGGGTTACTGGGATCCATCACTACTTCCGACGCGCCCGTGTTTTCATCGACGAATAGAACGCGATTCCAGGTCTTGCCGCCGTCAGCAGTGCGAAAGACGCCGCGCTCCTGTTGCGGCCCGTAACTGTGGCCCATGGCTGCAGCGATGACGATGTCCGGATTCTTTGGATCGATCACGATGCGGCCGATGCGTCCAGTCTTCTCCAGTCCCATCAACGTCCAGGTCTTGCCGGCGTCAGTAGATTTGTATATGCCCGCGCCAACGGAAATATGACTGCGAATATGCGCTTCGCCGGTGCCCGCCCAAATTACGTTGGTATCGGAAGTTGCGATGGCCAATGAACCGATCGAGGAAACGGGTTGTGAGTCGAAGATTGGTTCCCAGTGAATGCCGCCGTCGGTAGTTTTGAAAATGCCGCCTGAGGCTGCGCCGACGTAATAAATGTTTGCTTGCCCCGGAACGCTAACGACCGATGTAACGCGGTTGCCCATCGGGCCAATGTAGCGATAGCGTATCGCGCCGAGCACGTCTTTGTTTGCTTCCTGTGCCTGCAGGGGAAAGAGGAATGCGGTAAAAAAGACGAGAGCCACAACCAGGAGTTTTGAAAACTTCGACATGATGGGTCTCCGCGCGACAACGAATGATCGAACAGTCGCGTTTGATTTCGGTTTGAATGTTTGAAGAGAAACTTCGAGCGCCGGCTTGTTCTTGTAGCGCGCGAATTATTGCACTACTCAAAGCCTGAAGCAAAAATTTGGCCGCGGATGAACACAGATAAGCGCAGATCTGAAAAGAACTAAAGATGATCGACCGCCTTTGTCTCTTAGACTCTTTAATCAATATCTTTTCAGATTCGCGTTAATCTGCGTTCATCCGCGGCCAAATTCTTCCTTCGCGAGAGCGACCACTTAAGCAACGGTGGAGTCACCAGGGTCGTGACAATCACCATGATCACAATCGCGCCAAACGTTGCGGTGCCGATCACGGGTTCTTGAACGCCAAACGCGTTGGGCAACATCAGGGTCGATCCGATGCCGGCTATTATCAGTCCTACTTCGCCGCGCGGAATCATACCCAGTCCGATCGCCAGCCGGTTTAGACCGCGTTCCGCCACCGCCAGCGAACAAATCTGCTTACCGATGATCGCCGCCAGAGTCAGCGCCGCGGCAAAGCCAAGTAACTGTGGACGAGCGAAAACCCTCAGGTCGACTTTCATCCCCATCAACACAAAAAAGATCGGCACCAGAAAAGTTGTTACCGGGTCAAGCAGCTGTCCGAGGTCATGTTCGCCTCGTTGTTTGAATGATTTGAAGTGCACCTCATCAAGCACCAACCCCGCAGCGAAGGCGCCTACTATCGTTGCGAGCTCGACTTTGGTAGCCAACCAGGAAAGCCAGAAACAAAACGCAATTGAGAGGACCAGCAGGACGCCGCGGCTCTGAAGCTTCCCGGCGCCGTGAAAAACATGCGGCACGACGTAATGCCCGATCGCAAAAGCGCTCGCAAAAAATACGGCTGTCTTCGCTGCAATCCAGAAGATGTGAATGGAAGAAAGCGAGCCGCCAGCCAATGTCGCAGTCACAGCTCCGATCACGACCGCCAGAATCATAAGCCCAATCACGTCGTCAATTACGGCGGCGCCTAAAATGATTCGCGACTCCCGCAGACTTAGTTTTCCCAGGTCCTTTAGAACTCGCGCGGTAATGCCCACACTGGTCGCACAAAGAACTGAACCGACAAAAATGTGAACCAGGCGCGACTCGGCCGGAAGAAAGTAGGCAGAAACGCCCCAGCCCAGAAAAAAAGGCGCCGCCACGCCGGCAACCGCTACGAACAGCGACGACCAGCCCACCTCAAGCATTTCGCTGAGGTTGGATTCCAGCCCCACTTCAAACAACAACAGAATGACGCCTAACTGCGCGAGAGCGGCGATGACCGCATCCGTTTTCAGCGGTTCGGCGGCAGTGAAGCCAAACAACACGAGGTTCCCAATAATAATTCCGCCAATCAACTCGCCTAACACCGCCGGCTGTTTGAGTCGTTCAAATAGTTCGCCGCCGAGCTTTGCCACGAGCAACATCGCGGCCAGTCCGATAAGAACCATCGGTTGCAGTCCGTGCCCAGTGTCCGAGCCGCCGGTGGCATCGGAATCTGCATACGCAGACGTTACGCACACCAGGATAAAAGCCGCCGTCACAAACGCTTTTTGTGGGTTATTCATTCAATGGTTACGACTCGAGGGATTATTGCATATCTGATGCGGAGGTTGTTTTATGTTTGCCCCGGTTGCTTCACCACGCGCCTCGCCCCTATAATGCGCCCAAATTTCATCGGCCCGGCTTTATGGCAGGATTCGCAGCGAATCCGGGACGTTTGAGACGCATAAGAAATAAATCAACTTACAAGATGTCAACTCCTATCAGGTGGAAAGAGCGCGGACGTGTCGCGACTCGGGGTTCAAAGTCGCAAACTCCGTTACGCGCCCTGGCGCTCAACTTAAGTGAAGCCGCGCGCTCTGCCTTAACCGAGCCCTTTCGGTTAACGGTGGAACATCATCAGATCCACCTGCGTCGTCTGCCTCGTGAATTCGACGGGTTTCGTATAGTTCAACTCTCTGACATTCACCACAGCCCCTTCACCAGCCGCGCGCAGATCGAACGGGCCGTTGAGACAGCTAATAATTTACAGCCGGACATCGTCGCCCTTACCGGCGACTACGTTTCCAAGGAACGCGCCTACGCGGCTCCCTGCGCGGAACTGCTTAGTGGATTGCGCGCCCGCCATGGCGTCTACGCCGTGTTGGGTAATCATGATCACTGGACAGATGCCTCCTTGATTACCGACCTTTTCCGCGCCGAAGGAATTACTGTGTTGGTTAATCAGGGTATGCGTTTCGAAAATAACGGTGCTGCCTTATGGTTGGCAGGCGTAGACGATACGATGGTCGGACTGGAGGACCTCCCACTCGCTCTGGCAGGATCGAGCGACAACGAGTTTAAGCTGCTGTTAGCGCATAATCCGATTATCCTGCGCCGCGCCGCTCGTGCCGGAGTCGATTTGGTCCTAAGCGGCCACACACACGGCGGACAGGTTAGTCTCCGCTCAGAACGCAATTCCGCCGGTCGTCCTCGTCGTCGCCTTCTAAAGGGCCTGGCGAGCCAGGGCGAAACCCAGATATACATAACACGGGGTCTGGGCACTGTAGTCTTGCCAGTTCGTTTCGGCTGCCCTCCTGAAGTTTCATTACTCGAGTTACGCGCCGAGTGAATGGTGAATCCGGCGACAGTGAATAGCGCTTGAGGCTGCCGCTTTTCCTATTCACTATTTACCGTTAACCATTTACTGATTAATGTCCTCCCGAATACTTACCGTCCCCAACATGCTCACCGTCTTTCGGATGGTGCTCATTCCTGTTTTCGTCACGCTGCTCTTCTACCAGCGGTTTCTCTGGGCCCTGGGAATCTTCGTCCTGGCAGGACTTACCGACGGGCTTGACGGACTTTTGGCGCGGCGCTTTGGTCAGCAGTCTCAGCTCGGTACGATCCTCGATCCTATCGCCGACAAACTGATGCTGGTTACCGCTTTCATCGTGCTCTCGATGCGTAGCGTCTTTCCCCAACCTCTACCAAGCCACTTACCGGTGCCTTTTTGGGTAACCATCGCGGTCATCAGCCGCGACGTCTTCATAACCGTGGGAGCGCTGGCAATCAACATGATGACTGGCTTCAGAGGTTTCCGACCCTCCTGGCTGGGAAAGTTAAATACCATCATCCAGATTGGCGGAATCGCGGCCATAATGTTCGCTCCCAGCGTTCCGTATTACACCGGCTATTACCTCCCGACCGTCTATGCAGCCGTTTTCACGATGGCCATTCTTTCAGGGCTTCACTACATCTTTTTCGCCTCAAAGCTCATGAACGAAGACCGAAAACCACCCGAAATTAACCCCTAAGTTCAACCCCGCATCACATCAAACTCAGCCCTGTTATCAAAGTTGACAATGACGGGCTCACATATTATATTACTTGTCCATTCAACTAAGGTTGTTGGTGGCCCGAACAGGGGACAATTCGTAATGCGGGGGCGTAAAAGTGTCGGTCTCGCCCCGCTAACAGCGGGTGGCCGACTCGAGAAGCGGGCTAAATATCGTTTTGGAGAATAAAAACAAATGAGCAAGATCATAGGAATCGACTTGGGAACGACCAACTCCGTGGTGGCAGTCATGGAAGGCGGCGAGCCCACCGTCATACCAAACTCAGGACGCCGTCGCACTAAGCGCTCGGTGGTCGGGCTTACGAGGGATCGCAGCCGGCTGGTGGGCCCGGTAGCAGAGCGACAGGCCGTCACTAATCACGAGAACACCGTTTATTCAAT
>Ga0134126_10002210_pt1 | contig 24628 bp, 24 predicted proteins | sample KB31752_FD_96881 | JGI IMG/M metagenome (GOLD analysis project Ga0134126, IMG submission 96881) | Terrestrial soil microbial communities with excess Nitrogen fertilizer from Kellogg Biological Station, Michigan, USA - KB3-175-2 | ecosystem: Environmental > Terrestrial > Soil > Unclassified ... | reverse complement strand
ATCCGTAGTAAGTGAGGTGAACGGGGGGTGTTCGCCCGAGCTTAGCCGTGGCCTGGGCGATAGTACCGGCACCATAGTACATTCCGAGCAACGCGCCCTTTGCCGGCTCCAGAATGGACGATCCACTGGCACTTGTTGCGCCGAGGAGCCATCCGCTGGAGGCAAAAAATACGGCGGTCACTAGAGCAACTCTGCTGAGAATTTTTCTCACAAGAGCAACTCTGCTGAGAATTTTTCTCACAGCTATAACTCCTCACTGGGTCATTTGCAAACGAACCATTATACAAATTATTTAAACGAATGAGGTTATAGCTTGGTGGAGGCGGCGGGAGTCGAACTTTTCCACATCCTTTGGTTTCTTTAACTTGCAGATTCTAAAAGGGGAAATAAGTACTCAAAGGCCTATTTTGCCGGAGTTATCGTACGCGTATCGTACACAGAAAATCTTGCTAACTTTGGAGAAATGCGCTCTGCAACGAGGGGATTCCTACACTCGATCTGCTGGTTCCGCTGGAGCGCTGTTCACTTTCGACAATACCCGTTTGAGCTTTTCAAGCGAACCTCGGGTGGCACGAGCCTGCAGGTTTTCCCAATCGGCGGCTTGCCTGTGAGCATCATTGGGATCTCGATTGTCCATTGGCTAATTTTATTCCATCAGAAAGAGAGCAAGGCGCTTCAATACTCAATCTGAACGAGGCAAAAGATCATTGTTGGCTTCTCCTTGAAGCCACTTGGGAACTGGTCTCAACGAGTGTTCACGCCCTCTATCGCTGTAATGAACTTCATGTGTGATCCATCGCGCAGGCAGGTCGAGTGGAAACCCCTGTTGATACGAAAACGGATCCTCATTTTGAGGAACAATATGGCCTTTCAAGCGAAAATCGCCCATGAGATCGAATTTCGGTCGGGATGTTTCTTCTTTGATCTCGAATAGCGAATACTCATAGAAATTTTCGCTCAGATGGCATCGTCTTACCCGAAATACGAATTCCATGCCTGCGGTGAGAATTGCTTCATCCTGATCAAGGACAGATGCTCCTTCCGGAATTTTTGCAGCCAACTCCAGATCGATGAATTCGGTGAACCGCTTCTTGAATTGGGCATCGATGAAGCGAAACAGATGGAGTTCTGCTATCTCGCGTCCGAAAGCAGGTTTCAACTGCCAGGGCTCGGGATCAGAGTGATACTCGCCTTGGATGACATTCTCCATGAAGCAAACTGTATCCAGCGCATAGTGCGGTAAAAGTCCGCTCTGATCATCCTTGAAATACGAAAAAACCCATTCCTCTAAAGCACGATTAAGAGTACGCAGCGGCAACTCTGCAACTGTCACAGTAGGAGAATTCCGCTCCCACGAGCTTTTTGTATGGAAATTTTTGAGTTCGTGGAGGAAGGAGACATAGCGATTTGCATCTTTGGGCTCAAGATACTCCGGAATATTCAAGCAAAGGCCGATCAGATGTTCTATCAATTCGCCAATTGAGCTGCTAGGAGTGAGGGAAGAAGAAAAGAAGGTGGTATCAAAAACAATTCTCTTGGAAATCGACACTCTCTCGAACGGTCTAGTGATTACTTCTCCCCGCAAGGTTTTATAGTTCCGCGTATTGGAGCGAATTTTCTCCTGCTCCACCTTGAATGCTTCCGAACAACTACTACAGTATGTTTTTCCCGAGCGTATTGACGCATTGCAATTCCGGCAGTGATGTTCCGGTTTGCGTTTGGGATGGGTAAGATTGGTGACGGCGGCCGAACATGAACGGCAGCAAAACTTCGGGTTAGCTGTCAGCTTGCCACGGGACGGATTTGCACACGTATGCATTTGGCTCATAAGCACGATGTACTTCTTCTGCGTTCGATAGGAGTCTAGAGATACGGTTATTGAACAGTCGAAGACCCTTGCGAATCTTGTTCTTCTGTAGCCTCGTCCTCATCTTCCGAATCATCTACTTCATCGAACATGTCTGGTTTCAGAAGCCAGTGAGGAATCGCAATCATCGCAATATCCGTTATGCTCAGAAAAACATCTTCCCCGTCACTATCAACAAAGGAGACAAATCCGTCTTCCAATAGGCCACCATCCAGATCAATCAAGAGTTCTTCGAGTTGCCCTGATACAGGTTCCTCTTCGTCATCCTGCTCTGATGCATCATCTGGTTCAGATTCAAATGCGAGTGGTGTTTGACGGCCAACCATCCAAACCAGAACTGATGGCGCATGCTGTTCCATCTCTTCAAACGTGGAATCTTCATCGGATGCAATACGCGGTGCGTCAAACATTATCCTTGCATACGTAACCTGAGTCAGGTTTACGCACACGCTATAGACTTCGGAGTCGAACCAGAAGAACCTGCGTTCAGAGAGATTCTCACTCCTCGTGTCATAAGCCCAATTTCGCAGAATAGCTTCGAGCCTGCGCTTCTCCAAAGATGAGAGGGTGAATTGTTTGGCGATCCCAGCTCGCAAGCCGAATTCTGCTGTCCACACTACTCCTTCAGGCTCTATTCCAGCCTGTTCCAACTGCTCTCGCGAAGGCTCCGAAGTAGATTTCTTATTTGCAAACTTTTTGAGGATTGGGGAGAAAGCAGGGAATACCTTATTGACCGGAGCCCCAAGGGCGTCGCTGATACGAACAGCCAAATTTAACTGAATGGGCGAGATTCTGGCTTCGATGCGTTGTAAATGTTGCTGGCTAATGTCACAAAGTTTCGCCAAATCCCTTTGAGAAAGGGATTTGTTTTGTCGAAGTTGTTTAACTAGATTTGAGGGTTGAGACATAGGATCAGTCGCATGACACATTTAATGTGTCATATACTCTTTTATGTGTCAAGCATATTTGACCCTGAATACGCCTACATAGAAGAATTCTCTTAAATCCCTTGAAGGCGACCATGAACCCGTCTTGCAACATGTTCGGGAACTCTGATAGAGGTGTATCCCCGCTTATACTGGGTTTCCTCATGAGCGATTTTGATTACTCCCGGCTCATTAGCAAAGAGGCGTCTGACGGTCTTCTCGCTGAATCCCCAAAGTTTTGACAGCTCGACCACGGAATAGTGTCTTTGGAAAGCCAGGGGTTTACGGTCTTGATCGGGTGTTTCATCTGAGGTCCAGCGATCTCGCAATTCTGTCGTCCTGCTCTTTCTTGTCTGTGAATGGTTCCTCAGCCATCATCTTTGTGATGCATCAAGAATCTTGATTGAGAAGATCCAGATATTGTTCGTAAAGGAAAAGGCGGTCTCTTCGTTTACCGCTGGACTCCCGCAAAATTCCTGCTTCGGTCATTCGGGCCACTGCTGAGGAAGCAGTGGGAAAGCTTACCTTTGCCTCCCGAGCAGCGTTCCTGATCGAGAAAAGAGGGTTGACTTGGGCATATCTGTAGACCAATAGGGCAGACGACGCCCCGCGTCCGAAGCGTTCGATCTTTTCCTTATCTGCTTGGAAGAGTTTGTCGATCTTGCCGGCCATCCGTGCCGCCTGATTTGCAGTATCCCGCACTCCCTGGAGGAAGAAGTCGAGCCACTCCGTCCAGCCTTCATTTTCTCGCGTCCCATTGAGCCGGTCATAGTACAGTCGGCGATGCGTCTTAAAAAACAGGCTGAGATAGAGGACGGGCTCGCGCAGCACGTCTTCAGCACAGAGCATGAAGGTAATGAGCAGTCTGCCCACCCTGCCATTTCCATCAAGGAAGGGGTGGATGGACTCAAACTGCGCATGGACAAGGCCGGCTCTGATTAGCAGGGGGAGAGAGGGTGACTCCTGATGCAGGAACATCTCAAGTTGTCCCATGCACTCCATCACATATTCGGGTGGCGGAGGCACATAGGCTGCATTGCCAGGCCGGCTGCCCCCAATCCAGTTCTGGCTTCTTCTGAACTGTCCCGGCTGCGCGTGGCTTCCACGCCCCTTCGAGAGGAGAACTTCATGGATCTCCCGAATGAGTCGAAGAGAGAGAGGAAAGCCATCCCGCATCCGCTTGAGGCCGTGATTCAGGGCCGCCACATAGTTCGAGACCTCTTGCACATCGTCCAGAGGGACTCCGGGCGTCTCCGCGTTCTCGTAGAGCAGCAAATCTGAGAGAGAAGATTGTGTTCCCTCAATCTGCGAGGAGAGAACAGCCTCCTTACGAACGTAGGAATAGAGGAACAGTTTGAGGTCGGGGAGAGCGGAGGTCATGCCGTCCAGCCGCCCCACAGCTTGGTTTGCTTCAGCAAGGAGGGCCTGTAACGAACTCAGGTCGAGTTCCTGAGAGCCGGGTGGGAGCGGCGGAGGAACAAAGGCCCGAACTCTCTCGCCGGAGAGGGTGGAGCTCACATAGTGGCTTCGGCTACGGGCTTTGAGGTGCTTGGGCATCTTTTAATAGCTCGTTCAACTATTAAAGCATAATTGGTTTTTCTTTCATAGATACATCTGCAATTAAAGGCATCTAGCGGGGGAAGTGAGCATTGCCACGTCCTAAACTCATCAACGCCAGGTTCGCATACGTACCCGCAGTAGAGGAGTTTGGAGATTTCCTAAAGACTCTTCGTCCTTCTTTAGGCCCGAGTGATCGAGTCCTATTGCTGCTTTACCATCGTGCGGACTCAGGAGCAACGAGTGCTGAGCTATCTAACTGGCTTAAGCCCAATCAGCGGGCGAATCTGAATCGAACATTGAATCAACTCGAACATGACAAAGACTACATCGTTCTCAAGGGGACAACCTACCAAATCACACGCAGGGGTATCTTGGCCATAGAGAGCAAGAAGTTGATCGAGATTGAATAGACAATAAAGTTAATCCCACATGGCATCCGATGAAACCTACTTGGGAGAATCTTCATCCGTCGCCACGTACTAGGGGGACTTTCTTCGATTGAGACAGATCTGGATCGACTTCCGAGCGATAGCCGCCGACTTATCCGCCTGGTTTAGTGGAAGTCATGAGACTCCACCTTGAGGCGGCCAACGTGGCTATCGGCTGATAGCTCATAGAGCGAGCCATCACATGGATGATTTCTGAATCGCCCCCTCAACGCCAATAAACTTTGCACGCTGGATCACACGGCGATTCCGTTCGAAGAAGTCAGGCGCAACGAAGACTAGGAAATCTCCTGTCTCATCTGCCACACCGATGAAGACAACCCCGGAGGCCGTACTGGGACGTTGTTTAACGAAGGCCAGCCCAGCGGTCTTGACCCAGGAGCCATCCGAGCGGCCGTCCAGATCAACGGCGCGTAGGTACCCAGCCACCGATCACCGCGAAATCGACGCCACACTCATGAAAAGCACTGGTTGCATCATTGAGGAGTGCGAAAGCGGCAGCTTGATCAGAGCTGAAAGAAGTTTGCATCGGTAAATCGCACCCTCAAAAGCACTTTAAAGCAATTGCTGGAGGCAGTTCGGAAGGAACCCACGCCCGCAATTGTGTAATTCATTTATTTCCAATAACAAATGACTGTCAAGGGCGCATGATTTGACCGGATTCTACCACGCAAGTTATTTATTATCAATAGTTTATGGTGGAGGCGGCGGGAGTCGAGCTTTCCCACATGTCATAGAATCTGTAACTTACAGATTCTACAACATGCCCAACGTGCCGAAAGGCCAATAATGCCGGAGCAACCGTACGCGTATCGTACGCAGAACTACAGGCTGATAAGCTCTCAAGGGAGATCGGATCATGGCCATCACCAACGGAGAATTTCCCAAGACCTCTATGAAGCATCATGAGGCAATGCCAAAAGCAGAGCATGTGGGAGCGAAAAAGCTTCCCGCTCATTCTGCGGCTCAACTCGCACAAGAGTCGTGTGAAGAGATGATCCAGAACCTAAAAAGAAATATTGGAGAGCACACTACAAGCCCGGCTCTCTAACCGATCCCGTGCGCTACAGAGCACTGCTTCGTGCTCTGCGTGAGGGAAATCTAATTTACGCAAAATGCGTACATATATTCGCAATTAGCGTAAATTGTAGCGAAGCCCACACGTCGATAACATCAGGTTCTCTGTCTAGAATATTAGGAGTGTTGCAGGCGTCGATGAACGCGGAGTGCAACCTTCTCGGGAATTCGAAGCGACGTATATCCGCGCTTGGTTCGAGTTTCTTCACGAACAATTTTGATTACGCCCGGTTCATTCATGAAGAGATACCTGATTGTCTTCTGGCTAAGGCGCCAGAGTTTTGATAAATCAGCCGCCGTGTAGTGCTTTTCGAGAGCTAGTGGCTTGAGAATACCGTCTTCCGATGTTTCAGGTGTGGCCCAGCGATTCTGCAATCCTATCGTCCTGCTCTTTCTTGTCTGTGAATGGTTTATCGACCATCATCCGTCTGATGTGTCAGGATCTTGTTTAAGAAGGTCAAGGGTAACGGTGGTGGCTAAGGCCGGCTTTCATCTGTAATTCATCTCACACTTCGATTACAAGGGCAGCAAACTAAAATCAGATTCGGAAAGCGATCTGTGCTTTTTCAGACCGCTTTTTGATCAATGCCGCCACGCCTTCAGCTACGGGATTCGTAGCATCGAGTGTGGGAAGGGCAGTGAGGATTGCGTCTGCCAATTCCGGAACTCGACGTCGTACCAGAGGTTTTGCCAGACCTGCCTCCTCGGCGAGCTTCTCGAAATTCTGCGGAGTGACTCTCTCCGACGAATACTCCCCGCCAAGCTTCATGGCCATTTCCCGGCTGAGTTCCGGATAGTAGGCCGTGCTCACAATGTCATAGAGCGGTGCAAGCCTCACTTGGAAGTCTCCTGTTCTGGCGCCTGGATAGAGAAGTGAGAAATTCTTGCCGTGGGCATCGTTGTTCCCAACCAGATAATTGAAAATCACGGCATCGAGCAAGCGTGCGAGATCGATGACGGGAGCGCTTGAGACCTCTCGAAGCAGGTTGAAACAGTCCCTGAGCGATGGGCCACCTTCCTTCTGGTACTTCGTTTCTGGAACGATGCCCAGCGGCTGGCAGAAATCCTCTTGATGAACCCGCTCGATGGGGAACTCTTCATCCGATCCTTGTCGATGAACGCGGTCATAGCGCTCGACAAGTAGAAAGGTCTTATCTTCTACCGTTCGGAATTCGACTGGTGCTGTCGGTAGGCCAGCTGCCGCGGCAAGTTTCATCGAGAGCGCTTCATTGAAGACCACGCCTTCGAAGCGTTCAATTGCAGGCTTCAGAATATGAGTGCTGGGTGCACCATCCAGCGGAAGGCTCACTTGATTGCGATCCACGTGGACGGCGATTTTGTCCTGCGCTCCCGCCAGCGAGAGTCGTACACCTTTTTCTCCTGCAAGAAGCGGGCGCTTCGGTAACTCTTGCAGGATGGCAACCAGTTTCTCATGGGTGAGCGGGTGGTAATTGTAGTTGTGTTCTGGAAGGAGATCGCCTGCGGGAAGAAACGTAACGGCGCCTGCGCATTCTCCACCGATTCGCTCCAGCATCGCGTAATCGTTGCGAGCGCTTATGCCCAGGTTGCGAGCGATGATTTCGCGCTTGTTCTCCTCGGGCAAAATGCCTGCGAAAAAGCCGCGGCACTCCTTACGAGTGAACCGCTCTGGTTGCAGTGGCAGGGAGTGGGAAAGGGGACATGCATTCGGTGTTTTGGTCCAGCTCTCGGCATAATCGAAGACCATCTGCCCGCCGTCATCCTGGACGAGATGGCCGACGAGATTTGTGAATAGATAGACATCGAGCGTTTTCGCCATTACCTACTCCTCTCTGGGCGCTGCCGGCGGGGTCAATATCAGCTTGATCCCCAACGTCTGAAGGACCGTGAGCGCTTTTCCGATCTCGCAGGTTTCCTTCCCTTTTTCGAGATCAATGACAAATCGCAACCCCGTTCCTGAAGTCAGAGCGAGCTCTCTCTGCGTGACCCCCAACCTTTTGCGGGTCTGTCGGATCAAGATTCCGATCTGTTGCGGCGTGTAGCGCATATAGATATCAAGGTTCCCGTACGGGAATATTATAGAGATCGCTACACAAAATCAAGGTAAATATTCTCGTACGGGAATATTTACCTTGATTTAGCAATAAAAGCCAGTAAAAAGTTCCCGCCAGGGAATATTCAACGGCTGGATTTTGAGAGATCATACTTCTTTAGAGGAGTAGCATGATGCGCCTTGTAGTGATCTCCGATACGCACTCATTGCACAACAGTATCGCGGGCCTGCCTGAAGGAGATGTCTTGGTTCACGCGGGAGATTTCATGAACTCCGGATATGACGTACAGGATATCTTGTCGTTCAATCGCTGGCTTGGCGATCAGCCTTTTAAGCACTGTGTGGTCTGTGCAGGGAATCACGACAGGTATTTTGAAGCCGCTTCTCAACAAGCGAGAACACTCCTGACGAATGCGATCTATCTGGAGAACACCGGCGTATCGCTGGACAACATCACGTTCTGGGGTTTGCCGTATACTCCCGAGTTCCTTAGTTGGGCGTTCATGTATCCTCGCGGCTCCTCGTCCCAGAGATATTGGGATCTGATTCCGGATAATCTTGACGTGCTTATTACGCACGGCCCACCGTTCGGAATCCTCGATCAAACAGCTCCGGGGAAGCACACTTGGGTTGTGAAGAATTGCGCGACGCGGTCGAACGAAAGAAATCCCGGGTCCATCTCTTCGGCCATATCCACGGGGGCGCCGGCACATTTGAGAACGGAGCCACTCGCTTTGTAAATGCCGCGTATCTAAACGAACGCTATAAGCCACTCGATCCGGCGGGGAAAATCCGTATTGTCGATCTCTAGACTTACTGATCAGGCAAATCCCTCGTTGGATCGGTAGAGGCGCATAGCCGAAGCAGCGGATGAGATCAACATTTACGGTCGATGCGGATTGTCGCTGAAGATCGATGCACACGGCTACCTAATATAACGGCTGTATGTTTTTGATTAGGAGTAGGATTTTCCCAAAAGAGACAAATATGGTTTCGAGAGAAGATCTATACGAACTGGTTTGGTCAATTCCGATGATCAAAGTGGCTGAGAAATTCTCAGTCTCCGGAAGCTACATGGCTCGCGTTTGCTCCATTCTGAATGTTCCTCGTCCAGAAAGGGGATATTGGGCCAAGCTCGAAGTTGGAAAAGCATCGGCTCGTCCGGCATTGCCCGAAGCCTTACCCGGGGATCAACTGTTCTGGTCGCAGGAGGGTGATCCGCCAGCGCCCCGAGTCCGTGCCGTTACAGCCACATCTGCACCGGCGTAACCACGAGCCCGTCGCGTAGTTGCTGGGATTCACAGTCTCATCCACGGTGCGAAGCAACATTATGAAAGAGGCTACAAGATTGAAGAGGGACAACTGCTGCGGCCTTACAAGCGACTGTTGGTTGATGTAACCGCATCGGCGATGGGACTCGATAAGGCGCTCGCTTTTGCAAATGATCTGTTCAATGCTTTGGTATCTAACGGCCATCGCGTGCGCTTTGCGTCGTCGAATGAACGGCTTCATCGCCCGCACATTGATGAGCACGAGAAAATTCTGAAACCCAAACGCCAAGAATATTCCTATAGCGATAGCAACCTGTGGCAACCCTCTAGCCCTACGGTTGTATATGTCGGAGCTATTCCGTTCGGATTGGCAGTCATTGAAATGACGGAGGCGATTTTGATGCGCCATGTAAACGGAAGATATATCCGTGAATCGGAATACAAACCACCTAAAACGTCTCGCAGCTATACCGATCACACATGGACGACAACGAAGAATATCCCCAGCGGCCGTCTGCGGCTTGTTGTTTATTTGCCGCAACGAGATGTTTCTTGGTCACTGTCATTTCAAGAAACGATAGAGCGGGCGCTGACTCAGGACATCGCAAAGATTGTGAAATCGATCGAAGACTCTACAGAAGTAATGCGCAAAGAGATCATTGAGGCGGAACAAAGAGCCGAGGTGCAACGTCGAGAATGGGAGGAACAGAATGCGCGATGGGAGCGTGAAAGGGATCAACAGCAAATTGCAGACTCTATCAAAGAGAGCCGCGAGCAATTGGCGCAGGTGATTCAATCCTGGGCAACGGTAATGAGCATTGAGCAGTTCTTGAAGGGTGTAGAGGAACGTGCGCTCACTCTTCCAGAAGCTCAACAAGGGCTGGTACTCGGCCGCCTTCAACTCGCTCGGGAGTTCATCGGCACACAGGATCCACTCGAATTCTTCAACTCGTGGAAAGCACCAGGTGAACGATATACCCCTCTCGCCAAGAGAAACCCTCAATTTGAGTCGACAGCGGACGACAAAATGCTCAAGAGGGAGGAAAGCCACCCTGTTGGCGATAACGAACCAATGAGCGCTGCCAAGCCGGAGAAAATACCGATGGAGTCCAGTTCGCAAAGAAATTCTTCGGAAATAAAGGATATTGAAACGCTGTTGAAGGGGATTGCGACTTTGGAGGCTGAGAATGCCTCTCTGAGGCATCAGCTCTCGGTATCTCGTGACCAGCCGAGATCGCAGGGGCGTTCAACCGATTTGAGCGAAAGCGAACGCCGGCATCTATTTATGAAATACAGCAATGTGCGTAGGTATTGAGCGAGAATGGAATTGAGTCAAGTAGAGAGCATGAGTTAAAGCAACGGTCTGTTCGCTAATCCGCACCACAGAAGCTCTCCCTTCCTTACGAAGAAATGAGTGCAATTTGTCTGCTCCTAAATGGAGGGAGCAAGCGTCGGACGGGGCATTCCTCCGTAGTTGCTATTTTGGCTGGATGCCCTGACGCTGTATTTCAGCGGCAATGAACGGATAGGTACGCTGCAAATAGCTAAGCGCTAGCTCCTTGTTGAGATAGCTGGTAAAGATTGCGAATCGCATCTGTACCCATTGATCCTCGTTTAGCTTAAGCACGTCAATGGTCTTCTGGACGGCGGTTTTTAAAGTTGCTTGCAATGCTGGCTCTGGCCGTACCCATAGCGTCGCGACATCAAGCACGAACCAGTCGGCCTGAATCGTGAAGGGATCGAGCACGTCAGTGCTGTCGGCCTTGTTTATGTTGATCTTGTCATGTGCTAGACGATAGTTTGTCCACTCGTATGCCAGGTCGGGGCGTGCAGACTTCGGGTGAAAATGATCAACACTGCAATTTCCGGGCATCCAGAAAGAAGAGTAAGCACAAACGCTGTTGTAGGCGGTTTTCATATAAGGTAAAGCCGCCTTCCAGAATTGCTTCTTCTTAAATTGCTTTGCCGAGGGTGTGGGGACACTGGCCAGGAATGCTTGGCCGGGGGTCCTCACTTTCGCATTGAACGACGCTGGCTCTGGCTTAGGAGCAACCGGGATCAAAACTGAACCCCCTTCATCTCGGCAAAATGCAGCCATCGCGGCCAGAACGGGTCTTCTGGCGGTAATACCTTCGCTAGTTCCTGATGTACTGCCTTGATACGGGCTGGATTAGCTTCGGAGGCGGCTAATAGGGATTTTGCTTGTTCGAGCGCGCTTTCTCCCTCTCGCGAGCGGGCTTGCTTCAACTCGAATACTTCTGATGTCAGCCAAGCATCAACAGTGCCATGTTTTACGAATGTTGTTTCCTCAAAGCGCACGGCTTTGTTGTTCTCAAGGTAAAGATGGAACAGCTTGTCAGCTTCGTCGGAAAATTCGCTTTCCATCGACGCGAGGATGAGCGGCGAATGGGTCGCAGCAATCATCTGCAGCTTCACTTCCGTGCCGAGCACCTTCACCACATCGAGGAGCGCCGGCAGTACGACCCGCTGCCATTTCGGATGAAGGTGCGCCTCGATCTCGTCAATCATGATCACGATGTTGTTTTGCGGCTCTCTCTTCGCCAGGTTTGAGTAGACGCGGTGTTCATTCCAGGCCCACACGAGCAGGTAGGTGATGGTGACTATCCGTTTCACGCCGGCGGATTCATTGATAAAAGGAACAAGAGCATAGTCGTGGATTAGGGTTGGAATGTCCCTGGCGTCGTTGGGCAGACGGATAGGATCGCCGGGCTTGAGCGGCGTCATGTCGGGAGGCGATAGGCGCTCAAGCACCGTGCAAAACATCTCGAAAGTGGATTGATCTCGTGAATTTTGCCAGCGCACCCAATCGCGTATTAAACCCTCTATCTTGTCGCCAAGGCCGTTGAGCACTTCATCCCTGGTAAAAAGAAGCAAGCTGCGAAGGGGCTCCCCAGAGGTGGCTGCATCACCACTGTGTCGCACGGGGTCCCAAACGGCGAACGAACCGTCAACTCGCGCATAGACAATAAGCCCTGGAATCGTCGGGCGGCCTTTCGGTGCCGGCCACCGATGACCTTTCCATTCGTAGGCAATCGTCCGCTTTTGCAGGGCTTCTCCCCCACCTTGGCCAGAAATAGCAAACGTAATACTGGGCACTTTGCGTTCTTCTTTAAGGTTGGGCAGAGCCGGACGGTCTGCCCATTGTCCTGTGAGCGCCCACCAGGCACATTCGAGGACGAATGTCTTGCCGAGTCCGTTATCGCCAGTGATGATGGACAATCGCTCAGCGGGATTGAAGTCGAGTTGCGCTGCCGGCCCAATATTGTTCAATTGCAGGAGGCGAAGAGTTCCGCCTTCTTTCGGGGAAGCATCCGGTGCCGGGTCAAAGGACTGAAGAAGAAGGCCATCGTTGAAGGGCACGTGGGAGAAAACGGCTGTCGGAAGGATGGGTGCAGCTACATCGAACAAATTGTCGATCTCGCGCTGATCAATCGAAAACCGTTCTAAGAGAGCCCCGATGATGTCAGCCGGTGTGGTGTTCTCAGACCAGTTCTCGTTGCGATACAGCCACGCTGACAACCAGAATGCCGGCACAGCGCCACTATGGTCTTGTTCGAGTTTTGCCCGCAACACGTCAACATAGGACTGCGACCAGCCCCACTGATCTGTATCGCGTTTATGGATAAAAGCCGCTGCGAAGTGGCCACGCGTGCGTGTGCTCTGCGAACCGGAAGAGGGATATTTCGGCGACAACCATCTACCCTGCCGGCTCGACGTTCGGAAAGGTTGGAAATAGAACTTGGATTTGGCATCGGGGTGATAGTGCTCGCGCAGAAAATCCTCTTCCGCATTGTTGATCGGAATCGAGACCATCTTGCCGACGGGCAATTCCCGTTGCTTGCACACGAGAAAGGTGATTCCGAAGAACGGGTGGAAAGCGCTAAGGCGATCCACAGCTTCCATGACGATTTCTTGACGTAAAAACATCAGAATAGTGTCCTAAGCTGAGTCACCATATGTTGGCAAAATTCAGGATTGAGATCAATCCCTGTGGCACTCCTGCCGCTGTCTACCGCTACCCGGAGCGTAGTTCCGGCTCCCCCAAAGGGGTCAAGCACATGACCGTCCTGCGGACATCCAAGTGCCAGGCAACGCTCGACCAGTTCATCCGGATACGGAGCGGTGTCTATCCCGTTCGCACCCTTCGGTCGCGCGGATATGGACCAGACATCCTCCTCCACCACAACATCCTTCAACGCCTCGCGGTTGAAAAAATAGCTCCGTTGCTTGGCAAACATGAAGATGTTTTCGTAGCTCCGGCGCGGGCGATCCAGGACAGCTTCCGTTAGCGCATGCTTCCTGTGCCAGATGATGGCGCTGCGAAGCACCCATTTCCGACGAGCCATTTCGATGGCGACGCGCCAAGGTACACCGATCACCGATTTGGGCTTCAATTCAATGCCCAGCCCTCCGCTCTTATCGACCGCTCGCAGCCCAAAGCGGCGCTTGGCGCTCTTGGGGTCGGTGCCGTGCGACTTACCTTTGCCGGAATAATACGTATCTCCGAGATTGAGGAATACCACTCCGTCTTTGCGCAGCACGCGATAAACTTCATCCATCACACCCGCGAGCGCGTTGACATACTCGATCACGCTCTCCTCATGGCCGATTTGCCCGGTCACGTTATAGTCGCGCAACCAAAAATAAGGCGGAGATGTCACGACGCAATTGAAATGGGCAGACGGAAGTGTGCGTAAGACCTGAAGGGAATCCCCATTATAGACGTGCCAAGACGCACCGCGCGGCGTCCCGCCATGCCAGTAGGTTTGTGGCGCTTCGGGTTCTTGTTCTATTTCTACTGATTTCTTTCTACTCACTTCTGCGCTCTTTCACCAAACGAAATCCTTCTTGTAATAGCTCAAGCATGCTTACGCCGCGTTGTGCGGCATAGGTTTTAAATTCACGGTGGAATTCTGCTGAAACTTTGAAGTTGAGGGGCGTTAGAGAGTTGGAATCCCGGTTGGTGCGGGCCGCTGTCTCTTTGGCAGATGACGTCGAATTGGTCTTCACGTGATGCTGTTGTGACGATGCCTTCGCCATAAATCTGGTTAGCCCCTAGTCGCGTAAGCGCAACTATACTTGGCGGCTAGAATACAGGCCGTAACGAAAGAACGCAATCGTTCTTTCGTTATTTACTTAATTCATTAATCGAGATAGATGTCCACTTACACTGCTGATTAGGAGTTGAAGGAAATTAATGGAGGTCGCGGGGGAGGAACCCGCGTCCGCAATTATGCAACTCATTTATTTTCAATAGAAGACGACCGTCGAGGACGCGCGATCTGCCATAATTATATCATGTAAGTCGTTTATTATCAATAGTTTATGGTGGAGGCGGCGGGAGTCGAACCCGCGTCCGAAATCCAAGTCAGTAAAGAGACTCCATGCGTAGTCGCGTTCCGATTGGTCTCGTGCGATACGCTCAGAACGGACAAGATACGCATCCCACCAGCCTGTAGATCTCGTCCGACCCACCCAGGCATTGCGGGTCAGACCAGCCTGCTTTGCGACGTCCTTCCCCACCTCACAGGCAAATTTGAGGAGGACGGCTACTTATTTAATTAAGCAGCAAGTGCTAGTTGATTGTTAGCAATTGTGTTTTTGTAAGCGATTACGGGTGCCCACCCCCCGGCATGCCTCTCTACCGCAAACGATCCCGTCGAAACCGTGACGCCCCCAATTGGGAAACCTTGGCCATTGGATGCTGGCCGGGCTGGAATGCTCGTGGCATTCGAGTACTGGGTCTATTGTACGCCGGGAGGGATCAAGGGCTTTAAGAGGGATTGTGGCGCGGGGCAGCCGCACTTTTTTGGCGGATAAAGTTGAAGGATTATGCAGAGAAGTTGAAGGATTATACTGAAAAGTTGAAGGATTATGCAGGCGGGCGGAGCGGCTTTTTAGTCTGCAAAGTCTAAGTTAAATCGTTTAATTTCTGCTTGATACGCGAGTTATCAAGTGCGGAATCGGGGAATTTCCCTCGAATTGAGTGTTTTTTCGACAAAAAAACGAATTTCGGAGCGCTGGTTGGTGCATTTCCGCGTGGCCTATCGTCCTGGGGAGGCTCGGGGGACCGAGCGAGGCGGCCGCAGAGGTGTTTACAACCATTCTACAGATTTGAGCGGTAATTCATTTCCTGGAAAAAGACCGCCTGAGCTGTTTTGAAATGTAACTACCAGCCCGGATGGTCCCCGGTTGGCCAGAAATTATCACGCAGTCTAAGCTGTGGGCTCCGGTGGGCCTGCCCCGCGCAAACAATTGCGTCGAAACCGTGGTGCCCAGTTGGGTAGTCGAAGCGCTGCTGATAGCCAGCCAGAGCGGGATGCCTGCGGCATTTCAAGTTCTATTCGTTTTCTATGCCGAAACCCTCTTATAGATTTTTCCATCGCTGGTGGACGCACAGCCATACTGACTGCTACGTTGATTGGAGAACGCCGTTTTTTTTATCAGGGTATGGGGTGGCATGGAAGTCCAATCGGTAGAGCAGCTTGCGCGGCAATCCTTCGCAAGTTGGCCTTTTCTCGAGAAAGCGCGAGAGGCGTCAAGACGGACACTTCAAGCAGTCGAGATTGCATGCAGGTCTCTAGTCATGCCTGACACGAGCCTGGTCGTTTTCGGGTCATTGGCACGCGAGGAATTTAATCCCGGCAGTGATGTCGATTGGACGCTGCTTGTTGATGGCTTTACGGTTCCCGAACATATCTTCGTGGCCCGTCAAATCGGTGAAGAACTGAAGAATTTATGTTTGAACCCGCCCGGCGTAACGGGAACTTTCGGCAATATCACGTCGAGTCACAACCTCGTTCACTGTATCGGAGGGGAAGATGACACTAACGCAAATACCACTCGACGATCACTACTTTTGCTCGAATCACGTCCAATCGGAGATTCGCAAGCTTTCACTCGTGTCCGAAATAATCTCTTAAGAAGATACTTGGAGGAAGATCTTGGCCTCTGGAAAGCTTCGACTACTCAAAAAGTACCCCATTTTCTTCTAAATGACTTCGCTCGTTATTGGAGAACCATGGCGGTGGACTTTGCAGACAAGCAACACGATCGATTTCACGAAGGCTTTGCTCTGCGAAATATCAAATTACGCATGTCACGAAAGCTGATCTATATATCTGGACTGCTTGCATGCTTCAGGTGCCATTTGGAGATGGAAGACGAAGGTCAACGCCTCAGGTTCTTTACCAAAGAGAACTCTTTGGAAGTGGCCGCCCTGCTCAGGGGCTTCTTAGATAAGACCCCACTTGACCTGTGCGCCGAGAGCTTATTCCGGTTTGGCGGCCACGAAAAGCAAGTCATGGATTTTTTCAGTGCATACGATGAGTTCTTGGGTATTTTGAGCGACGACTCGAAGCGACAAGTGCTCAAGAATCTCAGGCCTGAACAACTCGAGTCTGATTCAGGGTATTGCGAGGCTCGCAAGATTAGCCATAAGTTTCGGCAGGCTGCTGATGAGATATTCCTCAGCTCAGACAATGAGATAGGTAAACTGACGATCAAGTACGGAGTATTTTAATGAATAGGATCGGCTATTCCACCGGGGCAATTGCATTAGGTGACTTCGCCAAAGCCATCACTCTATTGGCTGAACACAACTTCCAGGCGATCGAACTATCGGCTCTTCGGATTGAAGAAGTTGAGCCGCTAATTGAATCGCTTCCGAGGTTGGATCTTGGCAACTACACATATATTTCCTTTCACGCACCCAGTGCATTTGGGGAGCATGAAGAGGAATATCTAGTAAAACTATTGTCTCAATTACCGGACAGCTGGCCGATCGTCCTCCATCCAGACGCTATCCATAGATTTGACCGGTGGACCGCAATTGCTGGGAGGTTGGCAATCGAGAATATGGATCAGCGCAAGAACACTGGGCGATCAGTGAGGGAATTACAGGAGATCTTCAAACATCTGCCAAACTCTAGAATGTGTTTGGATCTTGGCCACGCCCGACAGATCGATTCGTCAATGATCGAAGCGTACCTACTGCTAAAGATATTCTCTAGCCGAATCGTGCAGTTGCATATGAGCGAAGTGGACACTCAAAGCCGTCATGCTGTGATTTCTCGAGCCGCTGAAATGGCATTCGCTCAAGTGAGTAGATTTATACCTAGCTCTGCCGCTGTAATTCTCGAAAGTCGTGTCAACGAGCGGGAGATCGATAATGAGGCCGAAAAGGTTCAAGCGATGTTATCGCTTGCTCGAGTAGAGTGGGGTCCAGCTTCGCTCGCTACGCATTGAGCCTTAATTTTTAAGATTCCTTCGCAGATTAGAGATAGCGTGAGCCTGATAACGGTTGGAAGATGCGGTGGACGGTGTGTGCTCCACTGCAGAGACAATCATGGCGAAGAAGAAAGTGCTTTCGGAGCAGCAGATTCATTTGATCGCTAAGGCTTTGGCCGATCCGCGGCGGCATGAGATTCTGCAGCAAATTGGCGCTTGTAAGGACACCGCTTCCTGCAGCGACATTCGCGAATGTCAGCCTGTGACTGCGGCCACCCTGTCGCACCACATGAAGGAGCTGGAAACCGCGGGCCTAATCAAAATTACCCGTGAGGGAAAATTCGCTCGCCTTTGCCTGCAGCGCGAAGTGTTGAAGGACTACCTCGCCCATCTGAAGAAAATTTAACCGGTTTGTGATAACCGTGATGCGGACATTACGCAATCCCACCCTAGCTGCGCCAGGACGGGGCACCCATGACATTTTCACCCATGGCGGAAATGCTTTGCACAGGTTTTCTGCAGGGTTCATCCGACTCAAGCCAACCCAATTCTCAGGGAGCGTGGGCTTCTAGCAACCGAACAAATTCAGCGAGATCGGAGGCCTGAACATCCGACACCGCCCAGAATTGGAATCCGCCACGTGACCACCGCATCACGTTGTAGCCCTGCCGCGATTTGATTGCTTTTGAGCTGAATCCGGTCGAGCTGGGCCACACGAAAACATTAATGAAGTGCTTGCGTCTTTGATAGATAAGAGCGGCGACATTACGTTGATCGATGTAATCTAACCGCCCGCCAATCAGTGGAAATCCAGCGCTTGCCAGATCTACGACGGGCGGTGAGAAATCGAGCTTGCCGTCGAACCATGGTTTGACAGTGTGTTGGTCGGTAGATTGCACATCGAAAAGGTGACCGGGTTGCAGCGAACGTATATTGCTCGCGACAATTTCCTGGGCGACTAAGCTTGTATGCCGCTGACCAACAATGTTCGGAATCGTTCTCGTGCCCAGAACAAGAGCGATTACGAGGACCGCGGCAACCGCGGACCACTGAACGGCGGAACGGCGCCACATCGGAATTACATTGGATTGTATTTTGTCGCCGGGGAACGAAGCGCGAATGCGAGCTTTAAGGCCGTCAGACGCCGGTTCATAGAGATTCGATGACCGCAACGACTGACGCAAGATTTGCTGTTCTTGGAGTTGTCCGGCGCAGTCCGGACACGTCTCTAGATGTTCTTCTAACTCGACAATACGTAGGAGGTCGAGTTCGCCGTCGAAATATGCGTGGAGCAATTGTTTATTATTTTCGCAGGTCACGTTGCTCCTCCTCGTTGCGCATCCGCAGCAGCCGCTCGCGCAATTGGGTGCGCCCACGAGCGAGACCGGACATCACTGTGCCGATTGGCGTCCCCGTCACTGCGGCGATTTCTTTGTAGGACATATCCTCGAGTTCGCGCAGGACAAGAAGCTCACGGAAATTTACCGGTAATTCAGCAAGCGCATCGCGAAGCATACGGCTATTAGACGAATGCAACAGCGCCGCTTCTGCGTCGGGCCGTTCCGTACTGGCGGTATGGATTGTTTCGTCAAATTCCTCCGCCAGGCCAGCAGGGCGATTCTTCTCCAAAAATGAATAGCTGGTGTTGCGCACAATCTTCAATATCCATGCCCGGGAGTCTCCCCCCTGGTAACCGCCGAAGAATTTGAATGCGCGAAGATACGATTCCTGAACAATGTCTTCGGCATCGTGCATATTTCGGACGAGCCAGCGCGCCAGATTGTAGGCTGCATCGAGGTGCGGCATTACAACCTGATCGAAAGAACTCGCTTGGCCCGACCCGCGCTTTTCTTCGCCCATTGGAAGCATTCTAACCGTCAAGTTCCAGACTGGCTCGAACGAAATTTATTCCAGCTAATTGCACTTTGGGTAGAAAAATCGTCTTCTTTAGAAATGCAATGCCGTAAATCGAATGGTCTGAGACGCCGCCGCAATTCATTATGTATGGCGGGAATATTCAGCGGGCATAGGCAGTCTAGACAAGTGAACGCAAAGCAAGAGGCATCGTGGCCAACACGAACGCCTAATTGGAGAAAGGCATATGTCGAAATACATTGAAAAGAATATCGATCGCGATGGAGTGGATCGCCGCGGTTTTCTGAAGTGCATGGCCTGGGCTGGCACGGGCACTTTTTGTTTGCTACAGGGCGGAGTTTTGAAGTCATTCGCCCTTGGCGACGTGTTGCTACAAAATGTAGAACACTTCATTGGGGATCTGAGCTTCGTACAAATCAGCGATAGCCATATCGGTTTCAATAAAGCAGCCAACCCAGACGTGACGGCTACCCTGCGCGAAGCCATAGCCAAGATCAACGCGCTGCCAACGCCCCCATCGTTCGTGCTGCATACAGGCGACCTGACACAACTGTCGAAGCCCGAAGAATTCGATACGTTAGCCGAATCGCTGAAGGGCCTGAAGGCTGAACGCATCTTTTACGTCCCCGGCGAGCACGATGTGCTCAACGATAACGGCGAGATGTTCCATCAACGCTTCGGCAAGGGGACACAGGGTGACGGCTGGTACAGCTTCGATCAAAAGGGAGCACACTTTATAGGCTTGGTGAATGTTCTGAACCTCAAGGCAGGCGGTCTCGGCAGTCTTGGCAACGATCAGCTCGAATGGCTCAAGAAAGATGTTGCCAAACTGAAGAGTAGCACTCCTATCGTCGTGTTCGCGCACATCCCGCTCTGGTCGATTTATCCGCAATGGGGATGGGGCACCGACGACAGTGAACAAGCACTCTCCTATCTAAAACGATTTGGCTCGGTTACGGTTTTGAATGGACACATTCACCAGGCCATGCAAAAAATCGAAGGAAACATCGCGTTCCACACGGCTTGTTCGACTGCTTTTCCGCAACCGCAGCCAGGTCAGGCCGAATCTCCGGGCCCGATGAAAGTATCAGCCGATAAGTTACGCGGAATGTTGGGCATTACCGATGTGAACTTTGTTCGCGGCAAGCACACATTGGCCATCGTCGATTCAACACTTCAAGATTAAGGAGGTTTCTCATGCAACGCTGGAAAATGCACCAATGCAAGGCCGTCCGAATCTTTACAGCTATCTTTGGCGGCGCGGTCGTTCTTTCGCTCATGCTCGCGACCGGCGCTCTACAACCGCGCTCCGTCTCTGCGGCCCAGGACCCATCCAGTTCAATCGTAGTGGCCATCGATAACTTCACTTTCACACCCGCGGAGTTAACGATACCCGCAGGCACACAAGTCACATGGATCAACAAGGATGACGTGCCGCATACGGTTGTCAGTGTCGATCACAAATTTAAATCGCAAGCGCTGGATACCGACGAGAAATTTTCATTCACATTCAAGGCTCGCGGTAGGTATGAATACTTCTGTTCGGTACACCCGAAAATGATCGGCAAAATCACTGTGAAGTGAAGGCCTAGCGCTGTTGAGGCGATCCGATGATTTGCGCAACACGATATTTCGGGCACGATGGGGGGCAGGGCGCGATGGGAACGCGTTGGAATCGACTGAGAACTACGGCTCTCTACAACGCGGCGGCGGAATTCTGGCCGGTTATCCATCGCGGCCTCCGCCGGGTATTTTGGGGTGTAAATAAGCGCTACTCCCAATCGCCAACCGCATTCAAATAGGCTAAAAGCATATTCGATTGAAATCGAGGGACGATGGCCAAGAAGAAGACACTTTCGGAGCAGCAGATTCATTTGATCGCTAAGGCTTTGGCCGATCCGCGACGGCATGAGATCCTGCAGCAAATTGGCGCTTGTAAGGACACTGCCTCCTGTACCGATATTCGAGAGTGTCAGCCTGTTACTGCTGCTACCTTGTCTCACCATATGAAGGAACTGGAGACGGCGGGCCTGATCAAAATTACCCGCGAAGGAAAATTTGCGCGGCTTTGCCTGCAGCGCGATGTTCTGGATGCATACCTGGAGCACCTGAAGAAAATTTAACCGGTTTTGCGATAACCGTGATGCGGACATTCCGCAATCCCAACCTAGCTGCGCCAGGATAGGGCACCCCAGGACATTTTCACCATGGGGCAAATGCTTTGCACAGGTTTTCTGCAGGGTTCATCCTACTCAAGCCAAAAGAAGGCTTGAATGGGACACTCCGGCATCTGAGGAAAATTTAGCCGAAAAATACTGCACCCTTCCCAATCGCTCCTCATCAATTAGACAGTTATCGAACTGTCTAAGCAAGGCGGTCCGACCGGGAGAAGTTTATGAGCAAACTGAAGAATAAAGTTGCAGTGGTTACGGGAGCATCGAAGGGAATTGGCGCTGCCATTGCCAAGGGATTGGCCGCCGAGGGTGCATCTGTCGTGGTGAACTATTCCTCCAGCAAAGAGGGCGCGGATCGCGTGGTTGCCGACATCACCGCTAAGGGCGGTAAAGCTGTTGCCGTGCAGGGCGACGTTTCCAAGGCGAAGGATGTGGAGCGCATCTTTGCCGAAACCAAAAAGCAATTTGGAACGCTCGACGTGCTGGTGAACAATGCCGGCGTGTATGAATTTGCCCCGCTCGGGGAAGTGACGGAAGAGAAGTTTCATCGCCTGTTCAACACAAATGTGCTGGGTCTGCTGCTAGCAACTCAGGCAGCGGCAAAACTCTTTGGTCCAGAGGGCGGGAGCATTATCAACATCGGTTCCGCCGCCAGCAGAACTACCCCTCCTGCCACCGCCGTTTATACGGCCACCAAAGGCGCGGTCGATGCGATCACGGGTGTTCTTGCGCGCGAGCTAAGCTCGAAGAAAATCCGTGTCAACTCCATCAACCCTGGCATGACGGAAACCGAGGGAGTGCATTCGGCGGGAGTGATCGGCAGCGATTTCGAAAAACAGCTCGAAGCGCAAACTCCGCTGGGACGCATTGGGCAGCCGGAAGACATCGCGCCGCTGGCCGTCTTCCTTGCCTCCGCTGACTCAGGCTGGTTGACTGGCGAGACGATTCTGGCATCCGGCGGGCTGCGCTAAGTGGAAAAGGGGCTGCATGCCGCAGCCCCTTTGCGATTCGTTCGATGGCCAAAGAGATTACTTCGGCCGAGTTGCGTTCACCATGGGCAAGCCGGTATCGTAATCCAGTTCGCGCGGTAGATAGCCGTCGCTCTCCCGCTGGCGTGTCATGCCGGCATTTTTCCAGGTCTCCGGAAAATCTGGTCGCCACGGTCGATTGCCCCAGTAGTAACCGCGGAAGGGATCGCGCGACACATTCATCCAGTTCAGCAGCTTGTCGTGCAGTTCATTTCGAATGGCGGCGTGCTCGGCGGAATCGATCAGGTTATTCAACTCGCCGGGATCGGTTTCCAGATCGTACAACTCATCTGTCGTGACCAAGTGGACGGACAGCTTATAGCGATCGTTGCGAACACACCGTATGGGCTGGTACGCACCAAACCCATCGTGATCAACTTCGTATCGTCCCCATTCAATAAAAACTTCTGAGTGCAGCGCGATGGTAGGATCGCGAAACGTCTTCAGCATGGTCGTGCCTTCCATTGTTTTCGGAACCTGCAATCCAAAATAATCCATGATGGTTCCGCTTAGGTCTATGTGCGAAGCGAGGTGCGGACAGAAGGCACCCTCGGGCGCCACTCCGGGCCATTTAACGATGTAAGGAATTCGCGTGATCTCCTCATACATTGCAGGACCCTTGTCTTGCAGGCGATGCGACTCAAGGAACACGCCATGATCGGCGGTATAGAGCACCATTGCATCCGGCGCACTGGTCTCTATTTCCCTCATCACTCGACCGGTTTCATCGTCGACGAAGGTGTGCGAGCCGAAGAATTGATGCGCCTCAATTGGCGGCTGCTTGCGATGCAAGGAGCCGAGGCTGTCGGCCCAGATTTTTTGCTCCGCAGGCTTGGTTGTCAGCGGATCGTCGACGTTCGGCGTGCTTGGGAAAATAAATCCGCGATAGCTGTCGGAATATTCTTTCGGGCAAAGGCAGGGACCGTGTGGCTCATCGAATGCCAGGACCAGCAGATAATCCTGACCCTTGTGTTTGGAGAGAAAATCGATGGCGCGGTTGGCGCAGCGATGGGCGTAGCACATGTCGGCGGTCCAGGCGGGATCGTTGCCGGTGCTCGATTTTCTCGATCGCACCCGATCCGCCGGCGACAACTCCATCAAGTAGTCGCGCATGTCGTACCAGTACGCAGGATCCCAGCCCGGTGCGGGCCGACCGGTGCCGAAGTAATCGAACCCGTCACAGTGCCATTTGCCGACGAAGGCCGCATGCACGCCGCGATCATGCAGATGCTGCCCTAGCGTATGCACTGTATCACCGAGCGGCATGCTGTTGCCCCACACGCCATTGGTGTGCGGAAATAGCCCGGTCCAAATAGCAGATCGTGACGGAGCGCAGACCGGCTGGCAGTTATAAGCTTTGTCGAAACGAATGCCTTGCGAGGCAAGGCGATCGAGGTTCGGCGTTCTCAGTCCGGTGTTCCGGTAGCAGTTCAACATGTCTGCCCGAACGGACTCGCCCAGAATGATGACCGCCTGTTGAGGTTTTTTCGTCTGGCTGAGCGCCGGGGTATCCAGCAAGGATGCGGCACCGACGGCGCCTGCAGTTTTTAAGAGCTCTCTGCGATTCATGATCCGTTTTAGTGAATCACTTTGGAAATGAATTGACAAGAAGGGTCGGCCTTCAAATTTGCCGACGAAAATGCCGCCCGCTTCGCAGCCTTACTTGCGATGCAGATATTTGATCAGCATAACTTCATTGCCTTTTTCGTTGTAGATCAGGTCATCGACCAGGCTCTTCGCCAGCAACACACCGTATCCGCCGGCGCGCATGCCCTGTGCCTTGCGATATTCAATGTGTTCCAGTGGGTCGTCCTCCATGTCAGCCATGGCAGACTCGCGTAATTGCTCCAGCGAAAATCCCTCGCCAGGGTCTTTGATGCGGCAGATCACCGCGTCTCGCGCTCGTATATAGGAGATAACGACGTGCTGCGACGGATCCAGATTGCCGCCATGCTCCACCGCATTCAGCAGTATTTCGCGAAACGCCGAGCCGACGTCATCGCGATGCGGCTCGGGCAGATCGGAAAATTCATGGATGAACTGCACCAATCGATCCGCCGTGCGCAAATCGCAGCGGGCCGCCAGGCCCAGCCACTCCGGAGTGGCCGACAGCAACTCGATT
>Ga0134126_10002209_pt1 | contig 24630 bp, 21 predicted proteins | sample KB31752_FD_96881 | JGI IMG/M metagenome (GOLD analysis project Ga0134126, IMG submission 96881) | Terrestrial soil microbial communities with excess Nitrogen fertilizer from Kellogg Biological Station, Michigan, USA - KB3-175-2 | ecosystem: Environmental > Terrestrial > Soil > Unclassified ... | reverse complement strand
TCGATGCTTCCGTCCGCATGCATTGGCGTGACAATCGCGACCAGGCTACCGGAAAACATGGTGTGGAATTAATAGCACGGAATGCCGTAAGGGGCGCGGGATGTTACGGGGGCCACCTCGCCGTGCGCAAGCGCCCCGCCATGCGCAAGCGGCGCGGCGAGGCGCCGCAGTGTCTCCCGGCGGTCCCGGCTCGCCGTTCGCAAGCCGGGCAAGTCCCGGTACACTGCCCCACAGCGCTCCAATGTCCGACCCGATGAAACAACACCTCGCCGTCTCCGCCATCGGCAGCGACCGCACCGGTATGGTCCATGAACTGACGCGCATCGTCAGTGAGTGCGGCGGTAACGTCGCCGAAAGCCGCATGACCGCATTGGGCGCCGAGTTCGCGATGCTGCTGCTGGTCAGTGGCAACTGGCACGCCTTGGCGCGCATCGAATCGGAGCTCGCACGCCTCTCGGAAGGCAGCGGCCTGTCGGTGCATCTGAAGCGCACCGAGCCCCGCACGCCCCGCACGGACATGCTGCCCTACTCGGTCGACATCGTCAGTCTGGACCAAAGCGGTATCGTCGCTGGCCTGTCGGGCTTCTTCGCCTCACGCGGCATCGACATCAATGATGTTTCAACGCGCGCCTATGCGGCCGCCCATACCGGAGCCGCCATGTTCGCGACGCAGATGATCGTGCAAGTGCCTACGCGATTGCACATTGCGCAGCTGCGCGAGGAGTTCATGGACTTCTGTGACTCGCTGAACCTGGACGCCATTCTCGAACCGGTGAAATCATGAGCAGCGCCCGCAAGGGCGGCCGGACCGCTCACGGCGCCGCCCCCGGCACGGCCGCCAAGCTCAACGCCAAGCGCGCCGCCGGCCGGCCCCCCGGTGCCGCGGTCGCAGTCGGCAAGCCGGTCGCGGACTTCAGCCTGCCGGCCACCGGCGGGCGCCCGTGGAATCTCGCTGCCGCCCGCGGCAGCAAGCTCGTATTGTATTTCTATCCGCGCGACAACACGCCGGGTTGCACCCAGGAGGGCTCGGAGTTCGCCGCCCTGGCCGCACGCTTCAAGGCGGCGAGCACGCTGATCGCAGGCATCTCGCGCGACAGCCTCACCTCGCACGAGAAGTTTCGCGACAAAATGGGTTATCCCTTCCCGCTGCTGTCGGATGAGGATGAGCAGGTTTGCCGACAGTTTGATGTGATCCGCATGAAGACCCTTTACGGCCGCTCCTCTCTGGGGGTCGAGCGAAGCACCTTCCTGCTCGACGCGCAGGGGGTACTGCGGCGCGAGTGGCGCAAGGTGCGGGTCGCCGGGCACGCCGCCGAGGTGCTCGAGGCGGCCAAGTCGCTGTGAAAGCCGCTCCGCGCCGGCTGTTCGTACTCGACACGAACGTGTTGATGCACGATCCGACAGCGATCTTCCGTTTCGAGGAGCACGACGTCTACCTGCCGATGGTGGTGCTCGAGGAGCTCGACGCGAACAAGAAAGGCCTCTCGGAGGCCTCGCGCAATGCGCGGCAGGTCAGCCGCTTCCTGGACGACATGATGCGCGATGTCGACAAGGAGCAGATCGACGCAGGCCTGACGATTCCGGGTGCCCAGAGCGGCAATCACGGCAAGAAGCAGCCAAGCGGACGACTCTACTTTCAGACTCGTGCGCTGTCGGGCGGCTTGCCGGAAGGATTGCCGGGCGGCGGCGCGGACAATCTCATCCTGGGTCAGACTTTGGCATTGGCGCGCGAGGAGACGCGCAGTCGCGTCACGTTGGTCTCGAAAGACATCAACCTGCGCATCAAGGCTGCCATCGTCGGCGTGCACGCCGAGGACTACTACAGCGATCGCACAATCGAAGATGCGGACGTGCTCTACACCGGTGTCGAGACGCTGCCGGGAAACTTCTGGGAGCGTCACGATAAGGACATGCGCTCCTGGAAGGAAGGCGATCGCACCTGGTATCAGGTCAACGGTCCACTGGCGGAGGGCTGGTGGCCCAATCTGTTCGTGCATGAGCAGGATCCGCAGGGCATCGAGGCCATCGTGCGCAGCGTCGAAGGTCAGTCCGCACGCCTCGAGCTGGCACGCGACTTCAGAAGCGAGCGGCACGGTGTCTGGGGAATCAGCGCGCGCAATCGCGAGCAGAATTTTGCGCTGAACCTGCTGCTCGATCCGGACATCGACTTTGTGACCCTGCTGGGACCGGCCGGCAGCGGCAAGACACTGCTGGCGCTCGCTGCCGGCCTGACGCTCACGCTGGAGCGCAACCGTTTTGTCGAGATCATCATGACCCGTGTCACCGTGCCACTGGGCGAGGACATCGGGTTTCTGCCCGGCACCGAGGAGGAGAAGATGGAGCCGTGGATGGGGGCCCTCATGGATAACCTCGAGGTGCTGACCCACTCGGAGGAAGGCGGCAGCTGGGGGCGCGCTGCCACCAACGATTTGCTGCGCAACCGCATCAAGATCCGCTCGCTGAATTTCATGCGCGGTCGCACCTTCCTCAACCGCTTCATCATCCTGGACGAGGCTCAGAACCTGACGCCCAAGCAGATGAAGGCCCTGGTCACGCGCGCCGGACCGGGCAGCAAGCTGATCTGCCTGGGCAACATTGCCCAGATCGACACTCCCTACCTCACCGAGACGACCTGCGGGCTCACTTATGTCGTGAACCGTTTTCGCGGCTGGCCGCACGCCGGTCACGTCACGCTGGCGCGGGGCGAGCGATCCCGGCTCGCAGACTTCGCCTCCGAGGCGTTATAGTCCGCCTGACCGCGCGCCGAGGCGGCAAGCCAGGCGTGGCCGCTCGTGGGCGCTGCAGAGCGCCGCGGAGCGCCGCGGAGCGCCGAGTGAACTCGCCCGGAGCCGGTCAGTCGAAGGTCGAGCTGCCGCGTTATTGAAGGAGTCTATGCGCCGCACCCTCGCCGCCTGCATTGGAAGCCTGCTCACCCTGAGCAGCTCAATGAGCTTTGCCGCGGCCCCGGGCCCGGGCCCCTACGGGCCCTATGGCGATCAGCCCGCGCATCCGGCCCCGGCACGGCCGCCCGCTTCCACGAGCACCTCTCCTCCGGATCCGGCAGCCATTGGGCTCGGCAATCCCGCCCTGTCGGGCGCCTTGCCCCAGACGGTGACCGCCGATACCAATCTGTTCGGGACTCTGCCCGACCTCGGCGGACCCGCATACGCCATGGTCACCCGCTCGGACGAGGACCAGATCGGCCAGATGATCGTTGCGCAGATCCGCAATGCACACCTGCTGCTGGAGGACCCCGAGGTCGACGACTATTTGCAGCAGCTCGGCATGCGCCTGGCCTCCCAGGCACACGACGAGAATCAAAGCTTCCATTATCGCTGCATGAACGACAACGAAATAAACTCGTTCGCGACCTTTGGCGGCAATGTCTTCATGTTCACCGGTCTCATCCTGCAGACGCGCAGCGAGGGCGAGCTCGCCGCGGTCATGGCGCACGAAACCGGCCACGTCGTACAGCGACACATGGCGCGCGCCGTAGAGGCGCAAAGCCATCTTTCGCTCGCGTCGACGGCCGCGATGCTGGGAGCCGTGCTGATCGGTCTGGCGAGCCATGGCAACCCAGGTGGTGGCGAAGCCATGGAAGGCGCGATGGCCATGGCGCAGGCCACCGCATTCCAGAAGAGCATCAACTTTACCCGCGGCGAAGAAAGCGAAGCGGACTACGTGGGCATCCAGCTGCTGGCCGCCGCGGGGTTTGATCCGCTGGAGATGGCCAATATGTTCGAAACGCTCTCGCAGTCCGAAGGGCTGGAGGGCACCGAGATCCCGGCGATTCTGCAGAACCACCCCGTGACCCCCGAGCGCCTGGCTGCCGCACGCGAGCGCGCCGGACAGTTTCCACGACTCGCACACTATGCGGAATCTCCGGACTACACCTTCATCAAGGAGCGCGTGCGCGTGCTGTCGGCGACTCCTGAGCAGCGCATCGATCAGTACTATGCGAATCTGCGCATGAATCGTGCGCTGACGCCGGCAGAGCGCTACGGTGAGGCGCTCACACAAATCCGCAATGGCCAGGCCGCAGCCGCCGTGCCGACGCTGCGCGCGCTGCAGGGACAGTATCCCGAGCTCATCATGCTCTACACGGCGCTCGGCCAGGCCTATGCGGCCGCCGGCCAGGAAAGCCAGGCACGCGCACAGTTCACGGAGTCAGAGCGGCTCTTTCCGCGCAATGTGCCACTGACGGTGCATTACGCCGAAATGCTGATCAAGGACGGCCAGCCCGATCGGGCGCACGCCATGCTGCTGGATCTGTTCAATAACGTCGATCCCACTCCCCCGCAGATTCAGCTCACGGCGCAGGCTGCCAGCGCGGCGGGAGATACCGGGGATGCGTACTACTACATGGCGCAGTACAACCTCGCCAATGGCGAGCTGGGACTGGCCAATCAGGAGCTCGAGCTGGCATTGGCCACGCCGCGGCTCTCCAATGTGCAGCGCGAACGCTTTCGCGCGCAGTTGTTGCAGGTGCGCGACTGGATGCGCGAGCAGCAGCAGGCGCGGCACGGTGGCTGAACCAACGGAGCCTCCTGGACTGCTAGACTAGCGGCCCATGCATCGCATCATCCTCACGGCCGCGCTCGCGCTGTCGGCCGCCCTCACCGGTTGTGCCACGCTTCCCAACGGAAAACACGCACCAGGGGATCCCTGGGAGCGCATGAACCGCTCGATCTGGACGTTCGACAATGCGTTCGACCATGCGCTGCTACGCCCGGTCGCACGCGGCTACGTGCGCTATACGCCACCGCCCGTGCGTCACAGCATCAACAATTTCATGACCAACCTGACCTATTCGGACACGATCATCAACGACTTTTTGCAGGGCAAGTTCAGCGACGGCGGGAACGACATTGCGCGTCTGGTCGTCAATACGGTGATCGGGATCGGCGGGCTGTTCGATCCCGCCTCGCACATGGACCTCGACCGGCACAACACCGATGTCGGGCAGACGCTCGGTATTTGGGGCGTGCGGCGCGGACCGTTTCTGGTGCTGCCCTTCCTCGGACCCTCCGACGTGCGCGACGCCTTCGGTGAGGCAGCGGACGAATATCTGACGCCGCGACCGTATCTCAATGACATCTATGCGCGCTGGAGTATCTTCGTCGTCAACAAAATCGATGACCGCGCAGGGCTGCTCGATCAGGATCGTCTGATCGACAGCGCCTACGATTCCTATGCCTTCGTGCGCGGCGCCTACCTGCAGAACCGTGAATTCAAAGTGCACGGCGGCAGCCCCTCCGAGAAGCCCGAGACGCCCGAAGACTTCTCGCAGCCATGACCCTCAGCGCGACCCGTCCGGCGCCCCTGCTGCAGATTCAGGCTCTGCGCAAGGGCTACGGGGGGCGCACGGCCGTGCTCGAACAGCTCGACCTGACGCTGCAGGCCGGAGAGTACGTCTCCATCATGGGGGAATCGGGCAGCGGCAAATCGACCTTGCTGAATCTGATCGCCGGACTCGATCGGCCCGATCAGGGCAGCGTGCTATTCGAGGGCCGGGATCTCGCCAACCTCGGAGACGATGAGTGCACGCGCCTCAGACGCCATGGCATGGGTTTCATCTTTCAGGCCTTTCATGTCCTGCCGTACCTCACAGCGCTGCAAAATGTGCTGCTGCCCCTGCAGCTGCTGCACGTGCCGGCAGAGCGCAGCACCAGGCGCGCGCAAGATTGCCTGGAGCGCTGCGGCATGGGCGCGTTGCAGACGCGCTATCCGCGCGAGCTTTCCGGTGGCGAGCTGCAGCGCATCGCCATCGCGCGCGCGCTGGTGCATCGGCCACGGTTGCTGCTGGCCGATGAGCCGACCGGCAATCTCGACGCGCGTGCCGCCGCTCAGATCCTGCAGCTGTTGCGCGGTCAGCTGCAGGAGACCGGCGCCGGGGCGATCCTGATTACGCATTCGTCCACGGCAGCTGCCAGCGCCGATCGTACCCTGCGTTTGGCGGGCGGGAGGCTGATAGCGCGTCCGCAGATCTCTGCCGCGCAGGGGTTGTGAGCACCTCGAACGACGCCAGCGCCGTCGCCTGGCGCGTCCTCTGCCGCCTGCAGTGGCGCGAACAGCCGCTGCGCGCGCTGCTGGCGCTGCTGGCGGTCGCGCTGGGCGTCGCGCTGGGCAGCGCCGTCTATCTGATCAACGCCGCAGCCCTCGATCAGTTCAACCAGGCCACGCGCCGCATTACCGGCGATGCCGATCTCATCGTGCAGGGTCCGGCCTCCGGCTTCGACGAGACGCTGTTCGTGCAGCTGGCGCGCAATCCCGGCATCGCGCAGGCCAGTCCCCTGCTGCAGCTGCAGCTGGCGCTGCCGGCGGATGCGCACCTCGCCGATGCGCTCGCGGAGCCCACGCTGCCGCTGCTGGCGCTCGACCCCTTCCGGGCCGCTTCGATGCAGACCACGCTGATCGGTGCCCTGAGCGGCGACGTCACGAAGCTGTTCGATCACGACGCAGTGGTGTTGACGCAGGCGGCAGCCAGGCAGCTCGGCCTGTCGCGGGGCAGCTCGCTCCCCGTCATCGTGGGCAACCGCGAGAAGACGCTGCGGGTGATCGACGTGCTGCCGGCCAACGCCGATCCCGAGCCACTCGCCGTCATGGACATCGCCGCCGCGCAGTGGATGCTGGGGCGACTTGGGCGTCTGAACCGCATCGATCTGCGCCTGCGCAGCGGCGTCGAAGCGGCGCAGTTTGCACGCACGCTGCGCCAGCAGCTGCCGGCTGGGCTCGTGGTGACCACACCGGGGCTGGAGAACGCGCGCGCGCGCAGCGCCACGCGTGCCTATCGCGTCAACCTGAACATGTTGGCGCTGGTGGCGCTGCTCACGGGCGCCTTCCTGGTCTTCACCACGCAGTCGCTGGCGGTGCTGCGCCGGCGAGTGATTCTGGGGTTGCTGCGCGCGCTCGGCGTTACACGTGGCGAGCTGCTGCGCGCGTTGCTCGCCGAGGGCCTGGTCATAGGAGTTGCCGGATCCTTGCTCGGCCTGCTGATGGGCGCGCTGTTTGCCGGCGCGGTGCTCGATTGGCTCGGCGCGGACCTGGGTAACCGACAGCTGGCCGCCATCGGTGCGAGCTTTGCCCTGCACCCACTGGGCATGCTGGCCTTCGCGCTGCTCGGTACGCTCGCCGCCGGCCTGGGCGCATGGGTACCGGCGCACGAAGCCGCCCAGCGCGCCCCCGCCGCGGCGCTCAAGCCGGCCGATGTCGAGCCGGTCCTGGCACGCCTGCCGCGGTTATTGCCCGGCCTGTCGCTGCTGCTGATCGGAGGGGCACTCGCCTGGCTGCCGCCGCTTGCCTCCGTGCCGGTAGGTGGCTACGCGGCGGTGGGTTGCCTGTTGCTCGGCGCGGTGCTGCTCGTACCGCTGCTGGTGCGCGTAGTGTTCGCGCGCCTGCCCGCCAGCGGCCGGGTCGTGCTGGATGCCTCAGTCGCGCATCTGCGCGGCAGCGCCGGCGCCGCCACCATCAGCCTGGCCGGAGTCATCGTCAGCTTCAGCCTCATGGTGGCCATGGCGATCATGGTGCACTCGTTTCGCGACTCCTTCGAGCAATGGTTGATCACATTGTTGCCGGCGGACCTGACGCTGCGCGCCGATCCGCTCGCGGACACCGCGGCACTCAGTGCAGCGGAACAAGCGCACCTTGCAGCGCTGCCCGAGATCGCGCGCGCTGAATTCACCCGCCTGACGCCGCTGTACCTCGACGCCGGGCGCGCCGCGGTGACGCTCATTGCGCGCTCGGTCTCGACGGCAAACGCCGCCGACGTGCTACCGCTGCTGCAGACGGCGCCGCCGCCGCCCAACGCACGTCCCGCCTGGGTTTCCGAGCCGCTGCGCGATCTGTATGGATTTCATGCCGGGCAGTGGATCGATCTACCGCTCGCCGGCCGCGCTGAGCGCTTCTTCGTGGCCGGCGTGTGGCGCGACTATGTACGCCCCGGCGGCGCGGTGGTGATCCGCCGCACCGACTACGTCGCCCTCACGGCCGATCGCACGGCCAACGAAGCTGCACTCTGGCAGCGCGCAGGCAGCGATAGCGCCGGCACGCAGGCCCGGATTCGCGCCCTGCTGCCGCAGGCCGGTGCGCTGCAGATGTTTGCGACGCCGGAGCTGCGCGAGCGCTCGCTGCGGATTTTCGATCGCGCCTTTCTCGTGACCTATGCGCTGGAGGCAGTCGCCGTGCTCATCGGCCTGGCCGGCATCAGCATGGCGAGCAGCGCTGCGACACTCGCACGCCGTGCACAATTCGGCATGCTGCGGCACTTGGGCATGCTGCGTCGGCAGGTGCTCGGCATGATTGCCTGCGAGGGGGTGCTGCAGAGTGTGCTGGCCGTGCTCAGCGGCCTGGCGCTCGGCGCGCTGCTGAGCGTCATTCTCGTGTACGTCATCAATCGCCAGTCTTTCCACTGGAGCATCGACCTGGCGATTCCCTGGGGCGAGCTGGCCGCACTGGGCCTGGCGCTGATCGTCACCGCAGCCCTGACGGCCTGGTTGAGTGGCCGCGCTGCACTGGGCGACGATGTGATTCGCGCCGTGCGTGAGGATTGGTAGACATGCGCGGCTATTGCTGGCGTGCCCTGCAGCGCGTCACGGGTAGGTGCCCGGCACTCCAAGCAGCCCCGCCCATCCTGGCCGCACTGGCGCTGGCGCTGGGCGCGCTGGCCGCCTTGGCAGCCCTGGCATCGACGCCGTGCCTGGCGGGCAGTGCCGCCGCCTCGCAATCCTCCCCGGCTGCCTCCGGCGAGGCAGTGCTGCCGGGCGCCACGCTGCAGTTCCCGCGCGACTATGGCAGTCATCCGCAGTTCGGCATCGAATGGTGGTACATCACCGGCTGGCTGCAGGATGCGCGCGGCAAACCGCTCGGCTTTCAGGTGACCTTCTTCCGCGTGCACCGCAAGCTGGATGCACCCAATCCCAGTGCCTTCGCCCCCGACCAGATCCTCATCGCGCACGTGGCCATCAGCGATCCGCAGCGCGGACGGCTCTGGCAGGAACAGCGCGTGCGTCGTGCCGGCCTCGGATTGGTGCAGGCAGCCTCGGGGGATACCGACGTGGTCATGGACGACTGGCGGCTGCAGCGACACAGCGACGGTACGCGCTCGATCTACCAGGCGAGCGTCGCTGCCGAGGACTTCGCGTTGCAGCTGACACTGACCGATGAGCGTGCGCCGCTGCTGAATGGCACGCAGGGCTTCAGCCAGAAAGGACCGGCGCTGCGCTCGGCGAGCTACTACTACAGCGAGCCGCACCTGCAGGTGCGCGGCAGCGTCGTTCGCGGCACTCGACGCGACAGCGTGACTGGCGAGGCATGGCTCGATCATGAGTGGGCCAGCGAATATCTGGACCCCGCGGCACAGGGATGGGACTGGGCCGGTATCAATCTGCAGGGCGGCGGCTCGCTGATGGCCTTTGAAATCCGCGATCGACAGGGGCATGACTATTGGGGCGGCGGCACCCTGCGCGACGCGCACGGGCACGTGCAGATCCTGTCTGCGGCGCAGGTGCAGTTCACGCCGCTGCGACATTGGCGCTCACCGCACTCGAACGTCAGCTATCCGGTCGCCGAGCTGTTACGCGCCGGCGCGCAGCGCCTGGTGCTCGAGCCGCTGATGGACGATCAGGAATTCGATGCGCGCTCCAGCAGCGGCGCATATTACTGGGAGGGGGCCGTGACTGCGCGTGCCGCCGGTCGGGAAGCAGCCGGCACGCCCCTCGCCGCTGCAGCGCCGGCGCTCACCCCTGCACCGGAGGGCCGCGGCTATCTGGAGCTGACCGGCTACGATCGACCGCTGTCGCTGCGGTAGCCGCGACGCACGCGCAACCCCAGAGCGCTGAAGCGCTGACGCAGCCGCGCGCGCATGGCAGCCGCAGGGAACTGCGCCTGCCACCAGTCGAGGATGCGCTGCTCGATGCTGGCGCGGTCCAGTCCCGCGTTGACCAGGCAGTCCTGTCGCGAGCCGTGCTCGATGAAACGATCGGGTATGCCGATATTGAGCACCGGCACGCGCATGTCAGCGCCCACCAGCAGCTCGTTGATCGCGCTGCCGGCGCCGCCAGCCATGACATTTTCCTCGACCGTGACCACGGCCTCGTGCTCGGCGGCCATTTGCAGAATCGTCTGCGCATCGAGCGGCTTGACGAAGCGCAGATTCACGAGCGTCCAGTCCTGCGCTTCCGCGAGCGCCTGGCACGCCTCCACCATGGGCCCGAGCGCCAGTATGGCCACGCCTTGTCCCAGTCGACGCACCTGCGCCTTGCCGAGCGGATAGGCCGTCATCCGCGCTTCGATGCTCGCACCCGGTCCGCTACCGCGCGGATAGCGCACTATTGCGGGCTGCCCGCAGGCCAGCGCGGTGTAAAGCATCTGCCGACACTCATTCTCGTCCGCCGGTGCCATGATCAGCAGATTGGGCACGCAGCGCTGGAAGCTCAGATCGAAGCTGCCCTGGTGGGTCGCCCCATCGCCGCCGACCAGACCGGCGCGATCGAGCGCAAAGACCACCGGCAGATTCTGCAGCGCCACGTCGTGGATGAGCTGGTCATAGGCGCGCTGCAGGAAGGTCGAATAGATGGCCACCACGGGCTTGAGCCCATCACAGGCCATGCCTGCGGCCACGGTGACGGCATGCTGCTCGGCGATGCCGACGTCGAAGTAGCGCTCGGGGAAGCGACGCGAATACTCCACGAGGCCGGATCCCTCGCGCATCGCAGGGGTGATGGCCACCACCCGCTCGTCGGCGGAGGCGATGTCGATGAGCCATTGGCCAAAAATCTGCGAATAGGTCGGTCCGCTGCTCTTTTCCTTGTAGACGATGCCAGTGCTCGGATCGAAGGGTCCCGGCCCATGCCAGGTGATGGGGTCCGCTTCGGCCGGTGCGTAACCCTTGCCCTTGGTGGTCACGACGTGCAGCAGTTGCGGACCGCGGCACTCGCGCAGGTTGCGCAGCGTCGTGAGCAGCGCCGGCAGATCGTGACCGTCGATGGGTCCCACGTAGTTCAGGCCCATGTCATCGAAGATCGTCTCCGGTCGCATCATGCCGCGCACGAAGGCTTGCGAACCGCGAGCCAGCGCCAGCGCCGGAGGCAATTGGCGCAGCAGCCGCTTGCCGCGTGCGCGCAGATCCACGTAGCGCTTGCTCGACAGCAGCCTCGCCAGATAGTTGGAAAAGGCACCGATGGCCTCTGAGATGGACATGTCGTTGTCGTTGAGCACGACCAGCATGTCCAGATCGAGCGCGCCGATGTGATTGAGCGCTTCGAAGGCCATGCCGGCGCTCATCGCCCCATCGCCGATCACCGCGACCACCCGTCGCGGGGTGCCGGTGCGTGCCGCGGCGATCGCCATGCCCAGCGCCGCGCTCAGTGAGGTGCTGGCATGGCCTGCCCCAAAGGCGTCATAGGGACTCTCGTGGCGCGCCGGAAAGGGCGCGAGCCCGCCTCTGTGCTTGATGGTCGACAGGCGTGCGCGTCGTCCCGTGAGTACCTTGTGCGGATAGGCCTGGTGGCCGACATCCCACACGAGCCGATCGTGCGGGGTCTGATAGATGTAATGCAACGCCACGCTGAGTTCGACCACACCCAGACCCGCGGCAAAATGACCGCCTTTCTGACTGACGGCCTCGATGAGGTAGCGGCGCAGCTCCTCGGCTACAGGTACGAGTTCCGCCTCGGGTAGACGGCGCAGATCCTCGGGCGAGTCGATCGCGTTCAGCAGCGGATAGGCGTCCATGGCCTGCATGGCTTGCGCTCCGTGTCAGTTGCGACGGGCCACCAACCAGTCCGAGACCTCACGCAGCGGATCTGCCGCCGCTCCGAATGACGCCAGCGCCTGGCAGGCCTGCTCATGCAGTGCCCGCATGCGCTCGCGCGCAGCGCCGACGCCGGAAACCACCGCATAGGTCGGCCGATGCTGGCGCACGTCCGCACCGGCCGCTTTGCCAAGCGTGGCCGTATCGCCCGTGGCATCGAGCACATCGTCCTTGATCTGAAACGCCAGTCCGACGGCCTGCGCATAGCGCTCGAGGGCGGCGTAGGCGGCCGACGGCAACTGCGGCTGGCAGGCGGCGGCCATCAACACGCTGGCGCGGATGAGCGCGCCGGTCTTGCGCTCATGCATGACTTCGACCTCGGAAGGCTCCAGGCGCCGTCCCTTGGCGGCAAGATCGATGGCCTGGCCGCCGGCCATGCCCAGACTGCCGCTGGCTACCGCAAGCAGCTCGATGAGCCGCAAACGCACCTGCGGTGCGGCCGGCAGCGCGGGATCGCGTGCCAGCACCTCGAATGCCAGCGGCTGCAGGGCGTCGCCGACCAGCACCGCCGTGGCCTCGTCATAGGCACGGTGACAGGTGGGTTTGCCCCGTCGCAGGTCATCGTTGTCCATGGCGGGCAGATCGTCGTGCACCAGCGAGTAGGCGTGGATGAGCTCCACGGCACAGGCCGCACCCTCGACCTCATCCTCCGACAGGCCGAGCGTGCGCGCGGTCGCAAACAACAGCACGGGCCGCACGCGCTTGCCGCCGCCGAGCACTGCATAGCGCATGGCGGCGTGCAGCCGCTCGGGCAGCGCGACTTCCGCGGGCAGCCGGGCCGACAACGCGCTTTCCATGCGCGCCTGCCAGGTGGCCAGTTGGGCGTCAAAACCGCCGGTCGCGACGGACGGCGCGTCGACTCGTCTTTCGCGTCCGGGAACGACGGCCACGGGACCTACGGCTCGCTGCCTACCGCAGCGTCACTGTGCGAGGCGCGCTTGGGCGAGGGGATCGGTACGATCGTCTCGCGCATCTCCGGGGCGAGCGCATGATGCACCCGTTCGTCGTACACGAAGGGCACCTCCGGGGCCATGGGGCCGTCGACCGTCGGGCCGCGCAGCCGCACGCTCAGCGCCTTGAGAGGATGGCGCAGAGTGTCCTCGACCGCGGTGCCCTCGAAGCCACAGTGCGCCATGCAGTTGTCGCACTTGGGATCCACGCCGACCCCATAGCGGCTCCAGTCGGTGCTGTCCATGAGCTCGCGGTAAGTGGCTACGTATCCCTCGTCCGCGCGCAGGTAACAGGGCTTCTGCCAGCCGAAGATCGTATAGGTCGGATTGCTCCAGGGCGTGCAGTGATAGGTCTGATTGCCGGCGAGAAAATCGAGAAACAGGCCCGACTGGTTGAAAACCCAGCGCTGTTTGCGCTCCCGACCGCGCGCGAAGATCTCGCGGAACAGCTGCTTGCTCTCGGTGCGGCCCAGAAACACGTCGTGCCGATGCGCGCGCTCGTAGTGATAGCCCGGCGAGATCATGATTCCCTCGACACCCAGGGAGGTGGCGAAATCGAAGAACTCGGCGACTTCGTCGGGATTTTCCTTCGAGAAGAGCGTGCAATTGATGGTGACGCGAAAGCCCCGCTCGCGCAGCAGCTTGATCGCCGCCACCGCCTTGTCGAACACGCCCTCCTCGCAGACCGACTCATCGTGGCGCTCGCGATTGCCATCCAGATGAATCGAGAAGGTCAGGTATGGGGAGGGTTGGTACTCGTCGATGTGCTTCTTCAGCAAAATCGCATTGGTGCACAGGTAGACGAACTTCTTGCGCTCGATGATGCCCTGGACGATCCGCGGCATCTCCCTGTGGATCAGCGGCTCACCGCCGGGAATGGAGACGATCGGCGCACCGCAATCATCCACGGCGCGCAGCGCATCCTGCACGCTCATGCGCTTCTGCAGGATCTCCTTGGGATAGGAGATCTTGCCGCAGCCGGCACAGGCGAGGTTGCACTGGAAAAGAGGCTCGAGCATCAACACGAGCGGATAACGCGCGTCTCCTTGCAGCTTGCGTGCCAGAACGTACTGGCCCACACGATATTTCTGGATCAGCGGTATACCCATGCGCGCATGCCTCCGGGCGACAAAATGTCCTCGAGATGATCGCGGCGGATCTGCCCCCACTCGAGCTTGAACCACGGCGTGAAGCAGTCGGCTTCGTCGTTCAGCTGACGTTGCAGATCCGGCAATGCAATCCATTGCCAGTCTGCAATCTCCTCGCGATTCGCGTGCACCGGCGTGGCAGTGCGACCGAAGAACACGGAGCACAGCTCGTGCTCGGCTCCCTGCGCATCGTACTGTGCCTGGTACTTGAATTTGAATAGGAACTCGAGCGAGCAGCGCAGCCCCAATTCCTCCATGAGTCGTCGGTGAATAGCCGTCGTCATGCTCTCCCCCGAGCGCGGGTGGCTGCAACAGCTGTTGGACCAGTAGTTCGGCCACAGACGCTTGTGCGCCGAGCGCTGCTGTAGCAGCAGCTCGTCGCGCCCGTTGAAGATGAACAGCGAAAACGCACGGTGCAACACCCCGCCGCCCGCGTGACAATCGGCCTTGCTCATCTGGCCAACCTCACGATCGGCATCATCGACCAGAATAAGGGACTCGGCGCTGATGGAATCGACTATCTGCGGCTTTTTCCCTACAGTATTGCGCAACTCCGTCAAGCATTTTCTCCGTTCGTATTAGCGGCCGACGTCAGCAATCCCAATGCAGCTTGCGCGCAGCTACGTCTGCCTACCAGAACGGTGCAGACGCACAGATAATACACAGTCACCATAACTTAGCCAGTTCTATTGATCGCGGTGCACGAAGTGTCGGCCATTGTAGGGGTTTTGTTGGCAACGGTGGCCGCCGTCTATGCCCTGTTGACCATGGCCGTTACGGCCCTGCACCGCCGCCCCCGCCCGGCCTTCCCGGGTGCCGCCGAGGCGGCTGCCCCCGTCAGCGTCCTCAAGGCGCTTTGTGGCGCAGAGCCCGGACTCTACGGGCAGCTGCGCTCTTTTTGTCGCCAAAATTACCCAACCTTTCAGCTGGTCTTCGGTGTGCGCGAATCCGACGATCCGGCGCTACCGATCGTACGGCGACTGCAGAGCGAGTACCCCCGCCTCGACATCGCCGTGGTCGTCGATGCCACGCTGCACGGCTGCAACAACAAGATCAGCAATCTCATCAACATGCTGCCGCACGCGCGCCACGGCTGGCTGGTGATGGCGGACAGCGACATCAGCGTTCCGCCGGATTACCTGGCCCGCGTCACCGCCCCGCTGGCCAATGATCGGGTAGGACTGGTGACCTGTGCCTACTTCGGGCGCCCTGCGTGCGAGTCCGGCGGCGCATTGGAGCCGCCGGGCGAGCCTGGCGGCGGCACAGAAACGCCAGCGTCCCGCCGCGCCACCGCGCCGCCGCTGCCGCGGGCCGCGCCGCTCGCGTCACAACTAGGGGCACAGTTCATCAATGAATGGTTCATGCCATCGGTGCTGCTGGCGGCTGCATTTGGTGCGCGCAACTTCGTCTCCGGCGCCACGATCGCCATGCGTGCCGAGGTGCTCGCGAGTATCGGCGGGCTGCAGCGCCTCGCAGATCTGCTGGCCGATGACTATCGGCTCGGGGAGCTCGTGCGCCGGCACGGGCTGGCCGTGCACCTCTCCGAGCTTGCAGTCGAGACCACCACCTCCGAGGTCAACCTCGGCGCACTGTGCCGTCATGAGCTGCGCTGGCTGCGTACGATCCAGTCCTCGCAGCCGCTCGGCTATGCCTGCTGCTTTCCGAGCTTTTCCCTGGCGATGGCGCTGCTCGCGGTGGTCATCGCGCGTGCTGAGGCTACGACGCTGTGGCTTTTGGGCATCACTGCGCTTGCCCGTATCGTGCTACATTATTTTGCAACCAGCGGTGGGGCATGGCAGCGAACCCGGCGGCTCGCGCTGCTGCCCCTGCGGGAAGCGCTGCTGGTGGCGCTATGGGTCTGGAGTTTCCGCCGGCGCGAGATCGTGTGGCGGGAACAGCGCTATGGAATCGGCCAGGACGGAACTCTCTACCGCGTCAGTTGATCGATGTACGGCATGCCCGGAGGACTCGCGATGGCGCGCGACAGTGAGGAGCAGCTGGGACATGACCGAGCGCGCACAGCGCGAGGGTATCGAGTTCTCTCGCTTGCTGCCTGCGCATGAGACCTGAGCGTTTTCTAATCGTCACGGCCGACGACTTCGGCCTGCACGAGGCAGTCAACGAAGCCGTCGAGCTCGCCTATCGGGCAGGCACGCTATGCGCGGCCAGCCTGATGGTCGGCGCTGCCGCCAGCGAGGACGCGGTACGGCGTGCGCGCGAGTTGCCCGGATTGCGCATCGGTCTGCACCTCGTGCTCACCGACGGCATGCCGACCTTGCCGCCCGCAGAGATCAAGGCGCTGGTGGATACGCACGGCCGCTTTCGCAGCCGCCTGGTCGTCGATGCCGCGCGCTACTTTCTCTCCCCTCGGGCCCGCCGTCAGCTCGAGGCGGAGATCCGCGCGCAGTTCAAGGCCTTCGCGGCGACCGGCCTACCGCTCGATCACGTCAATGCGCACAAGCATTTTCACATCCATCCCACCGTCCTCGGACTGCTGCTGCGCGTGGGGCGCGACTTCGACGTGCGCGCCGTGCGTCTGCCGTATGAGCCTTCCGAGCTGGTTCAGCCGCCCTCGCTGCTCGCCTCGATCGCCGGTTGGAGCATGACGCCCTGGTTGCGACTCATGCGGCACCGCCTTGAGCGCGCCGGCGTGCTCTCGAACGATCATCTGCTCGGCATTCACCACAGCGGTGCGATGAGTGAGGCGACTTTGCTCGAGTCGCTCAAACGCCTGCCCCGCGGCGTGACCGAGATTTATCTGCACCCGGCAACCGAATCGGGCGCGACCATCGCGCGCTCCATGAGTGACTATCGGCATACCGATGAGCTCGCCGCGCTGCGCAGCCCACGCATTCGCGCTGCGCTCTCCCAGGCACGCACCATGTGCGGCGGCTACGGCGATCTGGTGAGGCTGCGCAACCAACGCTTCGCCGCGTAATTGGGGCGCACACAGCCGCCCCAGCCGCCTACCGCCGCACAATGAGATACATCGCCTATGGCGGCGACGGCAGCGCAGCCTCGTTGCACCTGGCGCAGGCGCCCACCCCCACGCCCGACGCAGGCGAGCTGCTCATCGAAGTGCACTGCGCCGGCGTCAACCGCCCCGACCTCATGCAGCGCCAGGGCCGCTACCCGCCGCCGCCGGGCGCCTCGCCCATCCTCGGGCTGGAAGTGGCCGGCATCGTGGCGGCGCGCGGCGCGGACGTAGGGGATTGGGAGCTGGGTCAGCCCGTTTGTGCGCTCGTGCCTGGAGGCGGCTACGCCGACTTCTGCGTGACTCCGGCAGGTCAGGCTCTGCCAATACCGCCGGGCCTCAGCATGGCGCAGGCGGCCGGATTGCCGGAGGTGTGGTTCACGGTCTGGGCCAATCTCGTCGAGCTCGCCGGGCTCGGCGCCGGGGAGCGACTGCTGGTGCACGGCGGCTCGAGTGGCATCGGCTTGGCCGCCCTGCAGCTCGCGCGCGAGCTCAAGGCCGAGGCGGTGTTCACGGTCGGCTCGCCGGAGAAGGCGCGCTTCTGTCTCGCCTATGGCGCGCGTGCGGCCATCGAGTATCGGCACGAGGATTTCGCGGCGGCGATCGACCAGCTCTACGGCGGTGAGGGAGTGGACGTGGTGCTCGACATGATCGGCGCGCCCTATTTGACGCGCAACGTGCGAGTGCTCAGGCGCGGCGGCCGGCTGGTGTTCATCGCGTTCCAACAGGGCAGCCGCGGAGAGCTGGATCTGCGCGAGATTCTCGCGCGGCGCCTGCACCTGACGGGCTCGGCCATGCGGCCGCGCTCCATCGCGGAAAAGACCGCAATTCGCGACGCATTGCGCCGGCGTATCTGGCCGGCTCTGGCCGATGGCCGCGTGCGCGCGCACGTGCATGCCAGCTTTCCCATCGAAGAGGCACGACGAGCCCATGAGCTCATGGAGCGCGGCGAGCACATCGGCAAACTGGTACTGCAGGTACGCGGCTGAGCCAACGCCTGCGCGCTGCGGCGCCTGCCGCAAGGCGCGCCGCCGCCGGCATCACTGACCCCGATGCTCAGCCGACGCCGCGCTGCATGGCTCCCTGGGCGCGAAACCAAGCGATCGCGTCCCGGAAAGCGAGTTCTGGGGCACGAGCCTGATAGCCAAGCTCGCGCGTGGCCTTCCCGCTGGAAAAAAACATGTGATGGCGCGCCATGCGCACGCCATCCACGGTGATGCGCGTATCCCCGCCCGTCAGCCGCGCGACTGCCTCGGCAATGTAGGCGAGCGGCAGGACCAGTCCGTGGGGCAGACGGATGCGCGGCGGCGGGCGGCCGACGAGCTGCGCAATCATGTGCAGAATCTGCTGCAAGGTCAGATCCGTGCCGCCGAGAATGTAGCGCTCGCCGATGCGCCCACGCTGCCAGGCGAGCCGATGCCCTTCCGCGACATCGTCGACGTGGACGATGTTGAGGCCCGTGTCCACATAAGCGGGCATGCGGCCGGTGGCTGCGTCGAGCACCACACGCCCGGTGGGGGTTGGCTTGACGTCGCCGGGGCCGACGGGCGTGGAGGGGTTGACGATCACCACCGGCAGTCCGCCGCGCGCCGCCTGCTGCACCCACTGCTCGGCGAGATACTTCGAGCGCTTGTAATGTCCGATCATCTCGGCGAGCTGCGCCACGTCGTTCTCGTCCGCGGGACTGCCGTCCGCACGCAGCCGCAGCGTGGCGACGCTACTGGTATACACAATGCGCCCGATGCCGCTCTCGCCGGCGGCCGTCAAAAGATTCTGCGTGCCCGCCACATTACTGCGATACAGGCTGGCCGGCTCGCGCGTCCAGAGTCGATATTCCGCCGCAACGTGGAACAACGCCTCGCACCCCTGCAGGGCCTGACGCAGGGAAGCGGGTTGCTGCAGGTCCGCCTCGACGCACTCCAGCGCCAGGCCCTGCAGGTTGCGCCGGTCGGAGCTGGCACGCAGCAGCGCTCGCACCTGCCAGCCGGCCTGCAGGAGGTTGCGTGCCACGGCGGCACCCACGAAGCCGCTCGCCCCCGTCACCAGCGCTCTCACGATGCGGGCTCCAGCGCTCCGGCCGAGCTGGCCAGCCGCGCACATGCGCGCAATACCCCGCGTGCGCGCTGATAGCGCTTGCCCATGCGCACCAGCCCCGGCCAGGCGGTCGGCGCACGCAGCAGTGGCAGCCACGCGATCCACGCGGGCGCTTGCGCATCAGCGCCGACGATCACGCGCAGCACCGCCGGCAGTGCGTCCTCCGCCGTATCGGCGATCACCCGCAGCACCATGAAAGGCAGGCCATGCAGGTTGGCGACTACACCGACCGCCGCGCTCTCCATGTCCACGGCCACCGCACCGGTCTGTCGAAACAGGCGCATCTTCTCGTGCGCTTCGCAGATGAGCTCGGTGCTGGTCAGCATGGGACGTTCGACCAGCGGTCCCTGGCGCGACAGCGCAGCGGCAAGCTGCGAGCGCCACCCCTCGGTGGTGCGCACGCGCGCCTGCGCGGGCAGTGCAGTGGGCCGCATGCCGGGCAACTGCAATGCCAGCGGCTGCGCACAGATGACCTCGCTCGCCAGCACCACGTCGCCACAACGCAGCGCCGGATCCAGCGCGCCGGCCACCCCGAAGCACAGCAGAGCGCCAGCGCCCTCGCGCACCAGGCGCTCTGCGGCACGCGCAGCGCGCACGCATCCCATACCACTTGCCAGGACCGACACGCGCACAGCGGCCGCATCGGGCGGCGGGGCCGACGGGCGCTGGCGTACGCAGCGCGCCTCCGAGCGCAGGGCTGCCACAATTCCCGTGACATGTACGCCGGCAGCGGTCACGCGCAGACCTTTAGAGGTGGGCTTGGGAGGAGTGCTGCCTGCGTCGATAGCTGGCGAGCGCCCACAGCGGGAAATAGACGCAGTAGCCGTGGTATTTCAGGTAAAAGACGCGCGGAAAACCGGGCGCCGTGTAGCTGGCATGCTCCCAGTCGCCGCCTGGCTGCTGCGTGCGAAGCAGATAGGCGATGCCGCGCCTGATCGCCGCATCGTCCTCGCAACCCACCGCCAGCAACGCGAGCAGAGCCCAGGCACTTTGATAGGGCGTGCTGGCGAGGCCGGCACCGGCGAGTGTCGGGTCCTCATAGCTGTCATTGCTCTCGCCCCAGCCACCATCGATGTTCTGGCGCGAGAGTAGCCAGCGCACGGCGCGCGCGACGCAGGGATCCGCAGCCGTGAGCCCGGCGGCGGCGAGCGCCATCAGCACCGACCAGGTGCCATAAATGTAGTTGGTGCCCCAGCGACCGAACCATGCGCCGCAACTCTCCTGCTCGGCGCGCAGGTACGCCACGGCCTGATCGAGCGCCGCACGATCGCGCACACGACCCTCGCGGGCCAGCGCGGTGACGACGCGACCGGTCACATCGGCGGTGGGCGGATCGAGCAGCGCGCCGTGATCGGCGAAGGGAATGTGATTGAGGTAATAGTAGGTATTGTCGACGTCAAAGGCAGCAAAGCCACCGCCCCGGCTCTGCATGCCTACCAGCCAGTCCAATGCCCGGACGATGGCGGCTTGCGCCCCCTCGGCCTGCCGGTCGTTTTGCATCGACCAGACGACCACGGCGGTGTCGTCGAGGTCCGGATAGTAGTCATTGCGGTATTGGAAGGCCCAACCGCCACCGGGCAGCTGCGGCCGGCGTACACGCCAGTCTCCCGGCTGCGTATCGAGCTGCAGCGGTCGCAGCCATTCCAGACCGCGCGCCGCGGCTTGCAGCGAGACATTGCTGCCCTCCTCCTGCAGCGCCAGGGCCGCCAACGCCGTATCCCAGACTGGTGACAGACAGGGTTGGCAGTAGGCTCTTCGCTCCTCGACGATGAGCAGCTTGCGCAGCGCCTGCTCGGCGATCTGCCGGTGCGGGTTGTCGCGCGCATAGCCCAGCAGCACCATGACCTCCAGCGCATTCACCATCGCCGGGAAGATCGCCCCCAGACCGTCCTCGCCGTTCAGCCGGGCAATGATCCATTGCTCGGCGCGTGCAATGGCGCGCGCACGCACGCGCCTCGGTACCCAGGCGTCCGCGATGCGACCGACCCGATCGAGCAGCAGGAACAGTCGATTGACGGCTCCGCCGCGACGAAAGTAGTGCCGCTCTCGCTCGGGCGGCACGGTGAACAGCTCGGCGATTCCGATGGCGGTCGGATTGATGGCACTGGCGCGCAGCGTGCAGAGCACCAGCAGCGGGACCATCACGGTGCGTGACCAGTAGGACACCTTGTCCAGGTGGAACGGAAACCAGCGCGGCAGCAGCATGATTTCCACCGGGATATACGGTGCTGCGCGCCACGGCACCTGGCCGAACATCGCCAGCAGAATGCGGGTGAACACGTTGCAGCGGGCGGCCCCGCCGTACGCCAGAACGGCCGCGCGCGCACGTTGCATATGCGGCGCCTGTGGATCGTCGCCGGCCATCTTCAAGGCGTAATAGGCCTTGACGGTGCAGCTGATATCGAAGGCGCCGCCCTGATAGAGCGGCCAGCCGCCGTGTTCGGCCTGCCGCTCGCGCAGATACACGGCCAGCTTTGCCTGCAGCGACACATCGATCTCGGCCAGAAAGTGCATCATCAGGATGTACTCGGCCGGAATGGTGCAGTCGGCCTCCAGCTCGAAGGACCAATGGCCGTCCGCGTGCTGCAGTTTCAGCAGCGCATCGAGCGCCCGCTGTATGGATCGGTCCAGCTCGGACGTGCCGACGCCGCCGGGGATCGCCGACTCCAGTGCCCGTTCGACTGCCATGGGAACTCAGCCGCTCGGCGCCGAGGGCAGGCTCGCTTCGCGCTCCCGCTCCCATTGCTGGCGGATGGGCGCATGCAGCTCATCACCACCGGGCGTGTTCGATTGTGTGATCAGCGGCAGATCGCGCGCCGCGAATTCGAACAGACGCGCCAGCATGCGATTGCTGCGTACCGTCAGATTGGAACAGGCCGTCACCAACATTACCTCCCGGCGGGAAATCTTCACCTGCGCACCGGCGGTAAAGCGTGGATTGTCCTTGATGGAACGCAGCGTCAGCAGTGCCAGACCGATCGACCAGGCACAGAAGCGCCGGATCCCGGTCTCGTGGGTCGGAATCAGCAGCGTGAAGGACAGCGCATGGCGCAGGTGCCCATGGGCAATGCCGATGAGTTCCTGCAAGCTGTCGCGAAAGCCTTCTTCGTCCCGGGCACGCAGCAAATCCAGGTCGAAACCGCGCCGTGCGAACACGTCCTGCGGCAGCCAGCAGGCACCGCGGCTGCGATCCTCCCACTGGTCCTTGAGGATATTGGTCATCTGCAGCCCCTGTCCGAAGGAGGGAGCCAGACGACGCAGCGTCGCCCCGTGCACGGCGATCCGGGGCGAGTAGGCGCAGAACAGGTCGGTGAGCATCTCGCCAACGACGCCGGCCACGTGGTAGCAGTAGCTGTCCAGATCCGTCAGGCGCGGCAGACCCTGGGTGCTGGCGCTGCGCTGGTAGTGATGCATGCCCACGCACATGATCTCCACACAGCGGCCAATGGCCTGCTGCGCGCGCGGATCGAGGCTGCGGCAGACACGCATGACGCGGTCCATGTTGGCCACGAGGTCGCGCTCGTGGCTGAGGGTTTTCTCCGACAGCAGCGGCCCGAGCTCGGCCGCCAGAGCCGCGGCATCGGCCTCGCCGGCGGCGACCTTGCTGAAGCGCGTCAAATAGTGCAGTTTTCGAGCCCCCGACAGACTGGCCTCATCCTCGATCGTATCCGCGATACGACAGAGCAGATACGCCGTCGTCACCGCCCGGCGCAAGTCGCCGGGCAGCTGGGGAATCGTCAGAGCAAAGGTGCGCGATACATGGACCAGGATTTGCCGCTGGTACTTTTCATCCGCAGCGTCCGCAGGCGTTGTGCTGTCGATTGTCATGGCACCCTGGCTATCACGCAATCAGCCACACTCACCGCACCGAGCAACATGGCCTCCCATCGTGTCCCTGCAACCTCAAACCTGCCGCCCGCTGTTGAGCGGTCCACCCACCCGCTTGCGGTCGGCGCGCGCTCGCCGAGTATCGCCTGTCTGGCGTTGTTTTGCAGCCTCATCGTGAGCGCGCTGCCGATGCGCGCGCGGGCGCTTGACTTCGGCCAATGGCTCAATCCCGCCACGGCTCCCTTTATCCCCATCCCGGAAATCGACACCGATCCGGACAGCGGTCGTACCTTCGGCCTCATCCCGACCTTCCTGCAGAGCGACGCTCAGGGCAGCATCATCCGTATCATTGCCCCGCAGGTCTACCGCAACAGCTATTTCGGCTGGGGCGTGGGCGTCAGCGTTTTCGACTACCTTTCCGCTGACCAGCAGTGGTCACTGCAGTCCGACGTCGAGCAGCGCGTGGAGCGCACCGTGGATCTCAACTATCAGCAGGGCCTGCTGCGCCGGGGCCCGCTGTCGCTCACGGGACGCCTGCTCTATGACCGCAATGGCACCCCACGCTTCTTTGGCATCGGCAATGATACGACGCTCGCCGACCAGACCAACTACACCAGCGCCACTGAACTGGCACAGGCCACGCCGGGTTGGAACATCACCCCGCAGTTGCAACTGGGCTACATGCTGCGCGCCGAGACCGTCGAGGTCACCCCCGGCTCCATTCCCGGCATCCCCTCCATCGAGCGCCGCTTCGCCCCATCCAATCTCGGCATCGTGAGTTTGTGGCAGCATCGGCTGCTGCTGACCTACGACACGCGCGACAGTTTGAACCTGCCCACGCGCGGCACGCAGGTGACCGTCTACGGCGGCATGGCAGCGCGCAGCGGCTTCTTCAACGACTCGATGTTCAGCGAGGCCGGCCTCGAGGCGCGTGAGTATGTTTCGCTCGGACACCAGGCCGTACTGGCCCTGCACACGGCGATCCGCTACCTACCCCACGGTCGTCGCCTGCCCTTCTGGGCGCTCAGCAGCATCGGTGGAGATCGTGCCTTCCTCGGCGGTGCGCAGCCGCTGCGCGGCTATGGTCTTGGACGCTTCACCGGTCGCGATGCGTTTTCCTTCTCGGCCGAGTTCCGTCGCACGATCGGCTCGCTGGATATCGCCTCATCGCAGGTCGACTTCCAACTCGCCCCCTTCGTCGATGTCGGCCGGGTGTTTTCCCGGCCGAGCACCAGCCCGCTGTCCCACCTGCACAGCGTCGGGGGCCTGGGCCTGCGCGGCCTCGCCCCGCCGTTCATCGTCGGCTACGTGGATATCGGCTACGGCAGCGAGGGCCTCGCGGTATTTACCGGGATCAACTATCCCTTTTGAGGGCGTCGCAGCCGCAGCTGCCGCGCGTCCCGCGGCAGGGTTGTGGCTATTCGCCCTGGAGCAGCGGCGCGACGTCGCTGAGGCGGGCCAGCGCCAGCAGCGCATCCGGCACGCGCACGTAACAAAGTCGCTTGCCGGCGCTGCGCGCGCAGGCCAGCCAATCGATCAGCAGGGCGAGCCCGGCACTGTCGGCAGCCGTGACCGCCGACAGGTCCATACGCAACTGCTCCTGCGCCGCGCTGATCAGGGCCACGCCCTGCTCGCGCAATGCGGGCACCGTGCTGAACAGCAGCGGCGCCTGCAGCCGGCAGCCGCCCTCCCCGTGCGTGAAAGGCGCATCGGGCAGCTGGGTACTCGCCTGAGCTGCGGACAAGTCAGCCGCCCGTGGTCTGCTTGATGGCGGCGGGCGTATCGCCATGCTCCAGCCGCGTGATCACCGCATCGATTCCCTGCCGT
>Ga0134126_10002208_pt1 | contig 24642 bp, 16 predicted proteins | sample KB31752_FD_96881 | JGI IMG/M metagenome (GOLD analysis project Ga0134126, IMG submission 96881) | Terrestrial soil microbial communities with excess Nitrogen fertilizer from Kellogg Biological Station, Michigan, USA - KB3-175-2 | ecosystem: Environmental > Terrestrial > Soil > Unclassified ... | reverse complement strand
CTGGTTGCAGTTCATGATAAAACGGGCGGCCTTATCCGCGCTGTCGTTATAGATCACGCCGCCCATCTGCATCTCCCCCTTTTTAGATTTCACGATCTTTCGCTGGTTCGCGACGATGCCCACGGCCCAGCCGTCGATCCGGGCATAGCCGCAGAGGATGGTCTTGCCATAGTCTTCCTTGAATTGTTCGAACACGGAATCATCTACGATGCGATGGATGATATCCAGCATGTCGTAGGGCTTCTTGGCGTCGGGAGGCAGGATGCCGTAGAGTTCGTCCGCGGGATGACGCGGTGCTACCGGTGTCGTGCGGTCGAAGATGCCCGGGCCTTTTGGATGACCCAGGCGGGACACGATGCTCCGGACCTGGTCGAGACATTCCTGTTCAGTCTTGAACTTATAGTCGGCGATGCCGGAGAGCTCGGTATGGGTAATGGCGCCGCCGAGGGTTTCGGCGTCGATGTCCTCGCCGATGGCGGCTTTTACCAGGTAGGGGCCGGCGAGGAAGATAGATCCGGCACCCTCGACCATGAGGGTCTCGTCGCTCATGATGGGGAGATAGGCTCCGCCGGCCACACAAGGGCCCATGACGGCAGCTATCTGGGTGATGCCCATGGCGCTCATACGGGCGTTGTTGCGGAAGATGCGGCCGAAATGTTCTTTATCGGGAAAGATCTCGTCCTGCATGGGCAGAAAAACGCCGGCGCTATCCACGATGTAGATCACGGGGAGGTGATTTTCCATGGCGATCTCCTGCAGCCGCAGATTCTTTTTGCCGGTGATGGGGAACCAGGCCCCGGCCTTCACCGTTTGATCGTTTGCGATGATCATACATTGGCGGTTGTGGATATAACCGATGCCGGCTACGGTACCGCCGGCGGGACAGCCGCCCTGGTCCTGGTAGAGCTCGTATCCTGCCAATGCGCCCAGTTCTACAAAGGATGAATCCTGATCCACGAGGTACCGGATGCGTTCACGCGCCGTGCCTTTCTTCTTTTCGTGCTGTTTTTCAATTGCCGCCTTGCCACCACCTAATGCGATCTTTTCTAACCGGGTTCTGAGCTGAGCGAGGGCCAGGCGCATGGCATCTTCGTTCTTGTTGAAATCCATGCTTTCCGCGTTCATAAAGGACAATTATATCCTGCAATTTAACGGGTTGTTGTAATATTTTGGAGTATTTTTAGCCGCATGTCGTTCTATAGGAAAGTTATATGGGTCTACCTTATCGTATTGGCTATAGGCATCAAAATCGTCTCTTATTTTCCCCGGGTGGTCGAAAGATGGTATTCCAATGGCCTTTATCCGCAGATCTCGCGGGCACAGCGGGTGCTCTTCGGCTGGGTGCCGTTTAGTGTGGGTGATATCCTTTATCTGGGGGTGGCTATCTGGCTATTGTATGGGCTGGTCCGGTTTATCCGGCGGTTGGTCAAACGCGAGGCGGATAGCGCGTATTTGTTGACATCTCTGCGGAAAACAGTCTTCTTTTGTTTGCTGGTCTATGTGCTGTTCAACGGGCTATGGGGATTGAACTACAACCGGCAGGATATCGCCGAGCAGCTGCAGCTCGACGTGCGTCACTATAGTACGGAGGAGCTTACCCGGCTTTTGCAGGGTATCAGCGACCGGTTGGCCGTGATGGATAGTGTGCGGTTGACGGACAGGGACCGGTTCCGGCATCATCGTTTTTTATTCGACATGGCGATCGATGCTTACCAGCGCCGCGGGACCCTAAATTCACTTTTTTCCTATAACCATCCGTCCATCAAGGCTTCGCTCTTCAGCTATCTGGGTGACTATATTGGATTTTTAGGCTACTATAATCCTTTTACCGGGGAGGCGCAGGTGAACACGACGGTGCCTGTCTTTACCCAGCCGTTCACCGCCTGTCATGAGATCGCCCACCAGATGGGCTATGCGAAGGAGAATGAGGCCAACCTCATGGGCTACCTGACGATCCGGGGATGGGGAGAGACAAGTCCCGCGTTTGAATATTCGGCCGATTTCGAGATCTATATGTATGCGGCCAAGGAGCTCTATCAGCGCGATTCCACGCTGTACCAACCCTTCAGGGCCGAGCAGCGGCCGGGGTGCAGGCAGGATATCCGCGAAATGCAGGCTTTCGAACGCCGGTATACGAATCCCATCTCACCCTTTATCTGGATGGCCTATGGGCATTATCTGCGCGCCAACCGTCAGCCGCAGGGGATCCGGACCTATAGCGAGGTATTGGCATGGCTCATTGCGTACGAGAACAAGTATGGCTGGAATTTCGACTAGAACACGTTCTTCCACATCATGCTTTCTATAGGCTTTTCCGGCTGGCCATTGTATTTGGCGTTCTTTTTCTGGTTGTATTTTACCATAATCTCGCCGTCAACGGGGAAATAGATCAACTGACCTACAGGCATACCCTTATATACTTTCACGGGTTGTTTCACCGAAATTTCCAGAGTCCAGTTGCCGCAGAAGCCTACGTCGCCTTTGCCGGCGGTAGCATGGATATCGATGCCGAGACGCCCGGTGGATGATTTCCCTTCCAGGAAGGGCACATGGGCGTGGGTTTCGGTGTATTCATGGGTAACGCCCAGGTAAAAGACATGTGGATATAACACAAAGCCTTCTTCCGGGATCTCGAAATATTCGATTTCATTGTGTTTTTTGGCGTCCAGGATATGATCCCGGTAGGTCGCCAGCCATTTGCCCAGGTGAACGTCATAAGAATTACTGCCCAGACAGTTCCTGTCATAGGGGGTGATCTTGATCGTTCCTTTTTCTATTTCCTCAAGTATGCGAGTATCGGATAGGATCATATGAAATTTGGTTAAGTTTGTAAATTCCGAATATATTTTTATAGATGCCCCTGTTTTATCAACATAATATCAACCAGGATACAAAGTTAGGGATTTGGTTTATCGAAGAGCCCGAATCCTTCTTCCTGGAAAAAGTTCCCCTTAAAAGGGATGTATCGCATCCATTCAAGCGCCGGCAGCATTTGGCAGGCCGTTATCTGCTGTCGTATCTTTTTCCGGATTTTCCTGTGCAGGAGATACGGATCGCCGATACCCGCGCGCCTTTTCTGGCGGGCGAGAAATATCATTTTTCCATTTCCCATTGCGGCAACTATGCCGCGGCCATCGTGAGCACGAACAGCAGGGTAGGGATCGATATCGAGCTGATCACGGCGCGGATCGAAGCGCTGGCGCCGAAATTCCTCGACGAAGAGGAGGCTCAGTTCTTCAATGAGGACTATGCGCATTTCCTGGAGCAATGGGGCCTGCGGGGGCGGGTCTTTCAGGAATTCCTCACGTTGATATGGAATGCCAAGGAGGCAATCTTCAAATGGTATGGCCGCGGGGAGCTCGACTTCAAGAAACACATGAAGCTGGAGGGCAGCATCAACCTGGAGGGGGATTGGATCAAGCTGCCGTTCGTATTCCAGAAGGGCCAGCGTATGCATCTCACCGTGGAGGGGCGCATCTTCGAGGAGCAGTCGCTGACGCTGGCCTGGTTGCTGACGTGAGCCGACGGCTGCCCGGTGGTGCCTGCGTCGCCCGGTGTTGCCGATGCCGGCCTACTCGTCGAGCAGGTCGGCATCGTCTTCCAGCAGCGGCACTTCGATCGCATCTTTGCCGGCGATGCCTTCGATAGAGCCGCGGACATGGGCCGCATTGAGCAGGACTTTCTCCAGCTGTTTTTCCCGCGCTTTCCAAAGCCGCTCCATGGTATCCCTTTCTTTTTGGATGGATTGTTTCATCGCAAGGAATCCTTCGCGGATGGCCTTCCATTGCTCGCTGAATTCGGAGCTGGTGAGATAGCTATACAGCAGTTGCATCTTGTCTCCTTTGTTATCCTGGGAGCGATTGGCGTTGAAGACGCGGATGATGCCGTCGCGCAAAACGTAGGCGAGGGCTCGCACTTCGCTGAAGGAGCAGATCCAGACACCGTTGCGTTCGCCGAAGCAGGGCATGTCTTTGGGCATGGCCTGTGTGACGATGACGGCGATGGCCGCGCCCTGGCTGCGCATATCGGCCTTGAGCTTTTCGATCCAGCCGTCCGAGAAGTCGCGGGTGCGTTTGCTTTCGTAGATGATCTTGCCGCATTCCTGGCCGAAATTGTTCCGGACGAGCTGGATACAGTCCGCGCCGCGGATGCCTTTGCCTACTTCGGTGATCTCGTCGAAAGGAAAGCTGCTGCGAAGCAGCTCTTCGAGGGCCAGTTCCTGTACCTCGCCCTGGAGCTGCATGGAGCCTTGCTCCGTTTTCCGCTTTAATTCTTCCAGGCTTTTTTCTGCTTCTGCGGCCAGGCGTTTTTGATCTTCGAGCTGTTTTTCGAGCTCTTTGTGTTTCATCTGATGCGCGGTCTCGCGGGCGGCGACCTTTTGTTCTTCGAGATGGCGGATCTCTTCGGCGAGTTTGCCTCTTTCCTGCTGTAGGAGCTTTTGGACGGAGAGCTCGAGCTCGGCCTCTTTGTTTTTGAGGTCCTGCTCTTTTTTCAGGTATTCGAGTTCTTTTTGGCGTGCCGTCCTTAGTTTTTCTTCGCTATCCTTTTGGGCGTCCTGCAGGAGGCGAAGGCGGTGTTCGAAATCGTCGGTTATAGACTTTCGCAAGTTTTGTTCGGTGGCCACCTGGACATTGCGTTTTTCTTCCTCGAGTTTGCGGGCGAACAGGATCTCCTGCTGATGAGCTTGTTGCTGTAACTCTTTTTCGCGATTGGCAAAGGCGGTTTCCTTTTCCCGGATAAATCGTTGCATCTGTTCCCGTAAATCTTTCTTGTACTCCTCCGACATCGCCTCTTCCATGGGGAACTGGTGACCACAATTCGGACATTTTATCTCGGTGGGCATGCGATTAATTTTAGCAAATATAAGAAACCGGCGTAGTTTTGCATGAAGTAAAATGGATTTGAAAATTCACTTATAAATGAATAACTTTGTGTTGGAAAGGAGAAGTTACATTTTTGTATCCAAACTTTCCATTGAGATTATATGCTTTGAGAATCAATGAAAGGCATGATGTTATTGTTTTATTCAACGGAGGAATAAAATCCGGACAAACAAATCAGCAGAGCCGGGATCTACATATGAAATGGTTAGAAGCTTGCCAGTTCGCGAGACGGATTGATCGGGCAGTCAGAGAAAAAGAAATTTTTTTAGAAAAAAGGGGCTGGATTAAGCCAGAAAACGGAGATATTGAGATTTTGCTATAAGATTTTACTATGCGAAGTGCAATTGCAAAAAAAATACAAGAAGACACTCCCGAAGAGGTCAGAATTTTTGTTCGGCAGTATACCGATATTGTCGTGAGGATAAATCAACTTCTCCTTGAAAAGGGACTAAGCCAAAAAGATCTGGCGGATAGGATGAAAAAAAGGCCTTCAGAAATCAGTAAATGGCTAAAACGCCCCCATAATTTAACTCTAAAGACTATAGCCAAACTTGAGGCTGAATTAGGTGAGCCCATCATCTATACTTCAAAAGTTACAGTCCGCCGCAGCCGGGCCTGAAAGAGAAATCTCCTGAGAATTGATTAACTGATCCCATGCTCGCGCTGGTAGAGCTGGGGTGTCTTGCCGGTGATGCTTTTGAAGTTCTTGTGAAAGCAGGTGAAGTTATTGAATCCGCTTTCGTAGCACAGCTGTTTGATGCTGATGCGGTTGTCAAGCAACAGTTTGCATGCATGGCCGATGCGCAGCTCGGTGAGGAACTGGGTATAGGTCTTGCCGGTGCGGGATTTGAAATAGCGGCAGAAAGAGTTGGGCACCAGCTTGGCCACGGCGGCCACTTCTTCGAGATAGACCTTATGGGTAAAATGACGGAGGGTATAGTCATAGATGGCGTTGATCCGGTCGTTCTCTGCTTCGGAGAAATCGGGGCGGAAGCCTATGGAGGAGAGGAGCTGCAGATGCGGTGAGGCAGCGAAGGACGAAAGGCATTCGATAAGAGCGATGATGCGGCCCACACCTTCCGCGGATTGGATATGGCTGAGGAGCTCAGGCATCTTTTCTTCCTCGCGCGCACTAACCAGGATGCCCCTACGGGCTTTTTCCAGCAGATGACGGATGGGTTTTGTCTCGGGAAGGTCGAGAAAGGCGTCGCCCCAGAAGTTCTCGGAGAAATGGATCACGGTGGAGTGAACCGGCGGGCTGCCGTCCTCGTTGAAATGTACGTCGTCGTATCGCCAGTAATGAGGCAGGTTGCTGCCTACGAGGATGATATCACCGGGCTGGAAGCGTTTGATATGGTCGCCCACGAATTGGGTACCGCTGCCCTGGTGGAAGATGATGAGCTCCACCTCGACATGGTAGTGCCATCGGTTATTGATGAATGGGTCCCGGTCTTCCCGGACGCTAAAAGACTGGGCCGGGGTCCGGGGGACTTTTAATAATTTGGGCTTCATGGCGACTGGTAAAGGTACGACTTTTAGCCGCGTATGTGTCTTGTGCGGATCACTGCTCCCATTGGAGGGCAAAGTATTCGGTGCGGCCGGTGGCGCCGTTCTCGAGGTCATGAGGCACGCCCGAGGGCAGGAACACGAGGTCGCCGCCTTTCGCGGGGATATAGCCGTTGGCGATATGCATGCGGACATTGCCGCTTCTTATCAGGAGTATCTCTTCCGCGCGGTGCATATGCTGGGGGTGGCTGATCTCGCCGGGGTTGAGGGTGGTGGCGTGCATGTTGATGTTCTTCAGCCAGGTGGTCGGCTGGCTGAAGATGGCTCGGCTTTCGCCTTTGGGGGTGGTTTTCATGGTGAGCTCGGACCAGCTTGCGAGGAACGGAGTTGTTTCGCTGGTTTTTGGACCAGAACGGGATTTGAAAGCGAAAAGATAGAAACTGGCGACGGTTTTCGCTGTATTGCGGATGACGGGTTTGTCTGTTGCGGCAAAGAGGCCGACGCCGCCGGGGCCCAGGGATTTGGTTGAGAGCAGGACGTTACCGTCTTTGATAATGACTAAATGGTCGGCAGAGTTATTCGCAAGGCGGAACGATTTGCCTGCGGGCAGGTTTATCAGCCGGATATCGAGATCGGCAAGATCGTGGGTCGCGCCTTTGAGCACGGTGGGGTTGGGCGGGAAGACGCCGGCGGTGAGGGTGTCGGATTGCGGCGCGGCGAGCCCGATGGCGGGCGGTAGGTTGGTCGACGTTGCGATGGGCCGGGCGGCAGAGAGCGTGAGGACAGCTGCGAGGAAGAGCATCAGATGGCGAAACATAGCATTAAAGATGAATGGTGGTGGTAGTGGTATTAGATGTCGCCTGGCGAGACATGCCGGGCTGGCCGCCGCCTACGGAAAGGTCGAAATCGCCGGCGAGAGGCACGCGTCGCATGGCGTCGTCGATGATGGTAAACGCCTGCGGGCTGATGACGAAGTGCAGGGTCCGGTTTTCGCCCGGTTGCAGGTGAATACGCTGGAATCCCCAAAGCGAGCGGATGGGTACGGGCACGGTGGCGTTTTTGGCAGCGACGTATAGTTCGGCGACCTCGTCGCCCTCGCGGGCGCCCGTGTTGGTAACGGTAACGGCGAGATGCATGGAATCGCCGGTATGGGGCGGTTGTTCAACCTGTAGATTGGCGTATTTAAACGTAGTATAGCTAAGGCCATAGCCAAAAGGATAGAGGACCTTGCCGTTGAAATAGCGGTAGGTCCTGCCCGCCATGGCGTAATCGCCGAAATCCGGCAGGTCTTTTAGTGACCGGTAAAAGGTTATGGGCAGGCGGCCTCCGGGATCGTAATCGCCAAAAAGGACGCCGGCGATGGCCGGGCCGGCGGCTTGGCCAGGATACCAGGCCTCGAGGATAGCGGGCAGATGCTGGTCTTCCCAGTTGACGGAGAGCGCACTGCCATTGAGCAGGACAAGCACCACCGGTTTACCCAGCGCCGCAATCCGTTGGATGAGGTTCTCCTGAATCGCGGGGAGGTCCATGGTGGTCCGGTCGCCGCCTTTGAAACCGGCGATATTCACATCCATCTCTTCGCCTTCGAGCCGTGCCGAAAGTCCCATGCAAAGGACGATGGCATCAGACTCGCGGGCCGCGGCGAGGGCTTCCTTTAAAAGAGCGTCATTGCGGTCCGGCTGTTGGCGGGACCAGACGAGCTGTACGCGGGCGTCGCCATAGGATTCTCCGGCTTCCACACGCAGGCGATATCTTTTCCCTGCTTCGAGCGTCAGCGGTTTGGAATGACGCAGCCGCGGATCGTTGAATTCGTCCCGGAAATGATAGCTGGTATTGGCGACGAGGCTGTCATTTAAATAGAGGTTTACCTTGCAGGTCGTAATGATGCCGAGCTGATAGCTGCCGGAATGATCTGGAACGATCTCGCCCTGCCAGCGGACGCCGAAATTATCTTCGTTCATGTCTTTTCGCGGCGACCCTTCCCCCCAGACTGCATCGAGCACCGTGTCGACCGCCGAGAAAAGGATGCCGCCGCTGCGCTCCTTGTTCGAATAGTAATCGGCTTGCAGACCCGGGTGACCTTCGTGGGAAAGCCGGGCCGCGGGAATGCGTTCGAAGGTGGGAAGCCCTTGGGCCAGCTCGCAGCCCTTTGCATAGCGGACGTGTGCCGCGCCAAGGTAATCGCGGATGCCTTCGAGCGGAGTATAGGCTTTGGAGGGCAGGCCGTTGTAATTTCCCAATAACATCGATGGGTCGTCGGCGTTAGGACCGATGACAGCGACTGTGCCGATGTCTTTTTTCAGCGGCAGCATATTGTGCTCGTTCTTCAGCAGCACGATGGATTTGCGGGCCGCTTCCAGCGCCAGGTCGCGGTGTTCCTTGCTGTCCACGACGGAGTAGGGGATGGAAGCATATTTCACCCGCTCCGACGGATCGAACATACCCAACCGAAAGCGGGCGGTGAAGAGTCGTTTTACGGCGATGTCGAGCTCTTTTTCCGTGATGAGCTTCTTCTGTACGGCCTCTTTGAGATGGGTGTAGGTCGTGGCGCATTCGAGATCGCAACCGGCTTTTACTGCGAGGGCGCCGGCCTCCTCCGGTGTGGCGACAACCTTATGATGTTGATAGATGTCGTCGATGGCGCCGCAATCTGACACGACATAACCCGGGAAATTCCATTCTTTTCGCAGGATGGTCGTCAGCAATTCATTGCTGCTGCAGCAGGGCTCACCGCGGAACCGGTTATAGGCGCACATCACCGAATACGCTTTTCCCTCTTTTACTGCCATCTCGAATTGCGGCAGATAGGTCTCACGAAAATCGCGCTCGTCGGCCTGAGCATCGAAAAAGTGTCGTTCGGGCTCCGGACCGCTGTGGACGGCAAAATGTTTTACGGTGGCGATGGTCTTGAAATATTTCGGATCGTCGCCCTGCAATCCTTTTACGAACTGGACGGCGAGGCGGCCGGTGAGATAAGGATCTTCTCCATAAGTCTCCTGGCCGCGGCCCCAACGCGGATCGCGGAAGATGTTGACATTGGGAGACCAGAAGGTAAGTCCCTCGTAGATCAGGCGTTGGCCTTTGCGAACGAAGTCGTGGTGTTTGGCGCGGGCCTCGTCGGAGATGGCATTCGCGATGCGAAGCTGCATATCCTGGTCCCAGGCGGCGGCCATCCCGATGGCCTGCGGGAAGACCGTCGCCAGGCCGGCCCTGGCCACGCCGTGCAGACATTCGTTCCACCAGTTGTATTCGGGAATCCCCAAACGGGGGATCGCTGGAGCCGCGTTCATCATCTGGCCGATCTTCTCGTCGAGGGTCATCCGCCCTACGAGATCGTCCACACGCTGGTCGATGGGCATATCAGGGTCCATGAAGGGCAGGTCGGCGATCTTCGCGTCCCCGGCATGTGCGGGATGACAGGAGTTGTTACCCGACAGCAGGCAAGCCAGGAGGATCGGCAGCAGCAGTTTTTGCATATGTCAAGCGCTGTTTTATCGAATGTAACCTATTTTCTGCAGGATGTAATCGGTTGCAAGGGTAATAATTTACTTAGTGAAGCGCGTCACCGGTGTAACGGAAGTGAACCGGGAGTGTCAAATTTTGTTATTTTGTCTAATGAAGAATGCCAGAACCCCGCTATCTGAAGCCCCGCTTACCTGGCGACAGCGGCTCAATGCCTTACGCGACCTGCCGCGTTTTTTTGCCCTTGTGTGGCAGACCAGCCCCCGTTTTATGGCCCTGGATGCGGTACTGCGGATCACCCGGAGCGCCATCCCCGTATCCATATTATATATCGGAAAGCTGATCATCGACCAGGTGGTACTGTTGACCCGCGGCGGGCATGGCGCCGTCCGGAACGGCTTTTTCGGACTGGGCTCGCAAGACGGGATGCATTTCCTATGGCAGCTGGTGGCCGCGGAATTCGCGCTGGCGCTGCTATCGGACGGCCTGATGCGGGCCATCACGCTTATAGATTCGTTGCTTGGCGAACGGTTTGCCAACTATACCTCTATCCGGATCATGGAGCATGCGGCCGGGCTGGATCTGGATCAATTCGAAGACACCAATTTTTACGACAAGCTGGAACGGGCGCGTCAACAGACCAATGGCCGAACGGTGCTGCTGTCCCAGGTCCTTGGACAGGTACAGGACCTCATCAGCATGGGCTTTCTCGCGGTGGGGCTCATGGCCTTCAACCCCTGGCTGATCCTGCTTTTGCTGGTGGCGGTAGTGCCGGCCTTTTTGGGTGAATCCTATTTCAACGACCGTAGCTATGCGCTGACGCGGGCGCAGACGGCTGAACGGCGCGAGCTGGATTATCTCCGCTATCTGGGGGCCAGCGATGAAACTGCCAAAGAGGTCAAGCTTTTCGATTTGAGTGGTTTTTTGGTCGGCCGGTTCCGTGAACTGTCGGATAAGTTCTATAACGACGGTCGTGCGCTGGCTATCCGGCGTTCTGCCTGGGGAACCGTCTTCTCCTTGCTGGGCAGCGTAGGTTATTACAGCGCTTATGTGGTGATCATCATCCGGGCCGTTCAGGGCCGGCTGTCGATAGGCGATCTGACGTTTCTGGCGGGTTCTTTCCGGCAGCTGCGCAGTTTGCTGGAAGGCATCCTGACGCGGTTCACGAGTGTCTCGCAGGGTGCCATCTATCTGCAGGACCTTTTCGAGTTCTTCGAGATCAAACCGCGGATCCGGCGGGTGGTCGATCCACGGCCTTTCCCGCGTCCTATAAAGGAAGGTTTCCGGTTCGAAGACGTAGGATTCCGTTATCAGGACTCCGAGCGTTGGGCCAACCGGCATCTGAATTTTACATTGCGGCCGGGTGAGCGGCTGGCGCTGGTAGGCGAGAACGGTGCGGGCAAGACGACGCTTATCAAGCTCCTCACGCGGCTCTACGATCCTACGGAGGGGCGTATCCTGCTGGATGGGTTCGATTTGCGTGTATACGATCCCGATGATCTTCGGCGGGAGGTGGGCGTGATCTTTCAGGACTATCTAAGATATCAGATGACGGTTGCGCAGAATATCGCCGTGGGTAATATCGAGAAACAGAACGACCGGGAGCTCATCGAATCATCTGCGCAGCGGAGTCTGGCGGATCATGTGACGGAGCGGCTGCCGGGCCGTTATGACCAGTCGTTGGGCCGGCGTTTCCGGAATGGCGTGGAGCTCTCGGGCGGAGAATGGCAGAAGGTCGCACTCGCGCGGGCGTATATGCGGGATGCGCAGCTGCTGATCCTCGACGAGCCCACGGCTGCGCTGGATGCGCGGGCGGAATACGAGGTCTTTCAGCGGTTTGCCGACCTGACGCGCGGGCGGATGGCGGTGCTGATCTCGCACCGGTTCTCCACGGTGCGGATGGCGGACAGGATATTGGTCCTCGAAAAAGGCGAGATGAAGGAGATCGGGAGCCATGAAGAGCTGCTCGAGCGCGATGGGAAATATGCAGAGCTGTTCCATCTGCAGGCGCAGGGATATCGGTAAGGGCTCATTTGATATTTAGCGATTTAATGCTCATTTCAAAAGCCGTATAAAATTTGATAAGCCTTTCTTTAGCTTTTACCAGAGGCAATACTCCAAGGAGGACGTCATCTACAATCGGATTCAGATAATCCCTTCGATAATCGATAATTGGTTGATAATTCAATCCCAATGTGTTGATATCTTCAAGAATCTTCTTTTGTAATTCAAAATCTCTTCCGCTGTTGGGTAAGAAATTATGGGTCTTGAAATCATATTGAAGATAGTAGAATGGATCATATTTCGGATTGTCAGGTTTGAGTATTCCGTTTACTTTTTTTTGCCCTTTTCGTTTCACGTTGACATCCGAATGAACAACAAAAAAATTGCTCCATTCCCATCCTGTTTTCTTTTTTTTGCTACTGTCGTAGTGATCAAGATGGCCCAAAAATTCAAAATGTTGAAATTTTCCAGCTTTCCATTTGACAGGAGCCACTTTTTTGCTATCCAATAAATACATTTCCGTATAAGCGCAAAGCCCCTTTTGCACCCATAAGAGATTGGCTACTATGTCATAGTAGTACTTATTGTTAGATGTGTAGGTAGGATGATCCTTGCCTGATTTATTTAAACCTGTAAGCCATTTTTTATAGGCTTTGGCCAGGGTAAGATTTTTTTCAATTTTCTGCATGCTCATTCTACCTCAAAATTCCAGAATAATTTTTCAGCCAGGTTTCTATAATCCTTGTATATCTTTTTCGCTTCAGATGACTTTATTGCTTTTTCTTCTTTGAATTTTAAAAGTTGATTTCTTAGCATAAGCATTTCGGCGATTTTTTCGGAACGGTCATGCGAATGAGTTTCTTCGACATCAAATACTTTACTCAGCATAAGATCGTATGTTAAGTACGATGGTATGATAGTGTAGTTGTCTACATGTCTGTTCATTCCCTTGGGATAATATTGTTCTTGATAAACATACCCTTTTTCATCGAATTTCAGCTCTACAATTTCCCAAGGTTCAAAACAGGAAGCTACAATGGGTGAATGGGTGGCGAAAAATAATTGAGAATTTTTTGTCAAAGAAATATAATAATCAATAATAAATTTTTGGAGACTTGGATAAAGAGAGCGTTCCGGTTCGTCGCATAGTATCAAAGTTTGGTCCGGTTTTAATAGATAGAGAGGTAGGGCTGTCAATAGGATTTGCTTCGTGCCCGTACTAAGAAGATTATAAGGCACGTCATTCCCATTAAAATCTTCCAGTTTTACCAAGCCAATGTCACTTTTAGCTTCAAAGCTGAAATCTCTTTTTACCTTTAGATTAATGTGTTTTAGCACAGGATCCAAACACTCATCAGCTAACCTGTTTATCGGATTTTCTGCGGTTTTTTTCCAATTTTCCAGTTTGCGAACGGCTTTTTGAATTGCTTTTACATTGGAGCCGCTTTCGACGGCGACTTTAGCAATTTCTTGTTTAATCTTAATTTCCTCTTCTTGAAATTTCTGAATCTCCTCAAAGACGAGATTCCAGACATCTCCTACTTTATCGACAGCAAAATCAATTACCTTTTTACTGGATAATTTTGAACCTGTGGCTTCAAATTCGTAATGGAGGTCGGCTGGAAACGAGACAAAAAACGTTTTTAGCGATTCGAGATATTTTTTTTGCTTTTGTACGGCATCCTCAAATGAAATAGCTTTCCCTTGTTCTTTGATTCCTCCTAGTTCCCATATGTAATTATTTACTTTTGTTTCAGGGTTTACTTCTAACCTTATATCAACTTCAATTTGATCAAATTTTTTTGATAGCGAGACTTTCTTGAATTCTTCGGGTTTGTACACCTTGAATAGTTCATCTATTGTATAAGTATGGCCGCCAATAATTTTAAGAAGGGTAGATTTCCCAGTTCCACTTTGACCTATTATGCATATTTTTTCTAGTGGCTGTCCCTCCTTCGGATGTCCCGATGGATAGGTTAGATCAATGGCAAGATTCTTAAATTGATGAAAATCAACTACTTTTAATTTGGTAACTTTCATGGATACAAAGTAAATAAATATTGCAATATTTAAAGACATTGAACCCCAAGTTTATGTCAAAGGCTTCAAGTTTGCTTCAAAATTAATGTTGAACATTGCAAGGATATGAAGGTGCTGATCGTCGAAGATAACCAGGAGCTGGCGCGGAATATCCGGGATTACCTGGGACGTGAAGGCTATATCTGTGAGTCCTGCGAGACGCTGGAACAGGCGAAGGGAAAGGTCACCTTATTCCAATACGATTGTATCCTGCTGGATATCGGGCTGCCGGATGGAAACGGGATCAGCCTGCTGAACTATCTCCGGGCCGAACACAAGGACACCAATGTGCTGATCATCTCCGCCCGCAATGCCCTCGATGATAAGATCATCGGGCTGGAGAAAGGAGCGGACGACTATATCACCAAGCCATTCCATCTCGCCGAGCTGCATGCGCGTATCCGGGCCATCTACCGGCGGAAGAACCTGGGTGGCGCGAGCATCGTGGAGTTCAACGAGATCAGTCTGAATACGGACACATTTGAAATAAGGGTGGGGGATGCCTTGCTCGATACGACCCCCAAGGAATTCGATCTGCTCCTGTACTTTATCGTCAACAAGAACCGGGTGCTCTCGCGCCAGTCTATCGCGGCGCATTTATGGGGGGATTACACCGATAATTTGGCTAATTTCGATTTCGTATACCAGCACGTAAAGAATTTACGCCGGAAGATCAGTAATGCGGGTGGGATGGATTATATCTCAACCGTTTATGGGCTGGGGTATAAATTTAACTCACACCTGGGTGGATGAGGCTGACGACAAAATTCACATTGTGGTATTTCGCCATTATGCTGGTGGTCCTGCTGATCGGCGGCGCCATCGTGTATTATGAGATCCAATGGAAGCTGGGCGAGGTAGAGGTGGCCCGGCACCAGCGGCTCAATGATCTTATTGCCCAGCAGATCAGGGATGGCGGCGACTATACCGGCCAACCCACGCGTAGACGCGCGACGGTGATGCTGCTGCCCGCCGATTCCGTACCGAAGGGGAACGCCTCCTTTTATACGCGGGGCCTGGCATGGAACCCGGAGTTCCAGACCGACGAATACAAGCTGATGGTGACTTCCTTTTACACGATCGGCGGGGCGCATTACCGGATCACGACCTATTCTTTTATCCCTTCCTTTTATCAGCTGTTACCAGGTGTGGTGGATTCCTTCAAATGGATCCTGCTGGTGTTGCTCGTGCTGGTGATCGTATCCGGCGGACTCATCTCCAAATACATCCTCGCGCCATTCAAACGAACGATGCGGGCAATCCAACGATTCGATCTCAAGCAGAAGGAGCCGATCCGGCTGCCGGAGACGAAGACCTCGGAGTTCCAGGAGCTGAACACGTTCCTCTTGCAGCTCACCGAATCCGCCCGAAAGGATTATCAGTCGTTAAAGGAATTCACCGAGAACGCCAGTCATGAGCTGCAAACGCCAACGGCTATTATCCGCGGCAAGCTCGACCTGCTGATGGAATCCGATATTCGGGACGAGCAGGCGATCCTGATCGCGGAGATGCAGAATGCGCTGGAGCGGCTCTCGCGTATCCACAGCTCGCTGACGCTGTTAACGAAGCTGGAGAATAAAGAATACAAATCGGGCGAGCCCGTGTGTATCAGTAACCTGGCCCGCGAGACGCTGGCGGCCTTTGATGAGCTGATCCAGATGAAAGAGATCGGGTTGCAGGTCCACATCGAGAAGGGGGTCTATATACCCCTGCATTTGTCGCTGGCCGATCTGCTGCTGGCCAATCTTATCAGCAACGCCATCAGGCACAACGAGCCGCAGGGGGCGGCAAAGGGGCTTATCCGGGTAGAGCTCACTCATGAAGGGTTGGTGATCGTCAATACCGGCCGGGAGCCGGGCATTCCCACGCAGGAGCTGTTCGAGCGCTTCCGGAAGGGCAATTCGGGCAGTGATTCCATCGGGATCGGGCTGGCCATTGTCCGCCAGATCTGCGAATTAAGCCATTTCGATATAGAATACCAATATAGTTCCGGGCTGCATATGCTGGCCGTATCCTTCCTGCCCAAGGTTCCGGCTTCAAAATTACTTCAAAATCTTTCGCTCCCTTTGGCGTAATATGGCAAAACAGCTATTTATCGGCCTTTTCGGGGGTATCCTACTCTCCGTATCGGCCGGACAGGCGGGCGCTCAGGTGTTGACGATACGGCAGGCAGTACAAAATGCGATGAACAATTACGGGACCATCCGTGCCAAGGCCAACTATGTCAAGGCTTCGCAGGCCAATGTAAAGGAAGCAAAACGGGAGTATCTCCCCGAAGTCAATTTCGCCCTTTCACAGGATTACGGTACGGTGGCCTCCAACTATGGCCCCTATGCCGCTTACAAGGTCGGTGGCGTTTCCTCTTCGGGTCCGATACTGGGGACACAGAACTGGAATGCGGCGTTTGGCGCGCTTTATCTGACCAATATCAACTGGGATTTCTTTCAGTTTGGCAAATACAAGGAAAAGACGATGGTGGCACAGCGGGTGCTGGACCAGGACCTGAGTGATCTCGATCAGGAACGTTTCGAGCAAAGCATCCGGGTGTCGGCGGCTTATCTCAACCTGATCGCCGCGCAGAAGCTCATCGTCTCGCAGCAAAAGAACCTGGACCGCGCGGTCGCTTTTCAGACGGTGGCCACGGCGCGGGCCAAGAGCGGATTGAATCCGGGTGTCGACTCTTCGCTGGCGAATGCGGAGGTCTCGAGTGCGCGCATCGCACTGACCAATGCCATCGAGAACGAACAGGAACAGGCCAACAACCTGGCGCAGCTCATGCAGGTCACGGCGCCGGACTCCAATAATTTTGCGCTCGATACGGGATTCGTGTCGAGGGTGCCGCTGTCGCTCGATAGTGCATCGGCGCAGCCGCTCAAGAACCATCCATTGCTGCGTTATTTCCAGAATAGGATCGACGTCAGCAACGAGCAGGCGAAGTTTCTACGCACGCAGCAGTATCCGGTGTTTTCACTTTTTGGTGTTGGTCAGGACCGGGGAACCGGGTTCTATCCCAGCTATGGCGCCGGCAACGCCGATGGCTATACGCGGAATTATTTCAAGGGCGTGAGCTTCAATACGGCCAACTATGTGGTAGGTGTCGGGGTCTTCTGGAATTTTACGAGTCCGTTCCGGATACACGAGCAGGTTGCAGCGCAGAAGTGGACCTCGGCAGGATTGCAGGAAGAATATGGATTGGTGAGCCAGGAACTAAAGGCGCAAACGGTGTTGGCGCAAAGCCGCATCCGGAATGCTCTTGCGAATCATAAAGAAGCGCCGATCCAGGTCAAGGCCGCGTCCGATGCCTATCTCCAAAAAGAGACGCTGTATAAGAACGGGCTGGCGACGATCGTCGACGTGACCACGGCGGCTTTTATCCTCAACCAGGCGGAGACGCAGCGGGACGTGATCGATACGAACGTCTGGCAGGCGTTGCTGTACAAGGCGGCTTCGACCGGTGACTTTGGATTGTTTATTAACGAATTTTAATTGAATCGTTGCGACCATGGGATTAATCAGAACCGCACTTCGTAAACCTATTACCATCTTAGTATTGGTAGCAGGCTTGTTATTTTTCGGCATCAGCGCCGTGCGCAGCATCAAGATCGATATCTTTCCCGCCCTGGATCTGCCGGTGATCTATATCTCTCACCCTTATGGTGGTTTCACGCCCGACCAGATGGAGACGTTCTTTGGCCGGCAGTATGTGAACCTGTTGTTGTATGTAGGTGGTGTGAAGAGCATCGAGTCGAGGAATATACAGGGCTTGACGCTCCTCAAACTTACCTTTTACGAGGGGACCAATATGGCGCAGGCCGAATCGGAGGTAACGGGGTATATCCAGCGAGCGCAGGCCGCGTTTCCACAGGGATCGCAGCCGCCGTTTATTTTGCGTTTCGACGCGAGCACGCTGCCGGTCGGGCAGCTGGTGCTCAGCAGTCCGATCCGAAGTAATAATGAACTGCAGGATATGGCGAACATCTATGTGCGTGCCCAGTTCACCAGCGTGCCGGGTCTGGTGTCGCCCGCGCCTTTTGGCGGTACGCCGCGAACCATTGTGATCAAGGCGAATCCAGAGCTGATGCGGGAGCATAATATTACGCCTGATCAGCTCGTGGCGGCATTACGGGAGAACAACCAGCCGACGCCGGCTGGCAACGTGCGGATAGGGGATCTGAACTATTTTACGCCGAGTAATACTATTGTTAAGGAAGTCAAGGACCTGGGGGACATTCCACTTTTTCCCGGTACGGTACAAAACCTTTATGTTCACGATGTGGCGACGGTGGAAGATGGGAGTGATATCGTAGCCGGGTATGCATTGGTGAATGGGAAACGTTCGGTGTATCTGCCGATCACCAAGGCGGCGGCGGCTTCGACCTGGGAGGTGGTACAGAATCTTAAAAAGGCGCTCCCGCGTTTCCAGGCGCAGCTGCCTGAGGATGTAAAGCTCTCGTATGAGTTCGACCAGTCGCAATATGTGATCAACGCGGTGAGGAACCTGCTTTCGGAAGGCGCTATCGGCGCCGTGCTCACCGGGTTGATGGTGTTGCTGTTCCTGGGTGACCTGCGGGGGGCTACTATCGTGATCATTACCATCCCCATTTGTGTGATCTCGGGGGTGCTCTTCCTGAATCTCTTCCATCAGACGATCAATATCATGACGCTTAGCGGCTTGTCGTTGGCGGTTGGTATCCTGGTGGACGAGTCGACGGTGACCATCGAGAATATACACCAGCATCTGTCCATGGGAAAGCCAAAGTCGCTGGCCATTTGGGATGCCTGCCGGGAGATCGCCTTCTCCAAGCTGTTGATCTTGTTCTGTATCCTGGCGGTGTTTGCACCGGCCTTTACGATGACCGGCATTCCCGGCGGCCTTTTCCTGCCGTTGTCGCTGGCGATCGCTTTTTCGATGATCACCTCGTATCTGATGGCGCAGACCTTCGTACCGGTGATGGCGAACTGGCTCATGAAGGGGCATCATAAGAAAGGGGAGAAGACGAGCTTTGCTTCCGACGAGGAAGAATTCAAGGCGTCGGGGCTTACGGCCGAGAGCATGGCGCATATGGCCGAGGAAAAGGAGAAGCTTCTCGAGCATGGCACGGGTGAAGACGGCAAGGAGACGCGTTTCGACAAATTCCGGAAACGGTTCCTGCGCTTCACCGACCGGCTGATGCCCTTTCGAATACCCATTACCATCGCTTATATCTTTATCGGCCTGATCGGCGCCTGGCTGATGTTGAATCATATCGGCCGGGACGTGTTGCCGAAATCGAATGCCGGTCAGTTCCAGGTCCGGCTGCGTGCCCCCGACGGCACGCGGATGGAGCGGTCGGAAGACTATATGCTCCGGACATTGAAGATACTCGATACGTTGGTGGGACATGATAATGTCGCGGTGACCTCCGCCATCGTGGGTATGCACAACCAGCAGTATTCGACGGACCCCATCTATTTGTTCATGGCGGGTCCCCAGGAAAGCGTGCTGCAAGCCAGTCTGAAAGAAGACTTCAAGGTGAATATGGATGATCTCAAAGAGCGGTTTCGTCATGCGGTAGCGCGGGATATGCCCTGGATGAAAGTTTCTTTCGAGCCCATAGAGCTCACCGACAAGATCCTGAGCCAGGGTGCGCCTACGCCCATCGAGATCAAGCTGAGCGGTAAGAATAAAAAGATAAATGAAGAATATGCGGACAAGGTGATAGAGAAGCTCAAGCAGATCCCGTATCTGCGGGATGTACAGCTGGATGAAGCGATCCATTACCCGGCCATCGATATCGATATCGACAGGGTGCGGGCCGCGCAGCTGGGAACCAATCCAACCGCGATAAGCCGGAGCCTGGTTGCGGCAACCTCTTCTTCGCGCTTTACCGAAAAGAATCAGTGGATCGATCCCAAGAGCAATCTTTCCTATACCGTGCAGGTACAGGTCCCGGAGAACGAGATGTCGAGCATGCATGATATTGGCGAGATCCCGATCTCGCCTAATTCAGCGCGTCCGTTGGTGAGTGATGTCGCGAACATTAGACGGGACACGGTGTACGGAGAAGACGACGATCTCGGCGCCACGCCCGTGTTGCAGGTTACGGCGAGTCTTAACAAAATGGATCTCGGGCACGCTACAACGGATGTGCAGAACGCTTTAGCCTCGCTCGGTAAGCTGCCGCGTGGTCTGACGATAGAGACTGCGGGTTTGACGCAGGTCTTGACAGATACCCTGTCCAGTTTGCAAACCGGGCTGATCGTCGCCGTCATCGTGATTTTTTTGATGCTGGCCGCCAATTTCCAAAGCTTCAAGGTATCGCTTGTAACTTTGTGTACCGTTCCGGCGGTGTTGCTGGGTTCGCTGGGGCTGCTGATGCTCACCGGGTCGACGTTGAATCTGCAATCGTATATGGGGATGATCATGTCCGTGGGGGTATCCATCTCCAACTCGGTGCTGCTGGTGACGAATGCCGAGGAGCTGCGGCTGCTGCATGGAGATTCGGTTAAGGCGGCGCGGGAGGCGGCCGGTACGCGTTTGAGACCTATCCTGATGACCAGCGTGGCGATGGTGGTAGGGATGATCCCGATGGCTTCCGGTCTTGGCGAAGCCGGTGATCAGGCGGCGCCGTTGGGCCGTGCGGTGATCGGCGGGCTGATCGCCAGTACGTTTGCGGCATTGTTTGCATTACCGATGATCTTTGCGGGTGTGCAGAAGAAGACGACAACGGATTCCGTATCGCTGGATCCTTCCGACAAGCAAAGCAAACACTTTATATCTTCTTTGTATGAAAAGCATAATGATGAACACAATGAAAAATAAACGTCCGTCCATTGTCCTGATCGCTTCGGCCTTGCTCGTGATGGGCATTTTGAGCGGCTGTTCGTCTTCGGACGGCGAGGGCAAGAACGGTGGCGCCGACAGCGGCAGCAAGACGGTTACCGGTGCTGGCGGGAAGACCGACAGCGCTGCGGTTACTCCCACCGTGGTATTGGAAAAGGGCCGGCTTTCCACGACGCTGCATGTTCCGGGCGAGCTGATCGCGTTCCAGCAGGTGGATCTCTATGCCAAGGTGAACAGTTTTGTAAAGCGATTATATGTGGACGTTGGCTCCGAAGTCAGGGAGGGTGACCTTTTGGCTACCATGGAGGCTCCCGAGCTGCAGAGCCAGCTGGCTACGGCGCTGGCGCGGGTGAAGAGCCAGGACGCGATCTATATTGCCAGCAAGTCCAATTACGACCGGATCATCGAGACCAGCAAGACGCCGGGAACGATCAGCCAGAACGACATCGACCAGGCCGATGCGAGACAGAAATCGGATTTTGCCCAGCTCGAAGCTAATAAGGCGGCTTATAACGAGGTCTCCGAGACTTTGAAATACCTGGAGGTGCGGGCACCTTTCGGCGGGGTCATCAGCAGCAGGAATGTCAACCCGGGAGCCTATGTAGGTCCTTCCGGAAAAGGTTCCGAGATGCCGATGTTCACCTTGCAGGAACAAAAGCATATGCGGCTGGTGGTATCGGTACCCGAGGACTATACCGGTTATTTGAACGACAATGATAAAGTACAGTTCAGTGTGAGGGCCTTACCCGAGCGGAAATTCACGGCCCAGGTGCATCGGCTGGCAGGTGCGTTGGACAGCCGGCTCCGTGCGGAAAGGACGGAAATGGATGTATACAGCAATGACAAGACGTTGTTGCCCGGCATGGTGGCCGAGGTAGATCTGCCATTGCCGGCGAGGGACAGCACGTTCATCGTACCGACGTCGGCCGTCGTCAATGGCACCGAAGAGGTTTTTGTGGTCCGGGTGGGTCCGGATCAGAAAGCAGAGTGGGTGAGGGTCCGCCAGGGCCGGTCGCAGGGTGGCAAGATCGAGGTCTATAGCGATAGTCTCAAAGTGGGCGACGTGCTGGTGAGATCCGCCAGCGAAGAGATCCGCGACGGAAATACGCTGCATGTAGCGGGGCACTAACGTGCTTCGATGGATCGCGGGTGAGTGGACGAGCGGGCATCGCTGTTGTCGGACTCGGGAGAAGGCGGCGCCCAATAGTTGCCGGAGAGGATGATGAGATCGATCATCTTGATGCTGTTATCGTAATAATCGAAATCCTTTAATTTAAAATTGGTGATATAGCTCCATAGCTTGTTGAGCCATTGCTGGTTGTCGGGGCTGGCCATGGCGGCCACGGCAAAGGGGCAAATGAAACAAAGCGCTTCGAAGGTGCGATGGGGCAGATCGATGCCGGAGAGGTTGTAGCCGGCGGAGATATTGTCGGGGTTGCCTTTGGTGGTCTCTTTGATCCACGGGTTGAGATGCGACAGGAATTCAGCCGCACGGGCATCACCGGATACGAGATAATCGGCGGCGATGCGCCAGGGGACGCGGCAGGCGTTGAAATTGTAGACGCCGTCGTATTTCGATTCCAGGTAATTGGGCTGGGCCGGCGTGGCGGCGAGGGTGGAATCGACGCGGATGTGTTTAATGAAGTCGGGTACGAGGCCTGCATGCGGGCTAAAGGCGTCCTGCAAATATTCAAAGACGCGATAGTTGTTCGTCAGCACGCTGTCCCAGGCGGAGTCGCCGGTGGCCTGTCGGAAGGCACGGATATGATCCGGCATAAAATCCGAAGAGCGCATGTCGTAGAAATCATGGCTTCGGGGGCTCTCTCCATTCGCTTCCATAACGATATACGTAAACGGATTGATCTCTTCGCGTTTGATGGCGGCGATCATGTCGAGCGCTTTTTGGCGATAGGGGATATTGCCGTGGCGGCCCCATTGGGCATCGGCGAGCAATAGGGAATAGGCAATGTCCATGTCCCCGTCCGTAGCGGTCCCGCCGTCGACGCTGCGGCAGTAGCGGGTCTGCATCCAGGCCATGAGGTCGGGGCTGGTTGTGCTCGGATGGGAACGATAATAGCGGTATAGGCCATCATAGGTCTCCTGTGCGGTAGAATCGAAACCGGCCATGAGCGCAACGATCATCATACCATAGCCTTGCCCTTCGGAGACACAGATATTGTCCCCTCCCGTGCCTTCGAACCATACGTATTTCTCGCCGGGAGTGCAGCCGTCGAGGATGTAGTGTTTTTTCCATTGCAGATAGAACGAGCGGACGCTGTCGTCCATGGCCTCGCGGCTGAGGTCATTGGGCAGGATAGCCGTGCCCTGATACGTGTCGTGTTGCGGGAATGGCCGTGACGGAATGGCGGATGTCGGTCCTGTGGAATCGGACTCCATTGCCCGAGCAATAGAAAATTGCGCCAGCAGCACCGGGAACAACAAGACATATTTTACGCGCATAGGGCAAGGAGAGCAATTTTCACGCCATTAATACTGATTGGCCGGGGTCGCCGGGGGCTTTGTCTTTATGGTGTCGCCGTATTCTTCGGCGCTTCCATTGCCCTGGTCGATCCCTTCGGCGCCGGGGGGCGGAGGGTTCTCGTATTGGTGGTTGTAATCGTATTGCAGGCTGGCGTTGAGGCTGTCCGGTTTGATGAAGCGGGCGTTCTTATCCAGGCCAAGGGATTTATCGGCGAGGGCCAGGCGGAAGAAATTCTCCCAGATGGGACGCGCGATATGACCACCGTCCGAGGACCGCCCTTCGAGCTGGATGAAGCGGTCGTCGCAGCCCACCCAGCAGCCGGCGAGCAACTGCGGGGTATAGCCCATGAACCAGGTGTCGGCGTTGTCGTTCGTGGTACCGGTCTTGCCACCCATTTCGGCCAGGCCTAACCGCTCGCGCAGGCCTTTGGCCGTACCAAAGTCGACTGTGCCCTGCATCATGCGGGTCATGGTGTAGGCGGTGTTCGGGCTGATGACCTCTTTGGACTTGGAGCTGAAATCGGCCAGGAGGTTGCCGTGTTTGTCTTCGATGCGGGAGATATAATAAGGGGCGGTATTGACGCCGCCGGAAGGGAACATCGTATAAGCGCCGAGCATTTCGTAGAGCGACAATTCGCAGGCACCGAGGGCCATCGAGGGATAGGGTTGAACGGCCGTAGGGATATCGATCTGTTTGAGGAACTCCGCGAAACGCTGCGGGCCCTGCGGGCCCATGGATTTCATGAGATAGGCGGCCACTTCGTTGATCGACCAGGCCAGACCATAGGCCATCGGGTAGGGGCCGGGTGGCCAGTGGGAGCCTGCCCGCGCCGGTACATAGGCGTTATATTCCGGGAAGAACTGCTGGACGGCGGGGCATTCCGTGGTCGGGGTGAAATTGAAATCTTCGATAGCCAGGCTGTATAGGAAGGGCTTGATGGAGCTGCCTACCTGTCGTTTGGTATTGATATTGACATGGTCGAATTTAAAGGTCCGGAAATCGATGCCGCCTACCCAGGCTTTTACCGCGCCGCTAAAGGGGTCCATGACCATGAAGCCGGTTTGGAGCATCTGCCGGTTGTAGCGGATCGAATCCATGGGCGTCATCACGGTGTCTTTTTGCCGGGCGGCATTCCAGGCAAAGACTTTCATTTTCACGGGGATGTTGAAGCTGTTGCGGATCTCGGTCTCGGAGAGGCCCGCATCCTCCTCGTTTTGCCAGCGTTCGCTGTTGCGCATGGCGGCTTCGAGGATATTGTTGTGGTCCGCCCATACGGCGCCGCTGCGGATGCTTTTCTGTGCATCGAGCATCTTTTGCAAGGCGGGCATTTGCATGTCGACGGCCTGGTCGGCATAGGCCTGCATGCGGGGATCGATGGTCGTATAGATCTTGAGGCCGTCCTG
>Ga0134126_10002206_pt1 | contig 24643 bp, 28 predicted proteins | sample KB31752_FD_96881 | JGI IMG/M metagenome (GOLD analysis project Ga0134126, IMG submission 96881) | Terrestrial soil microbial communities with excess Nitrogen fertilizer from Kellogg Biological Station, Michigan, USA - KB3-175-2 | ecosystem: Environmental > Terrestrial > Soil > Unclassified ... | reverse complement strand
GCAGATCGAGAAGCGCATCCGCGGCCGCGTCAAGGCGCAGATGGAGAAGAGCCAGCGCGAGTACTACCTGAATGAGCAGATGAAGGCCATTCAGAAAGAGCTCGGCGAGATGGACGAGGGCGGTAACGAGATTACCGAGCTCGAACAGAAGATCGCCAAGGCCGGCATGCCCAAGGAGGCACGCGAGAAGGCCACCGGCGAGCTCAACAAGCTGAAGATGATGTCGCCCATGTCGGCCGAGGCCACCGTGGTGCGCAACTACATCGACTGGCTGGTCAAAGTACCCTGGAAGAAGCGCACCAAGATCATCAAAGACATCGCCCGCGCCGAGAAGGTGTTGGACGAGGATCACTTTGGGCTGGAGAAGGTGAAGGAGCGCATCGTCGAGTACCTCGCTGTCCAACAGCGGGTCGACAAGCTGCGCGGCCCTATCCTGTGCCTCGTAGGACCGCCGGGCGTCGGCAAGACGTCTCTCGGTCAGAGCATCGCCCGTTCGACGAACCGCAAGTTCGTGCGCATGTCACTCGGCGGCGTGCGTGACGAGGCGGAGATCCGCGGCCACCGGCGTACCTACATCGGCTCCATGCCCGGCAAGATCGTGCAGAACATGGCGAAGGCGGGCGTGCACAACCCGTTGTTCCTGCTGGATGAAGTCGACAAGATGTCGATGGACTTCCGCGGCGATCCGTCCTCGGCGTTGCTCGAGGTGTTGGATCCTGAGCAGAACACGACCTTCAACGACCACTATCTCGAGGTCGATCTCGATCTCTCGGAAGTGATGTTCGTCTGCACGGCAAACAGTCTCAACATTCCGGCGCCGCTGTTGGATCGTATGGAAGTGATCCGCCTGCCCGGCTACACGGAAGACGAGAAGATGAACATCGCGCGGCGCTATCTCGTGCCGAAGCAGATGAAGAACAACGGCCTGAAGGAAGACGAGCTCAAGGTTTCGGACGCGGCGCTGATGGATATCGTGCGTTACTACACTCGCGAGGCGGGTGTGCGTAACCTCGAGCGCGAAGTTGCCAAGATCGGCCGCAAGGCGGTGAAGCAGCTGCTGCTCGATAAGAAGGATCTGAAGCAGGTGACGGTGACGCCGCGCAATCTTGACAAGTACTTGGGCGTGAAGCGCTTCCGTTACGGTAAGGCGGAGGATCAGAACCGCGTGGGCCAGGTGACCGGGCTTGCGTGGACCGAAGTGGGCGGCGAGCTGCTCACGATCGAGGCCGCCGTGGTTCCGGGCAAGGGCAAGCTGCAACACACCGGCCAGCTGGGCGAGGTGATGCAGGAGTCCATCCAGGCCGCCATGACCGTGGTGCGCAGCCGTGCCCAGGTGTTAGGACTGGAGACGGAGTTCTACCAGAAGCACGACGTCCACCTGCACATCCCCGAGGGTGCTACGCCGAAGGACGGCCCCAGTGCCGGCATCGGAATGTGCACGGCTCTGGTCTCGGCCCTGACCCGTATTCCGGTCCGGTCCGATGTGGCGATGACGGGCGAGATCACCCTGCGCGGTGAAGTGCTCCCCATCGGGGGCCTGAAGGAGAAGCTCCTCGCAGCCCACCGTGGTGGCATCAAGACCGTGCTGATCCCCGACGAGAACCAAAAGGATCTCGTCGAGATCCCGGACAACATCAAGGGCAATCTCGAGATCAAGCCGGTCAAGTGGATCGATGAGGTCCTCGCGGTGGCTCTGACTCAGCAGCCCGCCATTCCGGCCGACGCGCCGGCTGCAGCGGCCGCCGCTGCCGCAGTCGCCGCCGGTGCCGAAGCCACCGCTGCCGGTGATGGTGACGGGAAGCGCCGACGCCGCCCGAAGGTTGTTCCGGCTCACTGAGGCCATGGCCTCTGGCGTGGTCTAGGGGGATTCTCTAGACTACGTCACCCTTTCCGGCGGGGGCCTTGAGCCCCCGCGTCGTTTCTCTTCGGATGGGTGGTTAGCTCAGCTGGTAGAGCGTCGCCCTTACAAGGCGAATGTCGGGGGTTCGATCCCCTCACCACCCACCAACCTCCAGCAACATGTGACCTCTCCCAAGCGACCCCGGGTGCAGGACCGGTGGCGGCGCGGGAGCATTGCGGGACTGCCTGACGAGCGCGTACGTTGTATCCGCGCCGGATGACATTTGACCGTAAGTTTGATTCGGGTGAAAAAATCACGGATCAACTTGATTTGAGCAAAGCGCGACGTGTCGGGATCGACGCGAAGCGAGTGAATGTGGATTTCCCCGCTGGATGGTCGACTCCCTCGACCGAGAGGCGCGCCGCCTCGGTGTGACACGGCAGTCGCTCATCAAACTGTGGCTTGCGGAGAAGTTGGGCCGGCCTGTCGCTGCCGAAGTGCGCTAGCGGGTCGACCGAAATGGACACTGCAGGCTGGACACGCTCCCAATGGCGTATAGAGCCCAGCACGGGCCGGGGTCAGGCGGAGGATCGTCTCGACCGACAAGCGCTGGCGCCTTGCCATCCGCGAGCGATCATGGCTTAGACTCGCCGCATGGGACTCTTGACCTTCAGTATCAATGTCACCTTGGATGGCTGCGTCGACCACCAGGAGGGAATCGCCGACGACGAGACTCACGCCTTCTTCACCCGCCTCATGGACGAAAGCGGGGCGATGCTGTGGGGCCGCGTCACCTACGAAATGATGGAGAGCTACTGGCCGGCGGTCGCCCGCGGCGAGGAGGAGGCGGCGCCGGCGATGCGTGAGTGGGCGGTAAAGCTGGAGGCCAAGCCGAAGTACGTGGTGTCGTCGACGCGGAAGGACTTCCCGTGGACCAACAGCCACCACGTTGCCGGCGACCTGTGCACGGCCGTGCAGGAGCTCAAGGACGCGACCTCGGCCGGCGTGCTCCTCGGTAGCGGCAAGCTCGCGGCCGAGCTGGATCGGCTGGATCTGATCGACGAGTACAAGTTCCTCGTCCACCCCAGGATCGCCGGCCATGGCCCGATCCTGTACCAGAGCGGGCTGCCCAGCACGCGACGACTCGAATTGATCTCGGCGAAGCCACTCCGCAGCGGCGCCGTCGCTATGCACTACCGGCGCGCGCGCTGGTAACCTGATGCAACGCGTTCAAGGCGAATGTCGTGGGTTCGATCCCCCCCAACCTCTCCCGTTTTTCATCTCAAATCCACGCGAGGTGTTTGCGGGACTTCTGCGGGAGGGGCTGCTTGCCCGGCCCGCAAAGAGGAGGCGGGGACCGCGCTCGAGGGGCAGTACATTGACGACGGTCTCGACTCAACCGTTGTCCGCGAACCCGGGATACAGCGACATCCCGCCGTCTATGAATATCGTCGAACCGGTTACATAGTCAGCGGCATCGGACGCGAGCCAAACAGCGGCGGCCGCAACGTCCTCAGGCTCTCCAATCCGGTTGTACGGGATGAGCCTCATCAGCTTCTCCAGCGATTCTGGGTTGGTCCAGACGCTTTCGTTAATCGGTGTCCTGATCGCTCCGGGTGCCAGCGCGTTGACCCTGATGCGCTGAGGAGCCAGCTCTTGCGCGACTGAGCGCATCAACATCTCGACGCCGCCTTTTGCGGCCGCATAGTTTGCGTGCCCAGCCCACGGAATCAGTTGATGGACTGAGCTAATACAGACAATTTTACCTGCTGCGCGCGATCTGTGCGGCACAACTCCCCGATTGACGAACTCGCGGGCTGCCGCCTGCATGCATAGGAACAGGCCCGTCAGGTCTACCTTCAGGGCGCCCTCCCACTGGTCCGGAGTCATCTTCAAGAAAGGAGCATCTTTCTGCAGTCCCGCGTTCCCCACCAGAACGTCGACAGTTCCCAGCTCCGCAATGACTCGCTCGAACATCGATGTGACGTCGTTGACATCGGAGACATCTCCATAGACTGCGAGCGCTCTGCCACCTTCCGCCTGGATGGCTGCGACGATTTCATGAGCGGCATCGGCATCATTGTGATAGTTGACCGCGACCTCAGCACCCGCTGCGTGCATCGCGTAGCTGATCGCCTTGCCGATCCCTGTGGCGCCGCCCGTAATGAGTGCGATTTGTCCTGTTAAAGGCCTGGCAGATGATGGGGTCATGAGGTCATCCTCCAATGCTTGCGACGGAGCCGCCGTCCACGCGCAAGTTGGTACCTAGAATGAAACTGCTGGCTTCTGACGCGAGGAATACCACCGCGGCGGCAACTTCGTGCACCGCGCCGGGCCTGTGTAGCTCGATGTGGGGCCGCTCATGTTTCAGGAAGTCTTGGACGGAGGCCGCAAAATCCAGTCCTTTCTTCTGCGCGCGCTCCTCGATCATACGATGCACCAGGGGAGTCATTATGAAGGCGGGCGAGACGGTGTTGATCAATACGCCGTCCTTGGCGAACGCCTTCGAAATACTTTTCGAGAAAGCAATCAAGGCTGCCTTGGCCGCGTTGTAGTTCGGGATGTCGGCATCGGGCTGTATGCCTGACTCGGAGGAGATGCTGATGATGCGACCCCACCCCAGAGTGCGCATTCCGGGTAAAAATGCGCGCGTGGCGCGAACTGCGGTCATCAGATTCAACTCTATGTCTTTGTGCCAGTCGTCATCGTCCAGCTCCAGGAATGATCCGAACTTGGTAACGCCTCCCGCTGCGTTGACCAGCACCTGCGCGGGCCCCCATTTCTCCTTGATCTTCCCTACCAACCGCAAAACCTCCTTGGGGATGAGAAGATCGGCCTCGAAGCCGATCGCCGAGCCCGCACCCGCCGCGGCAATTTCATGGGCAGCTTCATCAGCTTGTGCCTGCTTGCGCGCGATGACAGCAACGCGTGCGCCTTCGCGCACAAACGCTTCTGCGATAGCCTTGCCGATGCCGCTGGTTGCACCCGTGACTGCGACGACCTTATCCCTTAATCCCATATCCATCTTTGCACTCCAGATTGACCGACTAAAATTTGGCGATCAGAGTAAGTCCCGCAACCATCAGCAGACATCCGGTGATGCGCAAGAACGACGCAGAGTGCTGTTCGAAGCCGAGCCACCCATAGTGGTCCACGAGCACCGCGAAGACCAACTGGCCCGTCACGACGAGCCCGACCAAGGCAGCGGCTCCAAGCTTTGGGGCAAGCAGAATGTTGCCGGTTAGATAAATTGTGCCGAGTAGCCCGCCAGCAAGCCACGTCCACCACGGTGCTTGCTGGAGCATTGCGCGGTCGGGCCACGGTTTATGGACAATGAGGAGCAGTCCGCAGGTCAGTACGAACCCGACGGCCATGTTGATGACAGCCGGGATGTAAGGGTTCGCCAGGCTCTTGCCGAGCATGGTGTTGCTGCCGACCTGCGTTGTCAGGAGCACTCCCAGGCCCAGTGCGACAGCAGCCAATACAATGTTCATAGCAGGAGAACTCCGTGATGGTCTGGATCGAGTAACTGGACCGGTGGGGCCGCGCCTTCGTTTCGCCGGACGATCGTGCGGCTCCACCACAAATCATTCCGAGTCGTATTTTCGGGCGCCGGGCGACCATCGGTCGGTTGTAGATATTCCAGTAGCTCCAGGCCCATCTGTCCTCGTCCGGGAAGTGAAATCACGTGGACACTGGCGCGCTCCAGGTTGGCCAGCCGCTCCTGCTCAGGTCCCCTGTTGAGGCTGGCGGCGGCAGGTTCGAATCCGAGCTCACGCCGGTAAAATTCCACGCTTCGCGGTGCGCTGCTGACTACGATTGCCGTGTGATCGATCCCCTGGAACAGCTCTTTGCCCTCCTGCTGCCAGACGGGCTTGCCCCTCCCCGGGGGGAAATGGATGAGCTCCAGGGGATGCCCCTCCGGATCGCGGAAGTAGAGAGCCTCGATTCCGGCCGAGTCGGGATTCCAGTCGGGTAGCCTCTGGGGTGCATCCGAGATCGTTGTGCCACGATGTTTGCGCAGTTGTGCGTAGGCCGCGGTCAGGTCGCGCACCACCAAGGCGAGGTGTCGGAACCAACGATCGTGGCTGCGGCTATCATCGGGAATCGCACGGCCGCCGGGGGCCGCTCTTGTGAGCAGTACACTGGCGTCACCGAGCCGCAGGTAGGTTGTTTCGCGCGTCGCCTGCTCACACCGGAAGCCGAGCACCTCAACGTAAAACTCAGCAAGCCGGGCTGGATCTCGCGAAGCGAGCTCGACGCCGAGGCAGGCAGGCTCCCGAGGCAGAGCGGTCACGACCACGCCTGCGGCCGTCGGGGGGTCAGCTTGCGATCCAGGCAGAACGCTGCGCTGATCATGGCAAGATGAGTGAGCGCTTGTGGAAAATTCCCCAATTGCTCGTTATTCGAGCCACGCTCTTCTGAATACAAACCGAGATGGTTTGCGTTTGTCAGCAGCTGTTCGAACAGCAGCCGTGCCTCCTCCAGCCGATCGGCGCGACATAGAGCTTCGACGTACCAGAATGAGCAAGTCGTGAAGGCTCCTTCCCAAGGATCGAGTCCATCATCCGAATGTGTCCGATTTCGGTAACGGAATACCTCCGGGTCTTCGAAGAGCTCGGTTTTGAGGGCTTCGAGAGTTGACAGCCAGCGCGGGTCCTTCGGCGCCACGAATCGCATCAACGGCATCATCAATACCGAAGCGTCGATCGAGCTGCCTTTACGCGTTTGCACGAACGCTTGCAGCCCTTCATTCCAAAAGTGTTCAATAATGTCTGCGTGAACCTCGTTGCGGATTTTGGCCCATCGCTCCAGAGGCGCAGGGAGCGATCGTTTCACCGCCAATCGGTAGGCGCGGTCGATGGCGACCCAACACATCAGTCGTGAGTGCAGGTGATGCTGCATGCCTGAGCGCGTCTCCCAAATGCCGGCATCAGCCTTGGACCAATGTACGCAAACGTACTCGACCACGCGAACGAGCCCCGCCCAAGAATCGACCGAAGTGGGTGCGCCCCACTTGTTGGCGAGATACACTGCGTCCAACAGCGGTCCGTAGATATCCAACTGGAGCTGCTCGCCGGCGGCATTGCCGACCAGGACGGGGCGCGAACCCTCATAGCCGCAAAAGTGATCGAGCTCGATCTCATCGAGCTGCTCTCTGCGTCCATCTACGCTGTACATGAGTCGCAACGACCCGTCGGATCCGCACTCCGTGCAGCGAGCCTCGATCCACTGGAGAAACCGGTTGGCCTCCTCGATGTAACCCAAGCGCATGAAGGCATACATTGCAAGCGCCGAGTCACGGATCCAGCAGTACCGGTAATCCCAGTTGCGGGAGCCTGCAGTGACTTCCGGGAGTCCAAAGGTTGCTGCCGCCACCAGCGACCCGAACTCTTTTGACATGAGGAGCTTCAAGGTCAGCGCCGAGCGCATCACGGCTTCGCGCCAGCGACCTTTATAAATCGATTGGGCACTCCAGTGACGCCAGTATTCGATTGTCCGACTAAGACCCAGATCAGCTGCATCGATTGCCTGCGGCGGAGGCGCCGTGTCTAGCGCCTCGAGACAGATGTTGACCTCATCGCCTCGACAAACTACGAACTCAGCGATCGCGTCACCGCCGTCGAGGCGTTGGGGACGCGGGATATTGAGTCGCAGGGCGGCACTGCCATCTGTGGGGCGGAAAATGACTGAATCGCCGTCGATCGCGGCAGCATGCTCAACACGCGCATAGTCGAATCTTGGTGCGCAACGCAGAACCATTGGCACCTTGCCACGAATTGAACGTACCGAGCGGACCATACAGAAATGCCGCTCATGCTGCGACGGTGTGATCGGCATGAAATCACGAATTTCGACCACGCCATCATCGGTAAAGAACCGGGTTAGTAAAACGTTGGTCTCGGGCAGGTAGATCTGCTTCGAGGAGCGGCGCAGCGCGCGGGGTGCGAGGGTGAACTGGCCGCCCTTTTTGGCATCCAGCAAAGCGGCAAATACCGTAGGCGAGTCGAATCGCGGAAAGCAGGCGAAATCAATCGTTGCTGAAGTAGACACCAGGGCAATCGTCTCCAGATTGCCGATGACCCCATGGTCCTCGATCCGGGCAGAGGTAGCGCAGTCGATCATCGAGAAAGGGCCGCTTGTCTGGCTTGCGATGAGCTCAGAGCCCCCGCGTCGAATGGACGCAGCCGTTCGGCGATCCTGTCGGCCACTCGCAACGCGTTGGCAATGATGGTGAGTGTAGGATTGACCGCGCCGATCGATGGAAAGAAACTGGCATCCACCAGATACAAGTTATCGAGCTCATGCGCCTTGCAGTTGATATCGAGCACGGAGGTCGAGGGGTCCAGTCCGAAGCGAGCGGTACCTGCCTGATGCGCGGTTCCGCCAATTGGAATGTCCTTGCCGAAATAGAGGCTCCTGTCCAAGGCCAGGGGATGTCCGTTGGCCGCGCGGATAATGGCCTCGGTCTTGGCGCGCAACTTGTGGTGCTCCTTCAGATTTGTTTCCTTCAGATGCAGGGTGACGCGATCGCCGTTGTAGAACACACGGTTTTCAGCGAGCGGCAGGTCTTCGCTGGATAACCAGAAACTCATGGAATGCTGGGCCAGTATTTCGAAGGGCGCCTCAGGCAGCCATTTCAGCCAGCTTGGTAGCGTTTCGCCCCGAATCTGTGCGCCCTGGATTGCAGCGCACATCTGGATCAGGCCGAGCGGGTATTCACTATCGGGAGCCCCAAAATAAAAATCGCTGATACCCAATGTTTTTTGGAACACGGTGTGATTAGGTTCTCGCAGGAGTGCCAGCAGGATCGATTGGTTGTGCCGCATGTAGTTGCGTCCAACCTGGTCCGATCCATTTGCAAGGCCTCGCGGGTGTCTGGAGTTGCGGGAGCGTAGCAGGAGGAGGGCAGAAGAGAGGGCTCCGCAGGCCACTACTACAATATCGGCTCGATAGCGTTCTTCCTGGCCATTGCGAGTGACGCAAACTCGCGAAACCGAGTGACCTTTCGAGTCCGTTTCCAGACAGGAGACGTAAGCACCCGTCAGCAAAGTAAGATTGGAGTGCGCGGCGAGTCCTGGATCGACGCAGATCACCTGGGCGTCGGCCTTCCCATTTAACAAACAAGGAAAACCATCGAAAGCATCGCAACGGATACAGACGCTGGTCGGTGATGGCTTGCCATCCCGCTCATCGAGCAAAATACCCAAAGGCAAATGAAACGGGTGCAGCCCGTCTCTTTCAAGCGCGTCGCTCAGCGTTTGAATTTGTGGCTCGTGGGAGACCGGAGGATACGGAAATGCAGTGCTACAGGGTGGCTCGGCAGGGTCTTCTCCTCTGCGCCCATGGACATGGAACAACGCTTCCGCCTGACCGTAGTAGGATTCCAGATGTTCGTATTGGATGGGCCACGCGGGAGACACTCCGTCCCGGTGCTGAATGTCGCCAAAGTCGCGCTCTCGCATGCGCAGAAGCGCCGCGCCGTATACCTTCGAGTTGCCACCGACGCAGTAGTGAAGACCAGGGTGAAATTCTCTGCCGTCCTTCCCGATCCAGGTCTCTTTGGCTGTGTACGCGCCGTCCACAAACACGTTGTTTGGATTCCAGTTGGCCCGTGAACGAGGCAGGTAATCCCCCCGCTCAATCAGCAGAATGCGCTTGCCCGTAGTGGCCAGCCGCTGAGCGGCTGCGGCGCCCCCGGGGCCGCTGCCAATGACAATCACGTCGTAGCAGTCATCGCTCATGAATGCAGCCTAAGGGCTCGGGTCTGGTCTGCAACTTGGCCGTGCATGCAATCAACCTCCGGTGCAAGGTCAAGGTTAGAACTTTGGAGTCAGTTATTAGAAAAGACTCCGCGGTGTCAGGTTTTATTTCCCAGTTGGCGCGATTTCTATTTGCCGGTTGAGCGGAACAATTCAGCTGGCCAATCGTGTTATCCAGCTGCGCGAGATGCAGCCCTCTTGTGTTGTTCACCGGCGACCTGCCGCAGGCGGCTGGCAGTTATACACTGGGTTAAGTCCCAGGCGGGGAACGGAATTGGAAGTTGTGTGGTTCCGTAAGAGGAGGACTGCATGGCGGTAGCGCGCCGGGTAGTGCCAGGGAACGTGTGGGCTGGGCTCGCCAAATAAACTAACAGCGGCTGTTTGATCCGGTGATGCACGAGATTGCCGAGCGCGCCGGCAGTCCAGGTGATGTTTTCTGCGAAGGAGATCCCGCCCCATTGGCGTTTCAAGACCGTGGTAGGAGCGCGTGAATCTTCAAGAGCCATCTACAACCTGTTTAAACAATACAAAGCCGAAAGGTGACGTCGTCGGTATGGATATAGCGCGCAATTCCTGCAGATGGGATTCACGCGGCCACGGCGTTACGCAAATCATGCAAGCGGTCGTAATTATGCGCAGAAGCATCGAGCCAGGTTCGAAGCCGGTTAACGCCGTTGACTGATAACCGATCGCGTACATTCGTGCGCCCCGACCACTGCGCGTCATGCCAATTACGCCTCACTGGTCAAATGACGGGATAGCCAGCGTTACATGATGTAGTACTCGCTCTCTGGCAGGCGTGGCTCCTTATGACATGGCTGACGATCCGCTCGACGCCGCTATTTCACGTAGGACTCATTCGACTTCGCCGCGGATGAGGTGAGCTCGCCGCGGCGCCCCAGTCCAAGTGAGTCCCGCTCGCGCCGTTCTACCACTGTTTAGCTTCAGGGCGACTACGGCCAACCGAGAAACGCTTCAAAGAGTATGACGTGTTATGTCAGAGCGCTATTTAGCGGGAACCGCCGGTAGTGCAGTCCGTTGAGTTGTCTATTTGGGTGTTCCTTCGTATTCACCTGCCGCAGATGTAGAAAGGAAGTTTCATGGCTGCCCGCAAGAGTAAACGATCTGCCCAAACATCCCGTCGCAAGAGTCCGCCGGCACGCGGACAGGCTCAACCAGTCCGGAAGTCGCCATCTCGTGCAGACGAAGCGGCACAATCGAGCGCACGAGCTACTTTTGCCGGGCCGCCTTTAGACGATAGTGAGGCGGTACCGACAGATGCGTCTGGCGCCAAGCTTGCCGGAACGGAGGCCCTCGGAAGCGCATTCCCGTTCAACGCGGCGAAACCGAGCGAAATCGGTAGTTCGGGCGCCGCAGTAGGCCAGAGCGCCGAGCCGTCTCATCCCATGGTTGCTGCGAGTACGCTCACGGAAGGCAATCCTTCGCCGAAGACCGGCTCAGGAAATCCGCCCCTGTCGTTCAACCCCGCATCCGGCTCATTGAACAGAGTACGTGTTGACTCCAGTGGACAGGCGCTGACGACCAACCAGGGCATACCGGTCGGTGACAACCAGAACTCGTTGAAAGCGGGTCTGAGAGGCCCAGCTCTGCTCGAGGACTTCATCCTTCGCGAGAAGATCACCCATTTCGACCACGAGCGTATTCCTGAGCGGGTAGTTCACGCGCGCGGCTCCGGGGCGCACGGCTATTTTGAGTGCTACAAGCCACTGGCTGAGCTCACCAGGGCCTCTGTGTTCGCTGAAGCGGGAAAGCGTACACCGGTATTTGTGCGCTTCTCGACCGTGGCGGGCGAGAGGGGTTCGACCGACACGGCGCGTGATGTCCGTGGCTTTGCCGTCAAGTTCTACACCGACGAGGGTAACTGGGACTTGGTAGGTAATAACATCCCGGTCTTTTTCATCCAGGATGCCATGAAGTTTCCAGATCTGATCCACGCCGCCAAGCCCGAGCCGCATCATCAGATGCCCCAAGCGGCCACGGCGCACGATACTTTCTGGGACTTCGTCTCGTTGATGCCCGAAAGCACTCACATGCTGCTGTGGATCATGTCAGATCGCGCGATCCCCAGAAGCTATCGGATGATGCAAGGCTTCGGCGTACATACGTTCCGGTTCGTCAACGCCAAAGGCGAGTCGCGCTTCGTCAAGTTTCATTGGAATCCGCTCGCCGGCACGCACTCACTCGTCTGGGACGAGGCGGTGAAAATCTCCGGTGCGGACCCCGACTTTCATCGGCGCGATCTGTGGGAAGCCATTGAAGCCGGAGCGTATCCGCAGTGGGAGCTCGGCGCGCAGGTGTTTACCGAAAAGCAGGCGGATGCGTTCAGCTTCGACGTGTTGGATCCCACCAAACTGGTACCGGAAGAGCTGGTGCCGGTGACACCCCTCGGACGAATGGTACTCAATCGCAACCCGGACAATTTTTTCGCCGAGACAGAGCAAGTCGCCTTCTGCGCAGCCCATATCGTGCCAGGACTGGACTTCACCAATGATCCGCTCCTGGCAGGACGGCTCCACTCCTACATCGACACACAAATCACCCGCCTGGGCGGACCAAATTTCCACGAAATTCCCATTAACGCGCCGGTTGCGCAGATCCATAACAATCAGCGCGACGGATTCCACCGCCAGGGGATTCCCCGGGGCCGGGTCGCGTACGAGCCCAATTCGCTGGCCGGCGGGTGTCCCTTCCAGGCCGGACCGAAAGGCTTCACGTCTTTTGCGCAGCCGGTGGAAGAGGACAAGGTCAGAGGCAAGCCGCAAAAGTTCGCGGAGCACTATAACCAGGCAACTTTGTTCTGGAATAGTCAAACCGATGTGGAAAAGCAGCACATCATCAAAGCTTTTCGATTTGAGCTGACCCGGGTGCAGGTGAATGCGGTCCGCCGCCGCGTGGTGGCTCAGCTGCGCAACGTCGCCCCAGAGCTGGCAGAAGCGGTGGCGTCAGGGCTAGGCCTGCGGGAGCTGCCGGAGCCTCTGCCCAAAGCGCTCCAGCGAACCCCGAAGCCGGAGGTGGCTTCTTCAGAGGCACTTTCTCTGTCTGCACGCCCTGGCCTGATTGGGATCAAAACCCGACGTGTTGCAATCATGGTTGCCCCCGGCAGCGACGTAACTCAGGCTGCCAGCTTGCACCATTTGCTCCTCGAGGAGGGCGCGATTCCCAGGTTCATTGGGATACAGATAGGTGCCGTGGGCGAGGTGGCCGCTGAGTCCGTCGACGTCGAGGTCTCGCTGGAGGCAGCCCCCTCGGCCCTGTGGGACGGACTCATAGTGTTAGGTGGCGAGGAAGGCGTCGCCGCGCTTACGCAAAGTGGCCTGGCACTCGAATTCCTGAAAGACCAATATCGGCATTGCAAGCCGATTCTCCTGATCGAAGAAGCCGGCGCGCTGCTCGAGGCAACCGGACTTCCGCAGGAAAGCGAGGATCCAGGTTTGTTGAGGGACGGGGGCGCCGACATAACGGCCGCTGCGCGCTCGTTTATAAGCGCGTTGGCACGGCACCGCCATTTTGAACGTGAGACAGACCCACCGCGGATTTGACGCTAGGAGTTATAAATGATTGGCGCCCCTCTTAAAGAGCTGATGCTGCAATCACTGGTTCATGAGCGCGGCGGCGTGCTCGTCTACCAACGGGCACTGGAGTGCACGGTCAACGCAGACCTGCGTAAAGAATGGTCGAAGTACCTCGAACAAACGAAGAATCACGTCAAGGTCTTGACCCAGGCGTGCGGGTCATTGGGCTTGGACGCCGGTGAAATGACGCCAGGGTGCCGTATCGTCCAGCATATGGGTAAGTCTCTGGTGATAGCGATGGAGATGGCCCTTGCAGAGGGTGATCCGGCAGCGGCGGAGTTGATCGCTTGCGACTGCGTGCTGCTGGCCGAAACCAAAGACCACGCGGACTGGGAGTTGATCAAGCAGTGTGCCGAGAATCTGGATGAGCACACGGCCTCCGTACTGCGCGAGGCATCGGAGGCAGTGGAAGAGGAAGAGGATGAGCACCTCTATCACAGCCAGGGGTGGGGTCGTGAGCTTTGGCTGAAGTCTCTTGGACTCAAAGCCGTTCTCCCGCCGCCTGAGGAAAGACGCGATGTCAAATCGGCTTCCGAAGCCGAAGAAGCCCGACAGAGCCGCCGTGAGCGCTAACGTTCATACGTTCCTAACCCGACCCGATACGCTTCAGGACTCGACAACCGTACCGCCCTGAAAAACGAGCGCCAAAAACGACCGCGCCCGGTGATGTCGTATTCCGCTTGCGGGGCGAACAACGTCGGCCTTCGTTAAGAAAGGCCGGGAGTATTGCTATCGATCATGAGCTCCGATTAGAGACCCGCTGCTAGAGCGGCGCCGTGCAACGATGCCCCGGGGCGAAACCTTTGACGTGGTTATTCGTTACTCCAAAAGATGCTGGCGCATTCGTGCTGGCGGTTAACTGAGCTCAGAGTTTTCGGAGGATGTCATGAACGAGAATCAGGTGCGTGGGACTTCAAAACAGGTCAAGGGCGCGATTAAAGAGGGCGCGAGCAAGGTCACGGGAAATAGCCTGGGTCAGGTTGAGGGAAAGATCGAAAAGGAAGTCGGTAAGGTTCAGAAGGACGTCGGCAACGCACAAGAGAGAGATCGCAAGGAGTCCGGCCGCGACTGACTTTCTGCCCAGCAGCGAGACAACCTATGCGTATGCAATCCAATAAAACTGTAGGGCGCGTCCAGGATGGCGGCCTCGCTGCCGGCACGAGAGTCGGCGAGCTGATGACACCAGGAGCACCGGCGGACACTTCTTCGAGCCCATCGCTGTTGCCGTCTGCCGAGGAGCGACATGCGCGGATAGCCAGGGAAGCCTATTTGCGGGCCGAACAGAGGGGGTTCGAGCCTGGAAAGGAAGTGGACGACTGGCTGGCCGCAGAACGACAGGTCGACAAGCTCCCCGAGGCTACCCGGGACCCTCGCCGTCCGGAGAACTATAGTATCTGAGCGGTGAGGTTGATCGAACTATTGCAGTGGCCGGCGATGCTGGTGACGGTGGCGGCCGCGTGGTACGTGGCTTCCCGAAGCGCCGCACGCCGGCAGGCCGGCTTCTGGCTGTTTCTTTTCAGCAATACCTTGTGGGCAATCTGGGGAGTGAGTGCGCACGCCTACGCGCTCGTCGTACTGCAAGCGTGTCTGGCTGTCACAAACATCCGCGGACACATTCGAAATGCGCAAATCTCGGAGCAGTCCGGCGGTAAAAATTAAGAGGGTGGAGCAACGTCAAAGCGCACCGTTCGATGGAGCCCATGACCAGAGGCGGATGACCCTGGCGCCGCGCTCACCGGCGGCGTCCAAGGCGTAACCAAAGGTGGTAGATCAAACGGCAGGCGAGCCGGCTCCGAACAAGACAACCGGCAACTAACTTTGTGTAGGGGACGGCCGTCCGCGCTGGACCGCGTGGCCCATGGCAGTGTGGAACCACGGCTCCCTTAGGCACATTTCCTGCGTGAGCCGCGACTGGCGAGGCCATCCTGTTGGAGGTCACCATGGAGCACCGATTCGGACATCGTATCGCTGTCTTCGAGCCTGTCTTCCTCCGAGGACCTGCAGGTGAGCTCACCGAGGCTGCTTTGACGGAAATCAGTTTGAGTGGCGCCTGGATCCGCACGCCGGCCCGCTGGCCAGTGTTGTGTCACCTACACGTGCTGGTGCCTCACGAGCCCGGCACAGAAGGAGCTGCTCTCACGGTGCTGCCGGCCCAGGTCATTCGCCATGCCACGGACGGGCTCGCGATCGCATGGCTCGAGTTGGCGCCCAAGGTCGTGCGGGCAAGGCTTGGCGCACGCACGACCAGGAGTTCCAATTAAGACGCCACTTTTCGCTGGCGGCGGGAGCGAGAACTCGCCGCGGACGTGTTGCCTGCAACTGTACTGCTGATCTTCGGCACCCAGCGGTTTAGAGGAATTTACGAATGCGGGCAGTGATACGCCGTAGAAACCGGCGGCAATCCCCAGTAAGAGGCGCGGCCCCAGCCAGGCATTCCGGCGCTCGGTTCTGTGAGGTAACTCGCATGTGCTATCGCAACATGGTCCGGGTTACACGCCCCGAGCCCACGTGGCCTTGAAGCCAACGCCGATCGGTCGCGCGCTCAGTCCACTCTTAGGTATGGACAGGGTACTTCGAGAGCGTGTTTCCTCGGACGAGGCAGTGCATGCTTCTGCGCAATCGAAATTAGTTCTGCCCAGATGTCGCGATCGAATCGCTCGTCCGTTGTGGTCCAAAGCAGGACGAATCGCGCCCGCGAACTCAGGTGCCGATGTAGGCACGCAAGGTCGGAACCGTCGGTTCGCTGGGTCCGGAGCGTGGTCTCGTTGGCGTTTTGTACGAGATCCTCCAGACAGCCGTCCGAGATCGAAATCGCGACACCCTGTGAGGCGAGCTCCGATCTCAGATAGCGCCTCGCGATGCGTAGCCTGAGCACTAGGGGGCCTAGCGCGCAATCGACAAGTCTCATCACAGCTTCCGGGAGATTTGTTCGTCACCATCATCCTGCGCTCGCGACGGTAGTGCTGCGATGACCGTCGCAAGTTGGGTCATGATCGATGTGGTGATCGCGGCTGCACATCGATTGGCGGCTAATGTTGCATTGCCAACAATGTAATGCCGAGGGCTGATCGAAGGCGACCAGGGAGAAGGCACCGCCTTTGCCCGTCAGGCCGATATATCTGATCCGCGGACGAAGACGTTCGCGTTCACTGGAGTTAATCAAAGACGCTTGTGTCTGCTCGTCACTCAGCCCGCGTTGGTACGGAGTTCGAAGAGTGGGCCGTGCAGACGGAGGTGGGGTATTGCCCTGTGCCTGCAAGGCGGCGGATGGCACCGATGAATCGAGGCGTTTTCCACCGCGGGCACACAGTCAGGGCCGCCCGGAATACTGAGAACGTCGCAACTGAGCGCCGCGCCTCTGTTGGTGGTTTATCGAGGAATGCCTCTGGTTGGAGGGCCGGCAGGATTCCGGTGACGCTGCCCCAACTGTTCGCGTTGCGCCATCGAGCTGCGGGCTCGTTTAGCTGCCGAGGCAGCTCATCGCGATCGACGTGAGTTCCAGATCCCCGCGCCTCCAACTTCCTCGGCAGTTTCAGTCGGGCGTGCACGGTAGTGATGCGGGTCCGGTAGTTGCTCGGCGGAGAGCGTTCAATCAGGAGACGTCATGGCGAGCTCAAAACAGGCGAATGCGGCACGACACAATGTTCGTAAAGCGGCGGCTGCGGCGAAGCGCAAGCGCACCCTTAGCAAGTTGCCTAAGCGGACGCGTACGGCGTTGGCAAAACAGGCGGCTAAGGTCGCTAAGCGCAAGAGGCGTAAAGCCGGCTAGCGTCAGGCGAGCAGGGCGGGGCGCTGGCGCCGGCGCGTCACAGCCCAGCTCTTCAGGCTCGAAGGGGCCGCAGTGACCTGAGTCTCGACGGTGGGAGTGGGAGAGATCGACCTTTACGGTCTTGGTTGGGTGCGCAGTTTGCTTCTATTTCCGCTTACACAGATGTGGAAAACGAGTTGGGGCAAATGATGAAGCTTTATTGGGGACCTCATACGTGTGCGATCGGGATCCATGTCCTTTTGGAGGAAGCGGCGGCCGATTATGAGACCTGCCAGATCGATGTGGCGGGCGGGGCGACTCACGAACCTGAGTTTCTTGCGGTCAATCCGAAGGGCAAAGTACCCACGTTGGTTCTGGACGACGGCGCCGTGCTGACAGAGTTTGGGGCCATCGCTATATGGTTGGCTCGTAAATATCCTAAGGCCAATCTCGTTCCCGAGGATCCGGAGGGTGAAGCGCGCGCGACCGAGATGCTCGAATATGTGGAAGGAACCATTCATGGTCAAGGCTTCGGCCGGCTATTTAAGCCGCAGGCGTTCGATCCCACCGGACAGGGCAAAGCGCTAGTGGAGAGTCAGGCGCGGGAGATGATCGGTAAGGCTTTTGCGATTGTCGATCGGCAACTGGCCGGTCGGGCCTATGCCGCAGGCCAATCCTTCACTATCGCTGATGCGGCGCTTTTCTATGTGGAGCGCTGGGCGCCCCAGAAGAATATATCACTGCCTTCCGGGGTGGAGGCGCACTTCCGCGGTATGTTGAAACGTCCCAGTGTCCAGAAGGTCAGAAAGATCTGGGGCGAGGAGTGAGGACCGATGTCGCTATCATCGGGGCCGGGACAGCAGGGCTCGCAGCAGAGCGTAGTGCTCGTCGTGCGGGGGCCCGCACGCTGTTGATTGACGAGTCCTTCAACGGAACGACTTGCGCCAACGTGGGCTGCATGCCCTCGAAGCTCTTGATTGCCGCGGCGAATGCGGCAGATGCCGTACGACGGAGCGCTGCGTTCGGCATCAGGGCGGTCCGTGCTGTCGACGGCCCGGCAGTGATGGTGAGGTTGCGGGCGGAGCGCGACGCATTCGCGAGGGCCACCCGCGACGAGATAGGCAGATTACCCAATGGCGTCGCGATCCGTGGCAGAGCTCACTTTGTTGACAGAGCCACGCTCGAGTTGAACGATGGTCGTCGTATCGAGGCTGGCTCGGTAGTCATCGCAACAGGTTCGTGTCCGGCGGTCCCTGGGTCCTTTGAGAGTATTCAAGATAGAGTTTTGACCAATGAGAGTCTCTTCGAGATTGAGGACTTGCCTCGCTCGCTTGCTGTCGTAGGCGCCGGCCCTCTCGGACTCGAGTTGGCGCAGGCGCTCTCTCGTCTGGATGTTTCGGTGACTGTGTTCGCCGAAGATCGCAAGCTGGCTGGAATCGAGGACGAAACTCTAGTCGAATGCATGAGCGCGGTGTTTGAGCGGGATTTTGATCTACACCTGGGAGTTAGGCTGCGAAGCCACCGGGTGGGACATCAGGTTTGCGTGCAATGGGAGGGCGAGTCCTCCGGAGAGAGATTATTCGATTGTCTGTTGGTCGCGGCCGGACGGCCGCCTTCCTTGAAGTCATTGCGCCTTGAGGCCGCTGGCCTGGCGCTCGACAAGCGTGGCGTTCCGGTCTTTGATCGCACCACCCTGCAATGCGGAGAGGGTGCGATTTTCATCGCAGGCGATGCTGCGGCGGATCGGCCAGTCCTTCACGAAGCCTCGATGGAAGGGGCGCTGGCCGGGTATAACGCCGCTTCGTACCCCAAGGTTACCTCCACCCATCGTTCGCCCAAGTTCTCCATCATGTTCACCGATCCGCCATTGGCGCTGATCGGTGAACATTCGGGAGCTTCTTTGATCCGTGGTGAATCAGATTACCGCCACCAAGGGCGCGCCAGGGTGGAAGCTCGCGCGCAAGGGTTGGCGTGTATTTACGCCGATCGCACGAACGCCCGGGTGAAGGGTGCTGCGCTATTTTGCCCTGGAGCCGATCATCTCTCGCACCTGCTAGCTTGGGCTATCGAGGACGAGCTCGATGCGACCGCGTTGCTTGATCGCCCCTTTTATCATCCGACCTTCGAAGAAGGCCTCAAGCCGGCGTTGCGCCAAATTTGTGCGCGCGTTGGCGCAGCATCACCGAGTAGCCGTGACGAGGGGGCGGCATCGGGGGCATAGCTGGGAATCGGAGCCGATCTCGCTTGACCATGTGTGCACTGCGAATTCGGTGGGTGGCTTTGGCTGCGGCCGGGATGTTGGTGGCCTGCGCGGGCGTAGCGCACAAAGAAGCTGTTGCGCCGCCTGCGACCGGAGCACCTGGATCATCAGTTACCTTCTTCGTCATCAGACGTAGTTGGCATACAGACATCGGTTTTGACGTCGCGGATCTCCGGCCACCATTGGCGGCGCTACGGTCGGCTCTACCACGCGCGCATTATCTATTGTTCGGATTCGGTGATAAGCATTATTTGATGACCCATGACCGGGGTATCGGCCGGCTCTTAGGAGCGCTCTGGCCAGGGGAGGGGCTGGTGCTGCTCACCGGGCTCGAAGCCACGCCGGAAGCTGTTTTCGGTGCGACCTCAATGGTGCGTTTGACTGTGAACGCCACTCAGACACAAGCTCTGGAACAGTTCGTGTGGCGAACTTTCGCAACCGACCAAGGCAAGGCGAAAGTACTGGCTCCGGGTCCTTATGACGACAGCCTGTATTATGCATCCGCGATACGTTACTCGGGGCTGTATACCTGCAACACATGGACGGCCGAGGCGCTTCGAGCTACGGGGTTACCGGTTCACACCTTTGGCGTGGAACTATCCAGCCAAGTCTGGCGGCAGGTGCGCCGACTCGCGCGCGCACCGCCTCCATCAACACAGGTACGCACGGCACACTGAGGCTTTGCGCCTTACCCCTTCAGCGCTCACGTTTCCTTAGTGGCAAGGCGGCTTGCTGCCCTCCTGACAAACTACCGTTGTGCCGTTGCCTGGCGGAGCCACTGGGGACGAGGGGACCCGGCGCAGCGCCGCCTCGGCTTTGGTTAATCTGACCGCCGGAGGGAGGTCGTCGCCCGCCTCCCATGTCAGGGATTCCAGATCGGAGCGTTAGGCGGATGTGCCTGAGCTCGGCTGTACCGTGTACATGTGATGCTTACATTGTCTGAAACGTCGTTTCTCGCCCACGTCGTGTCGGACAAGTACGATGGCGCTGGTCCGGTACAACGATTGCGCCTAAATGGCAAATGGTTGATAGGAGACCCACTGCCAATGACGCCTCTACAAAAGACTCTCAAACGTGTCCTCAGCATCGATGGGAGGGATTACGTGCTCGCCATCTCGCCAGAGGGGCTCAAGCTGGTTCAAAAAGGTAAGCGCAAAGGCCTCGAGATCAAGTGGGAGGCGCTTATTAGTGGGGATGCGGCCTTGGCAGCGGCGCTGAAAGCCTCCGTGGGCCGGCTCGTACCGCCCTCGGCAGCGCGCCACTAGAGGCGTCGACGCACAGGGGGGAGCTGCGTCGCGCCGCTCGCCCTATTCAATGGGCGAAATAGCGGCTCTTCAACAATGCCGCGACACGCACGTACTTCGATTGCAGCTGGGTGTGGGCCGTCACCAGGTACTTTCTCAGGGTTGGGTCGGTTTCGTGTCGTACCATGACCTCAAAATAGCTGCGTGCGTGACACATCCTCATCCGGACCGGTTTTTTTCGCTGGGGCCAATTGGCTACAAGCTGTGAGAGTCAGCCGCACAGCGGCGACTGCGATGCGCAGCAAAGTCGATCGGCGCGGCGCTTCCCGAGCTTCGATTTGCATCACTGGATTTAGCGCAGTGCGTCAGGAGGCTTGGGACACTAGTTCTCGTCGTGACATGACATACTCTCCCGTACTGTTTAACGACAATTTGCCAGTAGGTAAGCTTACGTTGTCGTTTCACGGGGGTCGAATTGGATCGGAGCCACTCCATGGACGGCGATGGTAAAGCCGAATGGGCGCGTAGGAACCGTGTTACGGTCGGGCCTCAGCGCACGGTATGCCGGAGCGGATCCGATTTCGGAGCCTGTCGAACCCGCAAGGCCGCGCCGTCTACCTGGGTGCCAGGCAGAGAGCGCTGACGGTAAGACGTCCCGCCGGCATGCGTATCGAACAGCGAGGCTGCCCTGGAAACGATTAACGGTCCGTAACCGCCCTTCCGCACGAGAGGAGACGCTCATCTTGACTACATCTTCTGGTCTGTCAGGCCGCGAAACCGAGACGCCGGCTGAGTTCATCAAAGTGTATCGCTTCCAAACCTGGGACCGCGAGGCAGGGCGTTATGTGTGGGCCACAGGTATGGGAACTCCGGAGGCAATTCGTAAAGTTAAAGGGGAGGCTGACCTGGCGAGCGCGTTGGTTGTGGCCAGAGGGCAAGTCGACGCGAACGGGCTTTATCATCACCCCATCACGCCTGTTGCGGCGGCGGTGAAGGTTGAAGCACACGAGCCTTCGTACAGGGGTTTGAACTGAGCCGGGCCGCCCTACACCACAGGCCATAGCGGCAAATTGGGTTCACCAGGATGCCGGATAACCGGCGAGCCGCGGGCGCACAGGATGCTGGATTGCGCAAGGGAACAAGCGTGAGGCCGATTTGGCATGCAGCCTGGTAGCGCGCGTTCGAGCACACGCTCGAGCTTCATTGAAACGATCACGCATATCTGAGCGCAGTTGGGCAGGGATCGCTGCGGAGCAGGCGAGCTCACTTCGGGCGGCGTGTGCCAGGGATCGCGGCCCGGTCTATCCAGTAGAAGGAATTGGGATCTCGCACGCCATGCGTCGATGCCCACAAGGCCAAGGGAGATATCGGTTGGATGATCTGCTGGACGTTTCCCGCATTACCCGCGGTGCGCTGGAACTGAAGAAGACGCGGGCCGAACTAACCCTCATCGTGGGGGCGGCCATTGACGCCGCTCGACCTCTCCTCGAGGAGAAGCATCACACGCTGGAACTCAGTTTGCCGCGACGACCGGTTGAGCTTCACGCGGACCCTACCCGGCTGGCGCAGGTGTTTTCTAATCTGTTGATCAATGCAGCGAAGTATACGGACCCCGGTGGGCATATTCGGCTGCGCGCTACAGCGGAGGGAAGCCTATAGCGCCGGGACAGGTCACGGCAGTGAGTTCGTCGTAACACTCCCGGTCGGCACTTTGCTGCCCGAACCTCTCAGGATCGATAATCAGCCGGTCCGTAAGGACCCTCACGCCACGCTCAACATCCTGGGTGGTCGACGACAATCCGGATGCCGCCGAAACCTGTGCAACACTGCTCGAGCTGTCTGGGCACGACGTGAGGACGGCCGCTACTGCAAGGGGAGCCTTCGAGCTCATCCAGTCGTTTCGGCGGGATGTTTTCTTACTCTAGCTGGGATCTTCGCAAACAGAACGGGAACTGCATCGTAGCTGACCCGTTTTGGATAAACAGAAAGCCCCGGCTATCCTCATGCTATCGAAGAATACTCGCCCGCAAGCTGCCATCTTTGACGTTGAAGGAACGTTGATGGACTGTGTGCCTCTGGTTCTGGAGAGTTGGCGCGAAACCCTTCTTCAGGCCGGGCATTCTTTCACCCCTCGTGATCTGCAGCCCTATTCCGGAATGGATGGTGCCTGGATGCTCGAACAGCTGCTCCCCAAAGAGCCCGATTCAGCGCGTGAAGCACTTTTGAAAGCCCAGGGGGAACGTTATCGGGGCGAGTTCATGGAGCGTGCGCGGGCCTTTCCTGGGGTTCGCGAGCTATTTGAGAGTTTGAAAGGGCTCGGCGTCCGCATCGCTATCGGCACGGACTGCAAGGCGGACGAGTTGGCGATCTACGATCGTCACATGAGGGTTCTTGACCTGACAGATACAGTGGCCTGCGGGGGGACAGTTAAACACGGCAAGCCGGATACGGCTTTGTTTGACCAATGCCAGCGGGGTCTCAAGCTTGAGGATCCCTCGCTTACTGTGGTCATCGGAGATAGCCCCTTCGATGCGTTGGCTGCGAAAGCTGCGCAGATGCGCGCCGTGGGTCTCCTGACAGGAGGCTTTGCAGCTCTATCCCTGGTGGATGCGGGGTGCGAAGAAGTCTTCGATCAAGTTCAACACGTACGACGGCTTTGGCACAGCAACGGTGCATTCACTACAGGTGCTCCGACGTTATCGTAAACTGCTCAACCAGGGTAAGCGGGTCCGACCGACTATGAGCGCCAGCTGGTGCTGGTATGGCCGGACTAACAGTCCGCCTGAGACCGGTTCGGATCACCGACATACCGGGTACGAATAGTGCGTCGCGGTCGGATCTGTTAGCTGGCGGGCGCTCCAATGAAGACGATCTGCACTTGTGGTTATGACTATGGTGATTTTGTTGCCCACCATCAAATCCCAGAAGGTGCAAAGTTCAACTGCCCAGGATGCGATACGGGGTTGCAGACAGTCTGCGTTGCGCCGGTCGGGGAGTCGCGCGACGTCACCTCACCGCCGATGGTAGAGGCGACTTCTGGCTTGGGGACAACACTTGCGGGCTGAGCAACCGCTGCACGAGTTTTGGTGCGAACTCGATCCATTCGACGCCAAGACCACCTTCCGCATGGCGGACGACCTGGGCAAGAATGCCCGCCCGGACATGTGCTACAGCCGGAAGGTACACGCTGATCTGTGTGTACAACGGGACTTTTAGAGCACAGTGCAGTAGTGCTCCGCTAGCGCTGACGTTATGCAACGTTGCTTTGATCGACAGGCCTTGCGCGGTTTGAATGACGGCTGGTGTGCTTAGGGGTCGTCGATTGCCGTAACGATGTTCCACGTCGGCGTCCTCAACTTTTGAGCGAGGTATGCAGTGAACGGTTGAGTCCGCGCAAGGTTTCCAGCCGGGCAGGGTAGCCTGACGCTCGCGGCAGCGCCTGTGATACTGCGCTGGCGACAGGAGATTGAGACTGCCGGCGCCGCCATTGTCGGATCGCGGTACATGCTTTGCTTGTCATGATGTTGATCGAGCGCCAGAGGCGCCGATGTGCACCTTGGAATCTGACTGCCACCATGGAGTCGCCATGTTGAAAGATCCTCGCTCCGCCGGGCCACGTCCGCCTTTTCCCGAGCAGCAGCAGTCGATGCCAGGTAAAACCGCCGAGCTCAACCCCCGTCCCGACCATGGCGAGGACTCTTATCGCGGTCATGACAGGCTGAAAGATTGTGTCGCGATCGTGACCGGCGGGGATTCCGGGATAGGGCGCGCCGTCGCTATTGCCTTCGCTCGCGAAGGCGCTGACGTGCTGATCTCATATTTGAACGAGCACGATGACGCGAAGGAGACGGCTCTTTGGGTGGAACGGGCAGGGCGCCGGGCTATTACGGTTGCGGGCGACGTTCGCGATGAAGCGCATTGCACCAGGTTAGTCGATCGCGCGGCAGACGAGCTCGGGCGGCTGGATATTCTGGTGAACAACGCGGCGTTCCAAGCCACCCACGAGAAGATCGAGGACCTCACGGCCGAGGAGCTGGATCGCACCTTCCGGACCAACATTTACAGCATGTTCTATCTGGTCAAGGCAGCGGCCGCCCGCATGAGTCCCGGCGCCTCCATCATCAACACCAGCTCGATCAACTCCAAATCCCCGAATGCCGAGCTGTTGCCCTACGCGACGACCAAGGGCGCCATT